>DSLFC04102__coassemble_1033_pt1 | contig 19854 bp, 17 predicted proteins | sample DSLFC04102__metabat2_low_PE_005 | metagenome-assembled genome bin DSLFC04102 | reverse complement strand
ACTGCCGGCGACATAAAGTGCGACGATGAAGTTGAAATCGTAGACCCCAATCTTCGTATTGCAACGCTTAATGCCGACGCACATCTGCAGATGCAGATCACTCTTGAAAAGGGCCGGGGCTATGTGGTCGCAGATCGCAACAAGACCCCTAACATGCCCATCGGAGTGATACCGGTGGATTCGATTTTCACCCCCATCCGCAAGGTAAACTACACGGTCGAGAACACCCGCGTCGGTCAGATAACCGACTATGATAAATTGACCCTTGAGGTGTGGACCGATGGCTCTATCGCCCCCGACGAGGCGACCAGCCTGGCCGCTAAAATACTCAGCAGTCATCTGATGCTCTTTGTCAACCTCACCGACAATGTGCCCACCGTGGACTTGACGCCCGCACAGGACGACAAGCAGGAAAAGGTGCTCGAAATGACTATCGAGGAACTCGACCTGAGCGTGCGCGCTTACAATTGCCTCAAGCGCGCCGGCATCAACACCGTGGCCGAACTGGTGCAACGCAACCAGGAGGACATGATGAAGGTGCGCAACCTGGGCAAAAAGTCGCTTGAGGAAGTCGAGCAGAAGCTCATGGCGCTGGGCCTCAACCTCAGGTCAAACGATGAATAAACGCCGGTTATACCGGTTTACTGCCTGCGCCGGATCGCTGCGGCGCAAGCCCGTCCCCCGACTTGGGGCGGCGCAAAAATAAAGGAGGAGTAACCCATGGCCCATCGCAAGCTTAGCAGGCCGTCGGATCAGCGTCAGGCTATGCTGCGCAACCAGGTGACCAGCCTCATCTGGCATGGCAGAATAGAGACGACGCTCCAGCGCGCCAAAGAGGTAAGCTCCATCGCTGAAAGGCTGATTACGCTGGCCGTGCGCGAGTGCGACAACAGCTACGAGATCACCAAGAGCGTGACCAACGACAAAAAGCAGATAGTCGAGCTCAAGATCCAGAACGACAAGCCCAGCAAGCTGGCCGCTCGTCGCAAGATGCTGTCCTATCTGTACTTCGTGCCGATGGCCCGCGAGGAGAAGGAGACCAAGAAGGAATACCATCAGCGCACCCGCGTGGTAAATGATCCCGTCATCGAAAAGCTGATGCGCGAGATCGGCCCCAAGTACAAGGCGCGCAAGGCTGAAAAGGGCATTGGCGGCGGTTATACCCGTATCATCAAGATCGGCCCCCGCCGTGGCGACGCCGCCGAGATGGTCGTACTCGAGCTGGTCTGAGTTTGATATGAAGCGGAATGCGGCGTGCGCTGCATTCCGCTTTTGTTTGCGATAAATTAATGATAATAGCCGGACGCCGGGATTGCCTTGCGCCCGGCTGCGTTGTATACTGAGTCGGAGGCGATGGCAGTGGATATAGTCAAGGCGCTCAATGCGAGCTATACTTATCAGGACGACGCACCCGATCAGCCGGCGCCGGCCGAAGCCGCGCTCCCGGCCGTCGATGGCGTCACGTTTGACATAGCGCAGGGCAGTTTTGTCGCTGTGCTCGGACACAATGGCTCTGGCAAGTCCACGCTTGCCAAGCTGCTCAATGCGCTGTACCTGCCCACCGGCGGCAAAGTCGTCGTGTGCGGCATAGACACATCCGATCAGGAACGCACCTGGGAGCTGCGCGCGCAGGCGGGAATGGTGTTCCAGAATCCGGACAATCAGCTGGTGTCGACCGTGGTCGAGGAGGATGTCGCGTTTGGGCCCGAGAACATGGGCGTTGAGCCGAGCGAGATACGCACGCGCGTAGATGAGGCGCTCAAGGTCGTGCGCATGAGCGAGTTTGCGCTATCGGCGCCGCACATGCTGTCGGGCGGTCAAAAGCAGCGCGTGGCTATCGCCGGGGTACTGGCGATGCAGCCCCGGGTCATGATATTTGACGAGTCCACCGCGATGCTCGACCCGTCGGGGCGCGATGAGGTGCTCTCGACGGTGCGGCGCATAAACCGCGAGCAGGGCATAACCGTGATCTGGATAACCCACTTCATGGAGGAGGCCGCGCAGGCTGACCGCGTGATCGTGATGAACGATGGCCGCATAGTGATGGACGGCACGCCGAGACATGTGTTCCGGCATGTCGACGAGGTCAAGGCGTTGGGGCTGGATGTGCCGGAGATGACCGAGCTGGCGCTGATGCTGAACCGCGCCGGGCTGCCCGTGGCGACCGATATACTTACCGTGGACGAGATGGTGGAGGAAATATGCCGATTGAAATCAAACACCTAGACCATGTGTACATGCCGGGCAGCCCGTTTGAGACCAAGGCGCTCGATGACGTGACGCTGGATATACACGACGGCGAGTTCATAGGCCTTATAGGTCACACCGGTTCGGGCAAGTCGACGCTGGTGCAGCACCTGAACGGCCTGATGAAGCCCGACCGCGGCACGGTAAAGGTTGACGGCATGGATACGGCATCGCGTGAGACCGATCTGCGCGAGGTGCGCCGGCGCGTGGGGCTGGTGTTCCAGTACCCCGAGCACCAGCTGTTTGAGGAGACCGTGCGCAAGGATGTGGGATTTGGGCCGCGCAATCTGGGCTGCGATGAGGCCGAGATAGAGGAGCGCGTGCGCGAAGCCTGCGCGCAGGTCGGACTGGGCGAGGATATGCTGGACAAGTCGCCGTTCGACATGAGCGGCGGTCAGAAGCGGCGCGTAGCCATCGCGGGCGTGCTGGCGATGCGGCCCAGAGTTCTGGTGCTCGACGAGCCTACCGCCGGCCTGGACCCGCGCGGCAGGCGCGAGCTCATCGAACTGATACGTCAACTGCATGATGATGCCGGTAATACGATAGTCATGGTATCGCATTCGATGGACGACATTGCGAACCTGGCTCAGCGCATAATCGTAATGAACCATGGCCGCGTCGCTATGGACGGCACGCCGCGCGAGGTGTTCTCGCGGCCGGCCGAACTGCTGGAGATGCACCTGGGCGTGCCGGCGGCGGCACGACTGGCTATGGCGCTGCGCGCGCGGGGCTTTGAGCTGCCCGCCGACGCGTACATGCTGGACGAACTGCGCGATCTGATACTGCGGCTGCCCGACAAAACTCAGGAGGTAAACAGGTGATACAGAACATCACATTGGGCCAGTACTTTCCGGGCGATTCGTTCCTGCACAGACTGGACCCGCGCATGAAGCTGATAATCACTCTGGCGCTGATAGTGCTCGTGTTCTTTGTCAAGGGGCTGATAGGGTACGCACTGCTCTATGGGCTGATAATCGGTTGCGCCGCGTTCAGCCGGATAAGCCCCAAGTTTCTGATAAAGGGCATGAAGCCGATTCTGTTTATAATTGCGCTGACGTTCGTGCTGAACGCGCTGTTTGCCAGCGGCGACACGGTTTGGCTGAGTTGGGGATTTCTCACGATAACGCGCGAGGGCGTGACCAATGCCGTGTTCATGGCGCTGCGGCTGGTGTTTCTGATGATATGCACTCAGCTGATGACGCTGACCACGTCGCCGATAGCGCTGACCGACGCGCTGGAGCGCCTGATGAAGCCGCTCAAGAAGATAGGCTTTCCGGCGCACGAGCTGGCGATGATGATGTCGATAGCGCTCAGATTCATACCGACGCTGCTGGAGGAGACCGACAAGATCATGAAGGCGCAGTCGGCGCGCGGCGCGGACTTTGAGACCGGCAACCTGCTCAGGCGTGCCAAGGCGATGGTGCCGCTGCTGGTGCCGCTCTTTGTGAGCGCGTTCCGGCGGGCGGACGAGCTGGCGCTGGCGATGGAGGCGCGCTGCTATCATGGCGGACGCAATCGTACCCGCATGAAGCAGTTGCATATGTCGCGGCTGGATGTATACGCGGCGCTGGCGGTTGCGGGGCTGGCCGTGCTCGTGGCGCTGGAGGGCTTCCTGTATGCCTGAGCGCATAAAGCTGATACTCGAGTACGACGGCACGAACTACTCGGGCTGGCAGCGCCAGATAAACGCGATCAGCGTGCAGCAGCGGCTCGAGGAGGCGCTCAATAAGCTGACCGGCGAGCGCATTACGACGACGGGTTCCAGCCGTACCGACGCCGGCGTACATGCGCGCGGCCAGACGGTGCACTTTGACATGGCGACGCCGATACCGCCCGAGAAGGTCGCGTTTGCGCTCAACACGCGACTGCCTGACGACATACGCGCTCAGCACAGCTGTGCCGTGCCGGGCGGCGAGCACGGCTTTCATGCGCGCTTTGATGCGACCGGCAAGGTGTACAGGTATCTGATACACAATGCGCCGCACGCCAGCGCGCTGGCGCACAACTATACCGCGCATGTGTCCGCGCACCTTGACGAGGCGCTGATGAATGCCGAAGCACAGGCGATACTGGGCAGGCATGATTTCAGGGCGTTTGCGGCATCGGGTTCGGTGGCAAAGGATACCGTGCGCGACATGTACCGGGTGAGCGTCGTGCGTCGCGGCGCGCGCGTTATGCTGCTGGTGCACGGCAAGGGCTTTTTGTACAACATGGTGCGAATCCTTGCGGGCACATTGATAGAGGTCGGCGCGGGCAAGCGCGAGCCGGGAGCAATAGCGCGAGCGCTGGCCAGCGGCGACAGGCTCGACCTGGGCATAACCGCTCCGCCGCAGGGGCTGACGCTGATGCGCGTGTTCTATGGCGACGATGCGCAGGCAGAGGAGCTGTTCAACGACCCGGATACGATACTGTGACGCTCATATCGGCATGGGGAGGCGGAAGGCCTCTCCATGTTGCGTATATGCGATAGGTGTCGAATGCGCGCCACGTCAATGAGTCAATTGTGAAGCAAATGTGGGTTTTGCGCGCGGCGTATTGACAGCATGCCGGGCGGGCTTATAATATAAACATAGCATTATTTGGATTTGTAGGGGAAAGAGGGGATTGCAGTTGGAACGCATGACGGCGTTTCTGCTGCGCCATAAGCGCGCGGTGCTGCTGATAACCTGCGTGCTGCTGGCGCTGAGCGTATGGGGTATGCTGAAGATGCAGATCAATTCAGACATATCCAGCTATCTGCCCGACAACATGACGTCGCGGCGCACGATGACGGTGCTGTCGGAGGAGTTTGGCATAAATGGCGACGCGCAGTGCGTTATAGAGGGCGGGCCTGACGACTATGAGAACATAGCGCAACTGGCGGACGACATAGCCGCGCTGGATGATGTGAGCGCGGTGGTGTGGCTGGGCACGTATGACGGACTGTTCGAGTTTGCCGACGACGGGTTGGCATCGGCGCTGGACATAATGTCAGATGAGAGCGTAAACAAACTCGTGGCCGACTATATGGCCCAATACGAGGGCAAAAGCTACTATCTGTTGACGCTGTCGCTTACAGTGCCCAATTCGGGCGGGCCGGCAGGCGAGGTCATGGACGAGGTCATGGCGCTGGTCGACGAGTATGAGGCGCGCACCGGCGCGGACTGCTTCGTGGGCGGCAACGCTATGCAGTCCAAGAACATGCTGGACAGCGCGTTGGGCGAGCTGCCGCAGTTCATGTTGGCGGCGTGCCTGGTGATAGCGGTCATACTGCTGCTGACGAGCAAGTCGCTCATGTCGAGTGCGATATTCCTGATGACGATAGGTATATCGATACTGCTCAACATGGGCACAAACTTCATAAACGGCGAGATATCGTCGATAACGTTCTCGGTGGCGGCGATATTGCAGTTGGCGCTGTCGATGGACTATTCGATATTCCTGACGCATGCGTATGAGCGCGCTTCACAGCAGTTGGAGCCTGAGCGCGCCATGGTGCAGGCGGTCAAGCGCACAAGCTCTGTAATACTGGCTTCGGCGCTGACGACCGTCGCGGGTTTTTGCGCGCTGTTTGCGATGCAGTTTGAGCTGGGGTTCGACCTGGGGCTTTGCCTGGCCAAGGGCGTCGTGTTGAGTTACCTGAGCGTCATCATCGTACAACCGTGTTTGATGATGTTCTTCCGTCGCGCCTGCGAGCGCACGCAGCATCGCACGCTCGCGCCGAGCTTCAACTTTATGGTCAAGCTGCCAGAGCGGTTGCGGTGGGTGGCGCTGGTATTCTGCTGTGCGGTTGTGGTGCCGGCGGTGCTGCTGGCCAATGGCCTTCAGTATTACTATCTGGATAGCAACTACGACGCTTCGGCTACCGGCGCGCAGGCTTTGGCACAGAACCTGGGCAATCAGACGGTGTTCGTGACGCGCCACGGCAGCTCGGAGCAACAGCTTGAGTTGCTTCAGCAGCTGCGCGCCGAAGAGGAGTCCGGCAACGTGAGCGGCATAACCGGCTACTACGCGCTGCTGGACAACATAGCGAGCGGGCTGAGCATACCGATAGCCGACATAGAGGAAAATGGCGGCGGCGAGCTGATGACGCTCCAGTTCACGACCGAGGAGCTGATCTCGTTCATAGAGGGCGAGATCCCCCAGAGCGTGACCGACCGCGTACAGGCCGCGATCACCCAGAAGGCTCAGAACCTGATAACCTCGGATGTCGCCGCGCGCATACTCGTTGAGAGCATAGGCGGCAGCGTCGATGAGGCGCGCCGAAATGAAATAACTCAGCAGGTCGTGGCGGAGTATACCGCCAAATACATCGAGTCGATAGGCGCACAGATGAGCGAGTATATGGGCGCGCTGGGTGCGCTTACAGGCGGCACGGCGGTTGACGCGACTGACGGCACGGCAGCAGAGGACGCGACCGGCGAAGCCACCGATACGACGGACAGCACCGCGGCAACCGACGATGCAGCGAGCGGCGAAGCAGCCACGACGGCGGACAGCACTGCGGCAACCGACGATGCAGCGAGCGGCGAAGCAGCCGCAACGACGGACAGCGCTGCAGCAACTGACGCTGCGGCGAGCGATTCGACAGCGGATCTGGATCTGAGTGGGTTGATGCCCGATATGTCGGGCCTGAGCGAGGCGATCAAGTCGCGGTTCTTTGCCGATATGGACGGCGAAGAGTACACATACTTCATCGTGCGCATAAACGGTCAGCCCGAGGGCGAACAGGCGCGCGCCACCGTAGAGCGCATATTGGGCTATATCGATACAGCGCTGGGCGTGAGCACGCACTACGCCGCCGGCAACAGTCAGGTCGTGACCGATCTGAGCGAGATAACCCGGCGTGACTTTGCGGTCGTGTCAGGGTTGAGCGCGCTGCTGATATTGGTGATATTGATATTCACGTTCAAGAGCGTGGTGCTGCCGGTGGTGCTGGTAGCGCTGATAGAGCTGGCGGTACAGATCAATCTTGCGATACCGGCGCTGCAAGGTGTGTCGATAAACTTCATGTCATATGTGATAATATCGGCGATACAGCTCGGTGCGACGATAGACTATGCGATACTGTACACCAACAACTTCCGCGCAAGGCTGCGTGAGTGCGAGTACAAACTGGCGGCAGGTCGCGCGGCTCAGGACTCGGCGTATTCGATACTGATAAGCATGGCCATACTGGCCAGCGCCTGCCTGAGCGTGTTCCTGATATCCAGCGATACGATAATCCGTGAGATAACCGCGCTGATAGCGCGCGGCTCGCTGATTAGCGCGGTGCTGGTGCTGTTGATATTGCCGGCGCTGTGCTGCCTAAAGCGCCCGAGCGAGCGCTGGACGCACGGCGCGAAATCGGGCGATGCGCAGGGCTGACGGCGTTTGAAGCCCGGCAAGCGGATATACGATACCCATTAACCAGGGCGTCCCGTCATATGGCGGGACGCCCTGGTTATGTAATACATATCGCGCGAAATATCGGTCAGCGGCGGAATATCATCCCGGCGCGCGTCATAACCTCAAATGAAGGAAGCGCGACAATTGCCTATACGGGAGGGTGTTGTATGGATTCAACTGCGTATCCGGGCGTGGGACCGGAATTATACCGCGATATAGCCGAGCGCACGCAGGGCGACATATACATGGGAGTGGTCGGCCCGGTGCGCACCGGCAAGTCGACGTTCATAAAGCGTTTCATGGAGCTGATGGTGCTGGGCGGGCTGGAGTCCGACACTCCGGTCGGCGCCAGCCGAACTCAGCGGATCATCGACGAGTTGCCGCACAGCGGCGCGGGCCGCACGATAATGACGACCCAGCCGCGCTTCATACCCGACGAGGCTGCCGAGATAGTGTTGCCCGACGATACACGGCTGCGCGTGCGGCTGGTAGACTGCGTGGGGTACATGGTGCGCGGCGCGCTGGGCACCAGCGAGGGCGATGCCCGGCGCATGGTGCGCACGCCATGGTTCGATCACGACATACCGTTTGACCAGGCCGCAGAACTGGGCACGCGCAAGGTCATAACCGAGCATTCGACGCTGGGCATAGTCGTCACGACCGATGGCAGCATAACCGATATACCGCGCGCCGCCTATGAGGAACCCGAAGAGCGCGTGATAAACGAACTCAAGCAACTCGGCAAGCCGTTCGCCGTGGTGCTCAACTGCGCCCAGCCCGATACGCCTGCGGCGCGCGAACTGAGCACAGAGCTGAGCCGGCGGTATGACACGCCGGTGGTCGCGCTGAACGTGCTGGAGGCCACGCAGGACGACATGCGCGCGCTGCTGGAGCAGGTGCTATACGAGTTCCCGATAACGCGAGTGCACTTCGACACGCCGGACTGGCTGGGCGCGCTGCCCGACGGGCATCCGCTGCTCGAGGAGATGACGCAGGCTGTGCGCGAGGCGCTGGAGGGCGCCAGCCGCATGCGCGACCGCGACGCGATCGCGGCCAGTCTGGCTCAGCATGCCAGCCTCAATCCATCGCGCGGTGAGGCGCGCCTGGGCGAGGGCGAGCTGCGGTTTGAGCTGCCGCTGGATAAGTCGGTATACTACCGGGTGCTGGGCGAGATGAGCGGCTGTGAGATCGCCGGCGAGCGCCAGCTGATGAGCATGATGGGCGACATGGCCCGCGCCAAGCGCGAATACGACAAGCTGGCTGCGGCGCTGGATGAGGTCGAGCGCACGGGATACGGACTGGTCATGCCCACGCGCAATGAGCTTCACCTCGAGGCGCCTGAGACGGTCAAGCAGGGCAGCCACTACGGCGTGCGCATACGCGCCAGCGCGCCCAGCCTGCACATTATCCGCGCGGAGGTAAACACCGAGATCAGTCCGCTGGTGGGCACCGAAAAGCAGTCCGAGGAGATGGCCCAGTTCTTAAAGAAGGAGATGGCCGAGAATCCCGAAGGCGTATGGGACACCAACATGTTTGGCAAGACGCTGTCGGCGATGATAGGCGACGAGCTGACCAGCCGCGCCGGCAACATGCCTCAGGATGCGCGCGACAAGGTCAGCGAGTTGCTCGGCCGCATAATGAACGAGGGCAATGGTTCGATGCTGTGCATCCTTCTTTAACGCGGCGGCAACAGCAGTCTTTGCCAATGGGATCGATAAGAGCGCGAGCGCCGTGCTCGCGCTCAAACCGCTTATGAACCCTGCCATATCTTTTGAGTGGCGGGTTTTTGTTTATAAGGCTGCTGATCGCAGAATCGCGCGATTCTAATGCATGCGTGCATGAGTTGCTGCGCCGGCGAAACCGTGTTTGCTGTTGCCGGTGCAATACTGTAGTTTGTGGGTTGGGGTCGCTTGACCCGCAAGTTGGTTTGAAGCATGGATATGTGGTTCAATTTGTCAATAAACGGAAACGGGTCGGAATAGCCTTTTACTGTGACTGGGCCAGATGGATATGTGGTTCAATTGTCAATAAACGGAAACCCTGCCGCAGCATTTGATTGGCAGGGTTTGAATGCGTTCCGGTTACATTCAGTAAAGCCGTAGCCGTTCTGTCAGTATGAATGCCGGCGGAGACATTCAATGCGCGCGGCATGCGGAGCATTCGATCATGCTTCCGCCAGCCATTCGTGCCTGAACGCCTCGTCGCGCAGCAGCGCTTCAGGCGCGTCCAGCTCATGGCATTCGCCGCTGACCAGCGCATATGTGCGCGCCGCAATGCTCAGCACACCGCCTACGTCCTGTTCAACGACCAGCAGCGTCACGCCCAGACTGGCGATGCGCCCCAGCAATCCAAACAACTCGGCGACGGCCTCAGGCGCAAGGCCCAGCGTCGGCTCGTCCATGAGCAGCAGTCGGGGCTCGCACATCAGCGCGCGCGCTATCGCCAGCCACTGTTGTTCGCCGCCTGACAGCGTGCCGGCCTGCTGGCGCAGTCGCGCCTTCAGCCGCGGGAACAGCTCCAGCAATGCGTCCATGCGGGCTACGACTTCGCGGCGCGGCAGTGCGTAGCCGCCCATGCGCAGGTTCTCGGCCACGCTCATGCGCGGGAATACCTGCCGCCCCTCGGGGCACAGCGCCAGTCCCCGCCGCACGCGCTCCAGCGTGTTGAGCGCAGTTACGTCCTGACCGTCAAACGTTATGCGGCCGGCATCGGGCATGGTCGCGCCTATTATGGCGCGCAGCAGCGTGCTCTTGCCGGCGCCGTTCAGGCCTATCAGCGCCGTGACCTCGCCCTCGCGCACGGCAAGCGAGGCGTCGCGCAACGCCCTGAGCGCGCCGTAGTTGACGCTCAGACCTTCCACTTCAAGCAGTGCCATATACCAGCCCTCCTTAGCGCTCGCCGGTCACACAGTAGCGCTGTGCCTGGCCGTGTCCGCCGAATATCAACCACTCGCCTGCGCCCAGCCGCCGCATCAGCGCGGCGCGCTCAGCAGCGGCCAGGGCCTTGTCGGTGTCCACCGACGTCATCAATATGGGTGCGTAGCGATTGTATTCAGCCTGTTCGGGCGTCATGCCCTTCATGTTTACGTAAATGTCTCCGGCGAACGCTATGCCATGCGCGTAGTCTATCAGCACTATTTCGCCGAGGAGATGGCCGCCCGCGCCTTCGAACACGTCAAAGTTCAACTCGCCAAACTCAAATCTGCCCGCCGGTTCCAAGGGAGACTGTATGCGCTCCGCGCCGCAAAACGCCTTCAGGCGCTCAGGCGTGGATGGCGCGTAGCCGGTCAACACCTTGCATATGCGTATGTATGGCGCGTGCAATGCGTTCTGCTCGCGGTAGGCGTTGCGGCGCTGGTATTCGAGCAGCAGGCTCTCATGGCTGCGCGCGCTCATCAGCACCTGGTCGAATAGCGGCAGCAGTCCGCAATGATCGACATCGGCATGGGTTATCAATGCGACTTTCTCGAGCGAATCGAATCCGGGTATCAACTTGCGCAGCAGCGCCAGCATCTCGTCGCGATAACACGCATAGCCGGTGTCTACGCAGAGGTACTTGCCGCGGCTGGATATCACGGCGGTGTTGCTGCCGCAGGGCGGTTCTATTAGCGTTATCGTGGTTTCGGGAGCGACGTCGTAGCGCGTTATGCGGGGCTTGAAGCCCTCACCGCGGCCGCGCGCCAGCAGCTCGGCGAAGTGGCTGATGCAGTCGAACGTGGTCTGAGGCGCGAGATTGCGCTCGTCAAGCGTCTGCATGGCGCGATTGACGTTAATCATCAGTTCGCTGGTGCTGTCGGGGCCCAGCCCCATGCACCGCGCCAGCCCGCCCACAAACGACGCATAGAACACGCTGTTGTCATAGTTGCGCCCGAACTGGCTCAGGTCGAGTATGTGCGTGGGGCACAGCGCGTTGGCCTGATGTACGAATTCATCCAGCGGCGTGTCGGCGTCGGTCAGCAGGCCCATGCGGAATCGCTGATAACCGCTGCCGTCCTCGTGCGAACTGATGTAGGATATGTTGAGATTATAGCGGGCAATCAGCTCCAGCACGGTGGTCACGCTGCCGGGCTCGTCGCGCAGTTTGAATTCCAGCAGCACTATGCCACGCCGCGTGGCGGGGCTGTTGACGTAGCCCAGCTCGGCGAGCTGAGCGTCTGCGATGCGCAGTTTGTCCTCATCGGCGTCCAGCTCTATGAACAGCGTGTGCAGATCGACGGCCTTGTCGTAGCTGACGCGGGTTATGTTGATGCCGAGCGCGGCTATGCGGCGACTGGCTCGCAGGAATGCGCCGACATTGTCGGGCATCGTGGTGACGTAGGTCTTTTTCATTTGGTTCTCCTGATTGATGACTGGGTATGGGGAACAGATCCAGATCTGGCGGCGATCGGGCCAGTGCAGCTCAAAAGCCGGCCTTGCTATCGCGTTGAGCCATGGAGGCATGCCTGAGCGCGATGCTCGCATTGCGGGTTGCTAAAGCGCCGACTGCTCAAAGCGGTATGGCGTTGCGCGGCCTTGTGCGTGCGCGCGACGCGGTAGCCGCTTGACTGCATGCGTCCTAATGCCTGTGCATGACGCGGCAACTGCTTGACTGTGTGCGGCCTAATGCCTGTGCGTGACGCGGCAACTGCCTGACGGCATGCGTCCTAATGCCTGCCCATAATGCAGAACCGCCGAACCGCGAACAGCCTTATGCTAGCGCGTGACGCGGAACCGCTTGACTGTGTGCGGCGTAAAGCTAGCGCGTTACGCTGCAACCGCTTGACTGTGTGCGGCGTAAAGCTAGCGCGTTACGCGGTAGCCGCTTGACGGTACGCGTCCTAATGCCTGCGCGTGACGCGGCAACCGCTTGACTTTGTGCGTCCTAATGTCTGCACGTAACGCAGCAACTGCTTGACAACATGCGTCCTAATGCCTGCTCATAATGCAGAACCGCCTAACCGCGCGCAGCCTTATGCCTGCACGTAACGCGGAAACCGTCTGACTGCATGTAGCCTAGCGCCCAACCATAATGCGTCAACTGCCTCTGTACAGGCGCATTTGCAATATTATACAGCACTGGCAATCGTGTTTGGCTAATAAACTGCCCGTCCGGGAAGCTGCCATTGCGCATCATGCGGTTACCGGTTGCGCGCGATCCAATCGTCGCGGCTCAACGCATAGCGCACCTTGCCGCCGTCTATGTGTATAACGCGGTCGGCGATCTGGCGTACCAGCGCCATGTTGTGCTCGATAACTATCAATATGATATTGCTGCGGTCAAGGCTAAGTATCGCATTGCCCAGCTCCCAGGCCTCCTGTGTGTTCAGGCCGCTTGCGGGCTCGTCCAGCAGCATCAGCTTGGGCCGCATGCACAGACAGCGCGCTATCTCCAGCGACTTGCGCGCACCGTAGGGCAACTTGCCGGCGGGCATGTCGGCATACCGGTCGAGCGCGAGGCGGCTGAGTTGCTGATGTGCGAACTGTTGTGCGCTGTTGAGCGCACGGGCACGTGCACGCGTGGGCAGCAGCGTGTCCAGCAGCGAACCGTTGAGTTCCGTATGCATCGCTGTCGTCAGGTTGTCCAGCGCGGTCAGCTCGTCCAACAGGCGTATGTTCTGGAACGTGCGCGTCACGCCGGCGCGGGCGCGCGCAGCGGGCGGCAATTGGGTTATGTCGTGATCGTCCAACAGTATGCGTCCGTCGTCGGGAGTGTCGAATCCGGTCAACAGGTTGAACACGGTGGTCTTGCCGGCGCCGTTGGGGCCGGTAATGCAGGTCAGCGCGCCCGCATGCGCCTCGAAGCTCACGCCATCGACTGCGCGCAGTCCGCCAAACGACTTTATAAGGTTATCAGCTTTAAGCGTCATGCTTCCTCCCCGTGGTCTTGAGCAGCATCAGCGCGACCAGCAGCGCTCCGTAGATCAGCATCCTGACATTGTCGAAACCGCGCAGAAATTCGGGTATCACCGTGAGCAGGTATGCCGCCAGCACGCTGCCCGGCAGATTGCCCATGCCGCCCAGCACCACCATGCACAGCACCGTTATCGACTCGTCAGACCTGAATGATCCGGGATCGATGAACCCTATGAAATGTGCGTACAGCGCGCCTGCCAACGCCGCTATCGCGCCGCTGACCGTGAACGCCAGCGCCTTAACGCGATCGGGGTATATGCCCATGCTCTGCGCGGCGATGGGGTCTATGCGCACTGCGGTCAGCTTGCGCCCGACGTTTGAGCGCTGAAGGTTTATAAGCAGCACCAGCGCCAGCGCTGCCAGCGGCATCGCCAGCAGGTAGTACTGATACGGCGAGGCGAGCGTTATCCCGGCCACCTGCGCCTGGGGCACGCCCGGCAGGCCCATTGGGCCTCGGGTCAGGCTCTGCCAGTTTATAAGCGTCAGCCGCACGATTTCACCTATGCCCATCGTAACTATCGCCAGATACCCGCCCGACACTCGGCGCGACGGCAGGAACGTCACAAACCCCATCGCCGCGCCCATCAGCATTGCCGCGGGCATCGACAGCCACAGCGGCGTGCCCAGTCGCAGCGCCAGCAGCGCCGATGTGTACGCGCCCACGGCGTAAAACGCCGCATGGCCCAGCGATACCTGACCCGCTATGCCGGTCAGCAGGTTGAGGCTCAATGCCAGCAGCGAGTATATCGCGCACATCACTGCTACGCGCATGGGGTATGCGCCTAGGTTCACCAGCGGTATTATCAGCACCGCCAGCGCCGCAGCCAGCGCGTGGCGCCGGTACAGCGTGTTCAAGCGCCTGAGCGCCATGGGTACGGACCTGACTGATCTGGTCATGTTCACACCCTCCTCTGCGCGCGAGCGCCCATAAGGCCGCTGGGACGGATTATCAGTATCGCGATAAGTATGATATAGGCCGCCATGTCGCGCAGCGATGCGCTAATGTAGCCGGCCACCAGTACCTCGCTGATGCCGATTATCAGCCCACCCAGCGCCGCGCCGCCGACCGAGCCGATGCCGCCCAGCACCGTGGCCGCAAACGCCTTTACGCCCATTGACGTGCCGATAGATATGTCGACGCTGCGGTAGTTCATGCTGGACAATATGCCGGCGACCGCCGCCAGTACACCGCCCACAAAAAAGCATAGCGCCACTATGCGCCCTGCGGGTATGCCCATTAGCGTTGCGGCGAACCGGTTCTGAGCGGTAGCGCGCATCGCCTGCCCCAGCCGCGTAAGCTTCAGGAACAGGCTCAGCGCGGTTATCAGCGCGATCGACAGTCCGATTATAAACAGCGTCAGCACCGATATCCTGAAGTCGGCCACGTCCCAGAACATGCCCTCAAACAGCGTCGGGAATCGCCGGGTCTCCGAGCCCATAATCAGCAGCATGGCGTTTTGTATGACTATCGACAGCCCTATCGTGGCTATCAGCGAGTACACCAGCGGCAGCTGTTTGCGCGCAAACGGCGTCAGCGCGACCTTCTGTATCACAAGCCCGGTTATGCCCGCTGCAATCAGCGCGCCCGGCACGCTCAGCCAGAGCGGCGCGCCACATATCTCAAATAATATATAAAAAATATAGGCGCCGAGCATATACACGGCGCTATGAGAAAAGTTGACCAGCTCCATAACGCCGTATACCAGCGAGTAGCCGATCGCCGTAAGCGCGTACAGCCCGCCCAGCGCGATGCCGTTTATCAGTTGCTGAATGAATTGCTGCATAATACACTCCTGTGCGTCGGGCGCGGCGCATGGTATGGCACGCGCCCCGGGGATGATCCGCGGGGCGCGCGCTATACGCTTTGTGCGCGCTTATGATACGTATACGAACTTGCCGTCTTCTATCTTGAGCACGACCTCGTCCTTTATGACGTCGCGGTTCTCGTTGAAGCTGGCGTTACCGGTGACGCCCTGGTAGTCCTTTATTGCGGCGAGGTTGTCGCGCAGGCTCTGGCGATCGGTCGCGCCGTTGCGCAGCGCCTCGACTATCAGTCCCACGCCGTCGTATACCGACGCCGCGAACAGATTGGGCTCGCTGCCGAACATCTCGGTGTATTCGCTTACGAATTGCTGCACGTTCTCGGCGGGGTTGGCGGCGTAGAACGACGCGGTTATGTACATGCCTTCGGCGTTATCGCCGGCCAGTTCGAGGAATTCATCGGTGTAGAGCGAACCGGTGCCCTGGATCTTGAAGCGGCCCTCATAGCCCAGCTGCTTGAGCTGTTCAAGTATCATTGCGGAGTCGTTGTACATCGCGGCCACGAACAGCAGCTCGATGTCCTCATTGGCTATCTTGGTCAGTATAGGAGTGAAGTCGCGGGTGGAGCCGGAAATGTAGCTTTCGGCGATTACCACGGTGCCGCCCAGCTCTTCGAGCTTGGCCGCGTACTCCTGCTCGGTGGTTATGCCCCAGTCGTCCTGGGTGTAGATTATGCCCACGCGCTTGGCGTCGAGCTTATTGAGCGTAACGTCGGCGAATATCGGGGCCTCAAGCTCGGAGGTTATCGCGCCGCGGAATATGTAGTCGCCCGTCGCGGTCAGATCGGGATGGGTGCAGGTGGGGCACATCTCTACGATGCCGGCGTTTTGCAGTATCGGCGCGCAGGCCAGCGCGCAGGTGGACGCAAACGGTCCGACCACCGCGATATAGCTGTCGTCAGCGGCTATGCGACCGGCGAGCGTGGCGCTTTCGCGGGCGTCGTTCTTGTCGTCAAAAATGTCGTATGCCAGCATTTTGCCGTCGATGCCGCCGGCGGCGTTGACCTGGCTCACGGTCAACTCGACTGCGGTGCGGTATGCCTCGCCGTACTGAGCAAAGTCGCCGGTCAGCGGCGCTATTACGGCCAGCTTGATCTCGCCGTCTCCCTCAGCCAGTGCGCTGGTGCAGCTCAACGCCATGAGTGCGCACAGCATCAGTGAAATGATTTTTTGTATAGTTTTCATCTCATATTCACCTCCGTACATGATAAGCCCATTATATTCACCGGTTGTTAACTGGTAAGCGCGCGCATGTAAATACGCCGTCAAAATGCGAAAAGTGCATAATGCATGCATACATATGCCCAAAACCCAGCCGAAACAGCGTAAAACACCCCGGAAATATGCAGGCTTTATATCGCAAATATGCAAATGTCGGCCAGACGCAGTGCGGCGTTGCGCTGCGCCGCGAGCTACTGAGGCATTACTGGAATTAACATAATAATTGCTGTGAACGCTGGCATTTGGCTGTATGGCCGAACGGCAGGTGCAGCTATGCGTGGCGGGTGCATGGCGGCAGATACAGCTATGTGAAGCGTTGGCCGTCCGCGGATGCCGCATGGGTTGCCGCGTCATGGCGCCATTGACATCAACTGTGCCGTGCGCTATAATCAGCTCAACACACGCAAGGAGGCGGCCTCAAATGATACGAAATGCGACAAAGGTGATACTGCTTAACCAGGGATGCGCGCTGTTAAACCGCTGCGCGCATGCCGATGGCCGGATATATTACGATCTGCCCGGCGGCGGTCAGCACGAGTATGAGTCGATAGAGCAGGCGGCGCTGCGCGAGGTGCGCGAGGAGACCGGCTATGAGGTAGAACTGACGCGATTTGCGGCGCTGTCCGAAGAGATATACACCGATGCGGAGCTGCGGCGGCGCTATCCCGACTATACGCATCGCGTGCTGCACATATTCGTTGCGCGGCTGACCGATGCGCCGCGTGACCAGCCCAGCGAGCGCGACTTTGGGATGATTGAAAGCGTGTGGGTGCCGGTGGATGAGGTGGCGGCGCTGCCGGAGCTCTGTCCGGATAACCTGCGCGGGCGCTTTGGCGAGATCGTGCGCGGCGCCGGGCCGGTATGGCTGGGTACGATGTACATCGATGAGCGCGATGCATGAGTCAGGGCATGGCGCGCCATGGCATAAATTTGGAATAAACTGCCTGCTTAAACGCCCGCACAGCAATTGTGCGGGCTGTTTTGTCGTGTGCGCGCGCGGGCAGAATAAGCGGTGCACGCAAGCTGAGCGAGCATATCCGGCATATAAATATGAAGACAATCGCAGGCAGCATGGCAGAATGCGTCCGATCAATGCGAGTTGGCTAAGGCCTTCAAATAAAAATTACCAGTTTTGCGGCGCGCCGGACTGCGCAATATATTGGTGCGCGGATGCGCGGCGCAAAGCCGCTGCGAGCGCGCGGCGGAGGCAGATATGAAGCGGATGAGCGGGCTGATAGGCACGGCGGTGATAGCGGACGGGCGGCGCGCGGGCAGGGTCAGCGGCGTGGTGCTCGAGGACGGGCGGCACATATCCGGCGTGCTGATAGAGGGCGCGTTGGGCGGCAGCCGCATCGTAGCGCTCGGACAGATCGATGTTATAGGCGATGTGTCGCTGCAGTGCACGGGCAAGGGCGCGCGCTCGGGCGGGTGCGAGCCGTTTGCGCCCCGGCGCGCGGTCACTACGGCGGGACGCAGACTTGGACGCGTCAGCGACCTGATGATAGATGAGCGCACCGGCCGCATTGAAGCCATTGAGATATCGCGCGGCTACATCGACGATATGCTGAGTGGCCGGCTCATCTGCGACGAATTTGCGCTTGCGCCGCAGACAGGCGACGCCGTGGTGCCGGATGCGCTGAGCGCGCAGACAGTGCGCCGGGGCGGCGATCAGTTGGAAGGAGGACGCAGATGAACGGTTTGGCAAAGGGTATGATAGTAGGTTCGATGTTGGGCGTGGCGGCCATGACGGCGCTGAGCGCCACCTCGCCGCGCACTATGCGCCGGCTGGGCAGAAACGCGATGCACATGAAGCAGGACATGTCGCGCCGCTTCGACAAGCTCATGATGGGCAAGTGACGGCTTGAACAGGGCAGGCGAGGGCCGCGCACGCGTTATGCGGCGCGGCCCTCGGCGCGCCTGCGCGGGGAGGGGATGCATTGGGCATGGAGTGGCTGAGGCGCAGGCGGCCTCTGATTATACTGCTGGTATTGGTTGGCGCGGTACTGCTGGCGTTTGGCAACGTGGTAGGGGCGCTGCTGCAATTGTGCATAGGAGGCGCGGCATTGGCGTTTGTGTTGTTGCCGCTGGTCAAGATACTGTCGCGGCGCATGAAGCGCAGTGTGGCGATACTTACTTCATTTGCAATAGTATCGGTAGCGCTGATAGGCGTTGTGGTGATGCTGGTACCGGTGCTGGCCGGGCAGGTGCAACTGCTGATGCGTTCATTGCCGGGCATGGGTGCGAGCATAAGCGCGCTGACGGATCGATTGAGCGAGCTGCTCGCCAACGCGGGAGACAGCGGACTGCTGGATGCGCGCGGCACGCTGGCGCAACAGCTGAACGCGCGGCTGGAGGAGTTGCCGGGCCAGGTCGTGGGCGCGCTGGGCGGATTGCTGGGCGGCACGGCGACTATGGTCAGCAGCATCGCCGACGGCGTGGGGCGGTTTTCGCTTATGATAATACTCTGCTATTACTTCCTGAAGGACCGCGAGCGAATGCTGATGCAGTTGGAACTAATGCTGCCGAGTTCCGTGCGCGCGCGCGTGATCGCCGCCGGCAGCCTGATACAGCGCGAGCTGAGCGGCTATGTGCGCGGACAACTGTTGATATCGCTGATAGTAGGCGTGATAACGGCTGCGGGATTGGCTGCGCTGAGGGTGCCATCGTTTCTGGTGTTGGGGCTGATAACGGCTGTGTTCAACCTGATACCGTACTTTGGCGCGATACTGGGTACTATACCGATAGTGTTGCTGACGCTGAGCATGGGTTGGATAAAGGTGCTGGAGGTCGGCATAATGCTGTTCGTGGCGCAGCAGATAGAGAACATGGTCATAGCGCCGCGCGTGACTGGCCGCACGACCGGATTGCATCCGGTGGCGGTGATACTGGCGCTGACGGCGGGTGGCTATCTGGGCGGTGTTATGGGCATGGTGTTTGCTATTCCGGGGGCAATAGTTGTGCGCGGGGTATTGCGCGATGCGGTGCTGCGCGGCGATATGCGCGAAGATGCCTGAGATTTGTGATTTGATATGTGTAAGCGCCCGTTGGGCAGTGATTCGCAAATACAAAAGCAGCACAGAGCTGTGCGCATAGCGGACGGACATGCGCTCGCTTGTGCACAGCTCAACAAGAGCCCAGATAGGCGTAAAAATCATCAACAAACAACAAATTAGACATGAAATTGCCCCAAATATAATGTACGATAATGGTGAAACTTAAAATGAATAATTGATAAGCAGCTTTTGACTGAAACAATTTAGAAGGAGATTGAAGAACACATCAACAAGTCAATAAGATAACTGCGAAAT
>DSLFC04102__coassemble_1029_pt1 | contig 19915 bp, 17 predicted proteins | sample DSLFC04102__metabat2_low_PE_005 | metagenome-assembled genome bin DSLFC04102 | reverse complement strand
GCGCGAAGGTGCCCATCCCATGCCGGGCGACGGCGCATCGGGCGGTTAAGCGCTCGCCAGCGTGCGGTGCAGCCTATCCCACGCGTCAACGCGTAGATTTCCGCCAGCGTTCGCCAGCGCGCGAAGGTGCCTATCCCATGCCGGGCGACGGCGCATCGGGCGGTTAAGCGCTCGCCAGTGTGCAGTGCGGCCTATCCCGCACGTCAACGCGTAGCTTTCCGCCAGCGCTCACCATCGCGCGGCATGGCAACGAAAGCGCGGCGGTTCAGCGCGCAGGTTATGCCGGTTCAGCGCGATGCGGCGTGCAAGTATAGGTTGAGCGCGGCCTGGCATGTACGGCGGCAATATCGCCGCACGCCGTGCCATTGCGATTTAACGGCGGCGCACAAAAGCGGGCCGTCCAGGCGCGCCATGCGACCGGTAGCGCGTGCCAGGCTGATGAATATTATCTCGACAGAATGCCCGCGATGGCGGACATGGGAGGTGGCGCGCAATGTATGCGCATATAGACGGCGTGCTGGCCGAAAAGGGAGCCGACTCGCTGGTGATAGACTGCGGCGGAGTAGGGTACGAGCTGATCTGCTCGCGCACGACGATAAGCGCCGCGCCGCGCGTGGGCGAGCGCATGAAGTGCTTTACGGTGCTGAGCGTGCGCGAGGATGCGCTGGAGCTGTTCGGCTTCGCGACGCGCGAGGAAAAGGCGCTGTACGAAAAGCTGCGCGCGGTGTCGGGCATAGGCCCGCGCACGGCGCTGAACATGCTGTCGGCGCTGAGCGTGCGCGAGCTGTCGGTGGCGATAGTGACCGGCGACGTGACGGCGATATCGCGCGCGCCGGGCGTGGGCAAAAAGACCGCGCAGCGCGTGGTGCTTGAGCTGCGCGAGAAGATAGACAACGCGGCGCTTGAAGGAACGTCGGCGCTGCCGGCCAGTGCGGTCACGGGCCCGGTCGGCGAGGCGATAGAGGCGCTGATGGCGCTGGGTTACAGCGCGCAGGATGCGCAGCGCGCGATTGCGGCGGTGTCCGACAGCGCCGACAGCGTGGACAAGCTCGTGCTTATGGCGCTGCGCGGGATGGACCGCGGCTAGCGCATGGACGGTCCGGGGCGCGCGCCCCGGCGGTGGGGAGGTATTATGCGGCAGGATGACGACAGACTTATTACCACGGCCATGCGCGAGCAGGAGGACGAGAGCGAGCTGACGCTGCGTCCGCGCGCGCTGGCCGACTACTTTGGCCAGAAGCGGCTCAAGGAGTCGCTGAGCGTGTTCATACAGGCGGCGGTCAAGCGGCGCGAACCGCTGGACCACCTGCTGCTGTACGGCCCGCCCGGGCTGGGTAAGACGACGCTGGCATGCATAATCGCGTCCGAGATGGGCCAGAACATACGCACCACTTCAGGCCCGGCGATAGAGCGCCCGGGCGATCTGGCCAGCATACTGACCAACCTCAATCAGGGCGACATACTGTTCATCGACGAGATACACCGGCTCTCGCACGCAGTCGAGGAGGTGCTGTACCCGGCGATGGAGGACTTCGCGCTGGACATAATGATAGGCAAGGGGCCGTCGGCGCGCTCGCTGCGGCTGGATCTGCCCAAGTTCACGCTGATAGGCGCGACGACGCGGGCGGGCATGCTGTCCTCGCCGCTCAGGGACCGGTTCGGCATATCGTTCAGGCTGGAGCTGTACACGCCCGAGGAACTGGCGCAGATAGTGGCGCGTTCGGCGCGCATACTCAAGATCGACTGCAAGGACGAGGGCGCGCTGGAGATAGCGCGGCGCTCGCGGGGCACGCCGCGCGTGGCCAACCGGCTGATAAAGCGCGTGCGGGACTATGCGCAGGTGCGCGGCGACGGCGTGATAACGCGCGCGGTGGCGGCCGAGGCGCTGAACCTGCTGGAGATAGACGAGCTGGGGCTGGATCGCACCGACCGCGCGATGCTGATGACGATAATAAAGAAGTTCGGCGGGGGGCCGGTGGGACTGGACACGCTGGCGGCGTCGACCGGCGAGGATGCCGGCACGATCGAGGACGTGTACGAGCCGTATCTGATGCAGCTGGGCTTTATGATGCGCACGCCGCGGGGGCGGGTGCTTACGCCGGCGGCGTACGAGCACATGAAGCAGCCCATGCCGCGCGAGGATGGCCCGGCGGTCGAACAGCTCAGGTTTGAATTTGACGACGAGGTGTAAGTGTGAATACGTCTGATTTTGTATACGATCTGCCCGAGCGGCTGATAGCGCAGACGCCGGTGGAGCCGCGCGACTCCAGCCGGCTGATGGTGTGCTCGCGCACGGGCGGCGCGCCCGAGCACCGGGTGTTTCGGGACATAATCGAGTACCTGGAGCCGGGCGACGCGCTGGTGATAAACGAGACGCGTGTAATACCGGCGCGGCTTTATGGCGTGCGCGAGGACACCGGCGGGCCGATAGAGTTTTTGCTGCTCAAGCGGCTGTCGATGGACACCTGGCAGGTGATACTCAGGCCGGGACGGCGGGCCAAGCCGGGCACGCGGTTCGAGTTTGGCGGCGGACGGCTGCATGCGCAGGTGCTGTCGATAGACGAGGGCGGCATGCGCACGGTCAGGTTCGAGTATGAGGGCGTGTTCGAGGAACTGCTGGACGCACTGGGCGAGATGCCGCTGCCGCCGTACATACACGAAAAGCTGGAGGACCCCACGCGCTATCAGACGGTGTATGCGCGCGAGGACGGCTCGGCGGCCGCGCCCACGGCGGGGCTGCACTTCACGCCCGAACTGCTGGAGCGCATAGCGGCCAAGGGTATAGATATTGTGCCGATACTGCTGCATGTGGGGTTGGGCACGTTCCGCCCAGTCAAGGAGGAGCACATCGAGGATCACGAGATGCACACCGAACACTGGGAGGTGACCCCGGATGCGGCCGCGCGCATTAACGCGGCGCGGGCGCGCGGACGGCGGATAGTGTGCGTGGGCACGACCAGCGTGCGCACGCTGGAGAGCGCCGCCACCGAGGACGGCATAGTTCACGCGGGCGCGGGCGACACCAGCATATTCATATACCCGGGTTACCACTACAAGGCGGTGGACGCGCTGATAACCAACTTCCACCTGCCGGGTTCTACGCTGCTGATGCTGGTATCGGCGTTCATGGGACGCGAGAATGCGCTGGCGGTGTACCGCGAGGCGGTAGAACGCGAATACCGGTTCTTCTCGTTTGGCGACGCGATGTTCATAAGGTAGGTTTTATGCGGCGCGGTCTTGCCGGCCGCGCCGCTGTGAAGCGCGAGCGGGTTTTCGCGTGACGGCGGCAGGGCTGCGCGGCATATCGCGCTCGGGCTGCTTGCCGGGAACTCATTGCCGCACAAGCGCGGCCCATTGGCTCAAGGCGCAAAATGCATTTCCCAGGATCGAATCACAGATTGCCGGCCCATGACGCAAAGCCGCACACGCGCGCATCGCCATGGGCTATCATGCCCGGCGGCAAATCCATCCCCAAAATCAACCGACAGGAGCCGACAGATGTTTGAATTTGAATTGCTGCACGTGGACGCGCAGACCGGCGCGCGCCGTGGCCGGCTGCACACGCCCCACGGTACGATAGAGACGCCCATATTCATGCCCGTAGGCACTCAGGCCACCGTAAAGACGCTCGAACCGCGCGAACTGATCGAGATGAACGCGCAGATAATACTCTCCAATACTTACCACCTGCACCTGCGCCCCGGCGAGGATCTCGTCGAGCGGGCCGGCGGACTGCATAAGTTCATGAACTGGCCGCGGCCGATACTGACCGACTCGGGCGGGTTCCAGGTGTTTTCGCTGGCCGGATTGCGGCGCATACGCGAGGACGGCGTGGACTTCCGCAGCCATATCGACGGTTCGCGCCAGCGCATAACCCCCGAAAGCTCCATGTACATACAGCAGAAGCTGGGCAGCGATATAGCGATGGCGTTCGACGTGTGTTCGCCATGGCCCTGCGATGAGAAGCAGGCGCGCGAGGCGCTGGACCGCACCCATCGCTGGGCTGCGCGCTGTAAGGCCGCGCATACCCGCGAGGATCAGGCGCTCTTTGGCATAGTGCAGGGCTCGATGTACCGCGACATGCGCATCGAGAGCGCGCGCAGGCTGGCCGACATGGATTTCCCGGGCTACGGGATAGGCGGCCTGAGCGTGGGCGAACCCAAGCCGGTGATGTATGAGATGCTGGAGGCCATATCGCCCGAGCTGCCGGTCAATAAGCCCCGGTATCTGATGGGCGTGGGCTCGCCGGACTGCCTGATGGAGGGCGTCATGCGCGGCGTGGACATGTTCGACTGCGTGCTGGCCACGCGCGTGGCGCGCAACGGCACTTGCTTTACGCGCGATGGCCGCGTGATAGTGCGCGATTCGCGCTGCGCCGAGGACTTCAGCCCAATCGATCCCGAGTGCGACTGCTACGTGTGCCGCAACTACTCGCGCGCGTACATACGGCATCTGTTCAAGGCGGGCGAGGTGCTGGGGCCGCGGCTGGCGTCGTATCACAACCTGTACTTCCTGCTAAAGCTTATGGAGGGCGCGCGCCAGGCTATCGAGGAGGATCGCTTTGGCGATTACAGGCGCGAATTCCTGGATAGACAGGGCTATTTGAAATGGTGATTGGCTCGCGATTATTTACGCGATTTTTGTAAGAAGCGCTTGAAAAACAGGTTTGAGTAGTATAAAATAATAATAAGTATACGCGCCGACTGCCGCAGCTGAGCGGAGCGGCGACGCAGGCGCGCGACATTGCGCGCGCAGGGCCAGTCATATTTTACGGATGGGAGAGTATGTACTGCTATGAATAATCTGCCTGATATCTTGAAGTACCTGAGGTCCAATGAGGCCGCAGGCAAGTTCCAGGAGCTTTACGGCAAGCGCGAGGGCGTGCTGCTGTACCAGATGGAGCGTTACAGCCGCATAGCCAAGCGATTCAGTGAGGAGTTCGGCACGGTGGAAGGCGTGAGCTTCTTCTCGGCGCCGGGCCGCACGGAGATAGGCGGCAACCACACCGATCATCAGGCTGGCCGCGTGCTGGCTGCGGGCGTCAACCTGGACACCGTGGCGATAGCCGCGCCTACGGCCAATGGCATAATCACCGTATACTCCGAGGGCTACAACGGCGCGCTGGTGGTGGATACCAACAAGCTTGACGCCGTAGAGTCCGAAAAGGAGACGTCCATGGCGTTGATACGCGGCGTGGCGGCGCGCTTTAAGCAGCTGGGCAAGCGCGTGGGCGGCTTCAACGCGATAGTGACCTCGAGCGTGTTCAAGGGCTCGGGCCTGTCGTCGTCTGCGGCGTTTGAAGTGCTGATGGCCGACATACTAAACGGCATGTACAACGGCGGCGAGCTGACCGGCCTGGAGCTGGCGCAGATCTCGCAGTATGCCGAGAACGTGTACTTTGGCAAGCCCTCGGGCCTGATGGATCAGGCGGCCAGCGCGCTGGGCGGACTGGTCACGATAGACTTCCGCAAGTCCACGCCGCGCGTGGAGAACGTCGACTTCGACTTTGCGGCGCGCGGGTATGCGCTGGTAGTCGTGGGCGCGGGCGGCAACCACGCCGACCTGACCGGCGAGTACGCGGCGATACCGATCGAGATGAAGCAGGTCGCGGCGCAGTTCGGCTGCAACGTGCTGCGCGAGGTGCTGCCCGAGCAGGTCGAGGAAGGCATCGACAAGCTGCGCGGCAAGGTCAGCGATCGCGCGATACTGCGCGCGCTGCACTTCTTTGACGAGAACGAGCGCGTCAAATGCCAGGTCGAAGCGCTCAAGCAGGGCGATCTGAACGAGTTCTTCCGGCTGATAATCGCCTCGGGCGAGAGCAGCTGGAAACTGCTGCAGAACGTGTACGTCGCGGGCCAGACCGAGGAGCCGCTGGCGCTGGCGCTGGAGATGTGCCGCCGGATGCTGGAAGGCAAGGGCGCGTGGCGCATACATGGCGGCGGCTTTGCCGGCACGATACTTGCGTTCGTGCCCAACGACATGCTGCCCACGTTCACGCGCAAGCTGGAAGCCGTTTTCGGCGCGCACAGCTGCACCGTGCTGGATATACGGCATTCGGGCGCGATACAGTGGAATATCTGATGCGACATACTACCGCGGGCCGGCGCTGGCTGGCTCGCGGCTGCGTTTTGGGCGGTATGGTGAAGTTGGCCGTGGCTGAGGCGCGGTTTGGGCGTTGGGCGTATCGATATGCATGGTCAGTGCATAACGCTTAATATCGGCGGAGGCTGCGCCGTCATCAGATCGAATCGGGATATGCGGCATGGGGACCGGCGTTGAACCGGGCCGTGGCATCAGCGGAGCGTGCCGCTGAGTTGGAAGCCGGTGCTGCGTAGCTCATTGGCGCAGCGTAGTGCCGTTGGGCTTATCGGGCGATGCTGAGGTTATTTGATCTGTTGAATGGCGCTGGCGCGTTTGGCCGCCGCACGGGCGATGCGTTGCAGCGCCGGGCCTCGCGCCCGGGCGAGCGAAAGGAGTATTCATATGAATTACTGCGAGAACTGCATGTTGCTTACGGAGGGCGAACGGTGCGTGCGCTGCAACCGGCGCAAACTGCGCGCGCCACGGCCGGGCGACTTCTGCCTGCTGGACGAGCGGCCGGCGATGTGGGCGGGCATGCTGATGGACGTATTGGGCCAGAACGGCATACCGTGCGTGACGCGCAGCGCGCTGGGGGCGGCGCTGTCGCAGGAGGTCGGGCACAACCTGGAGCGGCAGCGGGTGTTTGTGCCGTACGAGCAGCTTGACGAGGCGCGTGAACTGGTGCGCGAGCTGTTTGGCGACGGCTGACGCGTGCGCTGCATCGATATGCAGATGGCCAACCTGCGCGCATTCTGATGCCGTGCGGGCGGTTTGCGCCGGTCGGCCCGGGCGCCGTGGCTGAAGAAATATGTTGCAAACGCGCGCCAAAAGCGCTAAAATGCAATGGGAAGTTTACATTGCGACAAGGTGCGGGCCTCGCGCCCGGCGAAGGAGGATGCAAATGCTGCTCATCAAAAACGCAAAGGTGTACACCATGGCGGGCCAGTACCTGCCGCAGGGCGACGTGCTGATAGACGCGGGACGCATAGTCGCCGTGGACAGCGCGCTGAGCGCGCCCGATGCGCGTGTGATAGATGCCAAGGGCCTGTACGCGCTGCCGGGCCTGGTGGACGCGCACTGCCACATAGGCATGTGGGATGACTCGATGGGCTTTGAGGGCTCGGACGGCAATGAGATAACCGATCCGGTGACGCCGCAGATGCGCGCGCTGGACAGCCTGTACGCACGCGACCGGTGCTTCAGCGAGGCGCTGGCGGGCGGCGTTACGACGGTTGCGACCGGCCCCGGTTCGGCCAACGCGATAGGTGGCCAGTTCGTGGCGATGAAGACCGCGGGCAGCTACCTTGAGGACATGATAATCCGCGAACCGCTGGCGCTAAAGATGGCGTACGGCGAAAATCCCAAGCGCTGCTATGGCAGCAAGGGCAAGCTGCCCATGACGCGCATGGGCACGGCGTCGGTGATACGCGAGGCGTTCGTGAAGGCCCAGAATTACATGCGCAAGATGGACAATCCCGACCCGGACAAGCGGCCTGACCGCGATCTGGGACTCGAGGTGCTGGTCAAGGCGTTGAAGCGCGAGATACTGGTCAAGTGCCACGCGCACCGCAGCGACGACATACTTACGGCCATACGTCTGGGCCGCGAGTTCAACCTGAACATGACGCTTGAGCACTGCACGGAGGGCTATCTGATACTCGACCGGCTGGCCAAGGAGCAGATACCGGTCACGCTGGGCCCGCTGTTCACCGACCGCAGCAAGATCGAGTTGGGCAATCTGACGTTTGAAGCGCCGGCCAAGTTCGAGCAGGCGGGCGTGAAGTTCGCGCTGATGACCGACTCGCCGGTCATACCCGAGCAGTATCTGGCCGTGGAGGCTGCCATCTGCGTGCGCAACGGCCTGAGCGAGGAGGGCGCGCTCAAGGCGATAACGATCAATGCCGCAGAGGCGATAGGTCTGGCTGACCGCGTGGGCTCGCTCGAGGCGGGCAAGGACGCCGACATCTGCCTGTACGATGGCCATCCGCTGGATGCGCGCTCGCATGTGACGCATTCTATCGTGAACGGCGAAGTGGCGTTTGAGCGCTGAGCCGGCGGCGTGCCGTTTGGGAACGCGTTTGGAATGCGCGGCGCTTGACGGTTGAGACGTCGCAGGCAATGCGGCGCCAGGCTGCGCAGTATCATACGAGCGGCGCCTATGCGCGCCAAATGGGCCCATGCCTTGCGGCATGGGCCCAGCCCGTTGAATGCACGACAAACCCGCACAGCAGCGCGACTGCAAACCGAATGATTTAATAGGCGCGCTTAGGCAACGGTAAATGCGGCCCGTGGCGTGCCTGACGCAGAAATCAGTCATGCAATTACAATAAGCGCGCGATTCGGCTGCCTGACCTGTTGAAGGCGGTCTGAGACTTGCGGCAGGGGCTCAAACTTTGCCTGTGCTGCGCGGGCGTTGCCTGAGACGAGACATCACGGGATTTCGACAGTAATAAATGAAGGAGCGGATCCGACATGCAGTATGCCGACCTTATAGCCGCTATGCGGCGCTACGGCGCTGCGCCCGAAGCCGCCTGCCGACGCACGCTGGGCGTGGAGGCCACGCGCGTCCGAGCCGGTGTGATAGTCACGCCCGGCTGGCCACCCGAAAGGTTTGGAGCGCTCGGCCGAGCCGAACTTATGGGGCGCGGACTGAACTCGGTGCGCGCGTACGATCTGCCGGACTGCGGGCTGACATACGTCATGGCGGGGTATGGTGCGCCGGTCGTGCTGGATGCGGTGCTGGCGCTGGGGCTCACGGGCTGCCAGCGGGTGCTGTTTGTCAGTTCGGTGGGCGCGCTGGATCCGGACATGGCGATAGGCGACCTGGTCGTGACCCACAGCACGGTATGCGGTGACGGCGCAAGCCGGTACATTGCCTCGGCAGACCTGGCGTTCGATGCGTTTGGCGAGCGCATGACTCCGGACGCCGCATTGCTTGACCGGCTCGATGCTATCGCCGCGCGCCACTGCAGGGCCTGCGGCGTGCGGCTGCATGTGGGCCGCACGTTCTGCACGGACACGCTGTTTGCGCAGTATGCCCATATCGATGCGATACGTGCGCGCGGCTGCAACGGGCTGGACATGGAGCTGGCGGCGGCACTGCGCGCGGCCAAGCTGTGCGGGCTGCCCATTGCGGCATTGAGCTGCGTGTCCGACAATACTGCCGCCGGCCGCTCGCTGCTGAACGCGCATACCGAGGCGGATGAACGGCGCAGGGCGTACGTGCGCGGCGAGGTCATGCCGGGCATAGTGCGCGAGCTCTTTGAAGACTTGGTAAACGCGGGTTGACGTGGCGGCGTGGCATGACGCCATGTAAAAATAAATTTACATGCTCATAACGCCAATGCATTGCAGCTGAGGCGGGGTATGCATATAATTGTAGATGGAACGACGAGTTCCAGTGCGATCTTCAGGGCGGGGTGCGAAGCCCCACCGGCGGTGTAGCCCGCGAGCGTGCATGCGCGCAGATCCGGTCAGCGATCAGTATGCGTACCCGGCTCCCGGCGTTCGATAAAGGAACGCGCGGCAGCAAGGCGCAATCTGGCGATTCCGGAGCCGACAGTGTATCGGACAGGTGGTCCGGTGAGTCTGGATGAGAGAAGAGCAGCAGTTTGTTTGCCGTCTTTTCACGCCTCTGAGAAGCATCGGGGGCGTGTTTTTGTATGCCTCCGAGTTTCGGGCGCGGCCCGCGATCGCCGGGCGCGCGCAGGTTGCCCGCAAGGGCGATATGCGAAAGGGGGCTGCTCAAGTTATGCAGCAAGTTGACACCAGGGTGCGCTATATGGTGCGCGTAGCCATGCTTTCGGCGGTATCGATAATACTGTGGATGCCGATATTCGAGATACCGATGTTCCTGCCGTGGTTGAAGCTGGACTTTTCGACGATGCCGGCGTTGCTGGCGGGGTTTGCGATGGGGCCGGTGCAGGGTTTGATAGTGCTGCTTATAAAGGCGCTGGTACATATACCGATGGGCACGACGGCGGGCATAGGCGAACTGGCCGACTTCCTGTGTTCGGCGGCGCTGGTGGTGCCGTCGGCGTGGATATATCAGCGTGCGCGCGTGAAGAACGCCGCGCGTGAGAACCATGTGAGTATCAATCGCCGTTCGGCGCTGATAGGCATGTTGATCGGCGTGGTGCTCATGGTTGCGATGTCGGTGGTCACCAACCAGTACATACTGCTGCCGATGTATGCCAAGTTCTCCGGCATGGAGGGCATAATCGCGATGGCCGACAATCCGGCGATAACCAGCCTGGCGACGCTGTTCATATACGGCGTGATACCGTTCAATGCGGTCAAGGGCCTGGCGCTGGCGCTGGTGACGTTCATACTGTATAAGCCGCTGTCGCCGCTGCTGCACGATCGCCGCGGCAGGTAAGCGCAGAATAATATCGGGCAGGTTGTGGCAAGCGCCGCGGCCTGCCCGGTTTTTTATGCCGGGATGGAGCTGCATGAGGCGTCATATTGGGCGGCGAGCCGGTGATGCGGGCGGTGTTTGCATGGGCCGGCAATGCGATTAAATTGCGGCATTAAGCCGGCAGTCGCCGCATGGCGCGGCCCGCAGGGCAAACCATGCTGTAACACTGCGCGCCTTTACAGGGGTCGGCGGGTGGGGTATAATATCATCGAATAAAACAAACCGCAAGGCGCGCAGGCCGCGCCACAGAGAGGCAATATGCAGATATACTATACGACGGACGAGGCGCGCACGCTGGAGATAGCGCGCGAGCTGGGCGCGAGATTGCGCGCGGGCGACATAGTGCTGTTGCGCGGGGACATGGGCGCAGGCAAGTCGGTGTTTGCGCGGGGATTGGCGCGGGGGCTGGGCATAACCAGCCACATAACCAGCCCGACGTTCACGACGATGCAGCAGTACTCAGGGCCGACTTGCAACTTCTACCACTTCGACCTGTACCGCATGGACGACCCGGAGCAGCTGTTTGAGACCGGCTTAAACGAATACATAGGCGGCGATGGCATAGCTGCGATAGAATGGCCCGAGAACGCCGATCTGGACCCGGAAGGCGCGTACACAGTGTGCGTGGAGCGCGTGAGCATGAGCGACGTGCCGGCGGGCGAGCAGCCGGTATCCGGCGACCACAACGTGAGCGAACTGGCCGACGGCTTTGCGCGCCGCATAACGATAGCCGCGCCGGGGGAGGATGAGGCATGAACATACTGGCGATGGATACATCCGGGCCATACGCGTCGGTCGCGCTGATGCAGGACGGCGTAGTCACCCATGAGGAAAATGCCCGGCATGGCCTTACGCATTCGCAGACCGTGCTGCCGATGGTGCAGCATGCGCTGGAGTGCGCCGGGCTGCGCGCGGCGGATATCGAGATATTCGCATGCACGGTGGGACCGGGCTCGTTTACCGGCGTGCGCATAGGCGTGACGACGGTCAAGGCGCTGGCGCATGCGACCGGGGCGCGGGCGCTGGGCGTGGACGCGCTGGAAGCGCTGGCGTACGGCGCGGCGGGATTTGGCGGCGTGATAGCGCCGATGTTTGATGCGCGGCGCAGTCAGGTGTACGCGGCGGCGTTCAGGGGCGGCGCGGGATTTGAGCGGCTGACCGACGACGTGGCTGCGCCGGTTGAGGAGTTTGTGGCGGCGCTGCCGGCGGGCGAGGTCATGTTCCTGGGCGATGGAGCGGACGCATGCCGCGAGAAGATACGTGCGCTGCGGGAGGATGCGCGGTTTGCGCCGGGGCATCTGAACTATCCGCGCGCGGCGGCGGTGTGCGCGCTGGCGCAGCGTGCGCCCGAACGCGCGGTGGACTATCTGACGCTCAAGCCGCTTTACCTGCGCGCACCGCAGGCTGAGCGCGAGCGGCTGGCAAAGGGGTTGAAGGTATGACATGCCGGCTGATGACGCTGGACGATCTGGACGCGGTGCTGGCGATAGAGCACGAGGCGTTTGCGACGCCGTGGTCGCGCCAGTCGTTCATAGACGAGCTGACGCGCAACAAGTGCGCGCGCTACCTGGTCATAGAGCGCGACGGCGAGGTCGCGGGTTATGGCGGGGTGTGGTTCGTGGTCGACGAGGCGCATGTGACCAACATAGCGATAGCGCGGCGCTGGCGCGGTCAGGGGCTGGGCACGCAACTGCTCAGTGACATGCTGCAGTTTGCGGCGGACTCGGGCATGGCGTTCATGACGCTGGAGGTGCGGCGCTCAAACGAGATCGCGCAGCGGCTCTATCGCGCGCACGGCTTTGTGGACGTGGGTTACCGCAAGCGCTACTACGAGGACAACCATGAGGACGCGCTGATAATGACGACGCTGAGCCTGCCCGAGCCGCATCCCGACGACGACCCGTTTCTGGTGTACGAGCCGGACGAAACGCAGGAGTGAGCGGGCGCAGTTTTGCGCGCCGGGAGATAAATCAGCGTTGCGCAGGCGCAAAACGCGCTGGGCTAACAAATGTCAGTTAGACTTTGGGCAAATGCGGTTATGGGCGCTGCAACTTCAAATTTTGTAAACGCGCTTGCTGAGAGCGGACGGGGCTGCGATCTGCTCCGTGTGGCAGGTGCGCGATAAATAGCCAGGTCGCGCCGCCGTTATCGCGGATGAAAGCGCAAGTAGGTTGGATGCGATGCCGCGGATACTCGAGCGCATGCCGCCTGCCTGGAGCGTACGGCAATTCGCGCGTGGTTTCGTGGCGGAACGGCATGCTAAATGCACCGGGCATTGCGGCTATAAACCTGCCGCATAACGTCTGTAACGGCGCGCCAGTCGCGGCACTTAACAGGCATGATAGCGTACGGGGCTGCGATCTGCTCCGCGCGGCAGGCGCGCGATAAATAGTCAGGTCGCGCCGCTGTTATCGCAAATGAAAGCGCAAGTAGGTTGGATGCGATGCCGCGGATACTCGAGCACATGCTGCCTGCCTGGAGCGTACGGCAATTCGCGCATGGTTTCGTGGCGGGAAGGCATGCTCAATGCACCGGGCATTGCGGCCATAAACCTGCCGCATAAACGTCTGTAACGGCGCGCCAGTCGCGGCACTTAACAGGCATATATCAATGGTGCCACCGAATCGCAAAATAAGCGACGCGGCGGCACTTTATTATTTGCGCTAAATGGGATAAAATAGCAGTGTGAAGTTGTGCGCGGCGCAGGCCGGTGCGGGCTGAGGCGTTGACGCCGGCGTTGCGCCAGGCTCGCGCGCGGCAATATGCGCGTGGGACTTGACCGTTGACCGGCAACGCTCCGGCCGCACGCAGATTGATTGCGCTTTAAAACGCGGCGCTCCTGCGTGCACGACATGAGCGTTTGCGTCTGGCGGCGCGCAACGAGACGACGCAAATGGCGCTATCGCGAGGAGGTGCGGCATGAGTCAACTGTTCGGGCCGGACGGCGAGGGCGGCAAGCCGCTGTACCTGCTGTTGCGCGACAAGCTGCGGCGGGCGATACTGTCGGGCGAATTGCCGCCGGGCAAGCTGCCGTCGGCGCGGGACATGGCGCGGCTGGAGCACGTCAGCCGCAATACCGTGGACGCGGCGTACGCATACCTGCGCGACGAGGGCCTGGTCAGCGTGCGGCCGGGCCAGGGCACGTTCGTGGTCAGCGGCGCGAGCGCTCGACCCGCGCAGGTCGAATCGGCGCTGGACTGGGACGCGCGCATCAGCCGCGCCGCGCGCGCGTTTACGCACTACCGCGAGGACGAGGCTCCGCTTGAACACGGCGGGCGCGACGTGATATCGTTCACGTCGCTTGCGCCCGATCACAATACGTTTGCGGTGCAGGCGTTTCGCAAGGTCATGAACGACGTGCTGGCGGCCGACGACGGGCGGCTGCTCAACTATGGCTATGCGCGCGGGTATGAGCCGCTGCGCCAGTACCTGTTGAGCGACATGCGCGCCAAAGGCATAAACACCGACGGTCAGGAATTGATTATAGTGAACGGCTTTCGCCAGGGCGTGGAGCTGGTCACCAGAGTGCTGGTCGACGAGGGCACGCGCGTGCTCGTCGAAGCGCCCACGTACAACGGCGTGATAGGCGTGCTCAAGAGCCGCATTGCCGACATAGGCGCGGTCGACATGGACGCGCAGGGCATGGATCCGGAACGGCTGGAGCGCGAGATACTAAAAAAGCGTCCGGCGCTGGTGTACTGCGTGCCGACCTACCAGAACCCCACCGGCATCAACATGTCGCTGGAGCGTCGGCGCGAGGTGCTCCGGGTGTGCGCGCGGCACGGCGTGCCGATACTTGAGGATGGCTTCAATGAGGAACTGCGCTTTCGCGGCGAGAGCTATCCCACGCTCAAGTCGATGGATCCGGCGGGAGTCGTGATATACGCGGGCAGCTTTTCCAAGGTGCTGTTCCCGGGGCTGCGGATAGGCTGGGTGCTCGCGCCGCGGGAGCTGTACCATTACCTGCTCAACGAGAAGTTCAATCAGGACATACACACATCCACAGTGATACAGGCGGCGCTCAATGAGTTTCTGCGGCGCGGGTGCCTGGAGCGGCACCTCAAGGCCAGTCGGGTGCTGTATCGCGAGCGCATGGCGGCGCTGCTGGATGCGCTGGATGAGCACTTCAGCGACATAGCCGACTGGCGCCGCACGGACGGCGGGTTTTCGGTGTTCGTGACGCTGCGCGGAGGCGTGGACGCGCGGGCGCGGCTGGACAGGGCCCGTGCAGCGGGTGTGATGTACGTGCCGGGCGATGTGTTCTACCCGGACGGCCGGGGGCGCGATTCGATGCGGCTGGGATTTTCGCGGCTGAGCGCGGCGGAGATACGCGAGGGCGTGCGCCGGCTCAGAGGCGTGTTTGACTGAGCGCGGGAGGAGACACATGGATATTGAAATACGCGACGCGACGCCGTATGACGCCGATGCGATAGCCCGGATATACCGTGAGGCGCTGGGCTATGAATACATGACCGGGGACATCGTGCGCGCAAAGCTGGCCGAGATGAACGCGCGCGGCGGTTATATGACCTGCGTGGCGCTGGCAGGCGGCGCGGTCGCAGGCGTGATAAGCGCACAACGCGCGCTGGCGCTGGAGATTGCGGGCGAGTACGTGACGATACTGGGGTTGGCGGTCGACGCCGGCGTGCGCAGGCGCGGCGTTGGTCGGGCGCTGATGGAGCACGTCGAGAATGCGGCGCGCGCGGCTGGCATAAAGCACATAATGCTGACCAGCGGGTTTGCGCGCACCGGTGCGCACGCGTTTTATGAACGGCTGGGCTATTGCAAGCGCTCATATAAGCTTGTAAAGGGCGACAAGTACTGATGGCACGCCACGCGAAATGGCAAAGGACACTGACGGTGCAAATAGCAAAAATGCTTACTGTGCGATTTACGCTGCAAAATACAATAAGCATCTACTGTGCGACGCGCGCTGCAAAATAGAGCGAGCATTGACTGAGAACGTAATGATGCAAAATGCGTGAAACGGTGACGGCGCGCAGCACGCTGTGGCGGCGACCGGCCGAGAGGGTTCAGGCACAGCGTGGCAACCCGACAAGCTCATGCACGCAAATCCGGCGCTTATCTGCCGGACACGCGTCGGCGCTGCAACCGGCGACCGGCCTAGATGGTTCAGGTACAGCATGGCAACCCGACACGCTCATGCACGTAAATCCGGCGCTTACCCGCCGGGCACGCGTCGGCGCTGCGGCGGCGCCATGAGCGGACAAAAGATTTATTGCATGACAAGACCCATAATGACGGCGGCGGGGTGCGACGCGCCTGCGCGGCCCAGTATTTCAGGAGGTAGCGATGTTAGCTGAGTGCGGCATAAACTACGAGATATTCGGCAAAGAGGGCAAGTACATACTGTGTATGCACGGCTGGGGCGGCAACATGGACAGCTTCAAGCCGCTCACGCGCGACCTGAGCGCGATACCGGGCGCGGCACGGGTGATAGCGGTGGACTTCCCGGGTCACGGGCGCAGCCCCGAGCCGGATGGAGTGTGGCATGTGGACGAGTTCAAGGCGCAGATAGTGGCGCTGCTGGACGAGATAGGCGCGCAGCGCGTGGACATAGTGGCGCATTCGTTCGGCGGGCGGGTGGCGCTGATGCTGGCGGCCGAGAACCCCGAACGCGTGGGACGGATGGTGCTTACGGGCTGCGCGGGGCTGCTGCCAAAGCGCTCGGGCGGATTGCAGCTCAAGCAGGCGGTGTTCAGCGCGCTCAAAGCGGGCTATGAAAGCAAGCCGGTGCAAAAGCTGCTGGGCAAGAACGCCGACAAGCTGACCAGCGCGCTGCAATCCAGGCTGGGTTCGGCGGACTACCGGGCGTTGTCGGGCGACATGCGCAAGACGTTCGTGCAGGTGATAAATCAGGATCTGGAGTGGTGCCTGCCCCGGATCCAGGCGTCGACGCTGCTGTTCTGGGGCGAGAACGACACCGCCACGCCGCTGTGGATGGGCCAGACGATGGAAAAGGAGATACCCGATGCCGGTCTGGTCGTGATGCCGGGCGCTACGCACTTTGCGTATCTTGAGCGGTATCCGAACTTCCTGGCGGTCGTGCGGCAGTTTTTACAGGTTTGACGCGGCATCCAGGCCGCGTTAACGCGCGCACGCTTGCCAAATCGGCCGCGGCGTGGTATGCTTAACCGGTTCATGCGACATACCACCGCGCGCGGAGCGCGCTATAACGCGGGCGGGCCGTCCATGGCCTGCGCCGGAGCCTGAGGGGGCATTTGATGTTGGTAAGTGTGATATGCTGGGCGCTGATAATGCTGGGATGCATGCTGGGCGCGCGGTACTTTGTGCACATGCTGCAACTGGAGAGCTACCAGCTGGACGGCTACATGCGCTGGCTGAAGGCGCGTGGGATGCGGCATTGGGTTTCGTATGTCGGCGGGGGCGCGCTGTTCAGCGTGCTGGACATAGTGGTGCGGCTGCTGATGCGCGGGCAGCCGGATGCGGCGGCGGGCGGCGCTGCGGTGAGCATCGCGGCGGTGTTTGCGCTGACGTCGTTTATGCACATGAAGGCGCTGGCGGCGCAGTCGCAGAAAAAGCCGCTGGCGTTCACGCCGCGGGTCAAGCGGCTGTACGGCTATCTGGGCGGAGTATTCGCGCTGCTGGCGGCGATATGCGTGCTGCTGGGCGTGGGATATCTGCCGTATGCGCTGATGCCGCTGGCGGTATGGGCGGGCGCGTATGCGGCGCAGCCCGGCGAGCAGCACATAAACAACGGCTTTTTCCGGGATGCGCAGCGGCGGTTGGCCGAGCGCCCCGACCTGATACGCATAGGCATAACCGGCAGCTACGGCAAGACCAGCACCAAGTTCACGCTCAAGACGCTGCTGGACGAGAAGTATAACGTGCTGGCTACGCCGTCGAGCTTCAATACGCCGATGGGTGTGACGCGCATAATCCGCGAGCAGTTGAAGCCCGAGCATGAGATATTCCTGGCCGAGATGGGCGCGCGGCACGTGGGCGACATAAAGGAGATGTGCGAGCTGGTGCATCCGACGATAGGCGTCATGACGTCGATAGGGCCGCAGCATCTGGAGACATTCGGCTCGATAGAGAACGTGGCCGCGACCAAGAACGAGCTGATAGAAGCGCTGCCGGCAAACGGCAAGGCGTTCTTTGCGGCGGACGGCGGCTGGCTCGACAAGCTGTACGCGCGCGCGAGTTGCGAAAAGTACCGCGCGGGCCTGACGCGCGACAAGATGTACATGCGCGCCGAAGGGCTTACGGTCGGGCCGGAGGGCTCGAGTTTCACGCTGGTGTGCGACGACGGCGGACGCGTCGAGTGTCATACGCGGCTGCTGGGCCGGCATAACATACAGAACATAACGCTGTCGGCGGCGGTGGCGCACCGGCTGGGCGTGACGATGGAGCAGCTGGCCAGCGGCATATCCAAGCTCGAACCCGTGCCGCACCGGCTCCAGATAATACCCGGCGCGGCCGGCAAGATAGTGATAGACGACGCGTTCAACTCGAACCCGGCGGGCGCGGCGGCGGCCATGGACGTGCTGGCGTCGTTTGAGGGGCTCAGGTGCGTGGTGACGCCGGGCATGGTCGAGCTGGGCGAGCGCGAGTACGAGCTCAACTGCGAGTTCGGGCGGCAGATGGCGCGCGCGTGCGAGGCGGCGGTGCTGCTGGGGCGCAAGCGCTCGGAGCCTATCCGCAAGGGCCTGATCGAGGCCGGGTTCAACGAGAAGAACATATTCGTCGTGGACAGTCTGGACGCGGCGATGCCGATACTGGGCGCGCTGGGCGCCGACGTGACGCTGTTTGAAAACGATTTGCCCGACAACTACGCCGAGTGACGCGGCTGTGCGCGCGTTGCGCGCCGGGCAGCGACGGCGGGCGGCGGCCCGCGATACGCAATTTGGAGGATGGTTTGATATGAAGCTGAGGGTTGCGGTGATATATGGCTCCCGCACTTGCGAGCATGACGTGTCGATAGTGTCCGCGCTGCAGGCGATGGACAACCTGGACAAGAACGAGTACGACGTGGTGCCGGTGTACATCGCGCGCGACGGCCAGTGGTATACCGGCCAGCTGCTGCGCAACATAGCGTTTTACAGCGCGTTCAGGCCGCAACTGGTCAACCATGTCGCGCCGGTGATGAGCGACGACGGCAAGCTGACGCTTATGCCGGTGTCGTCGATCGCGCCGCATGGCTTTAAGGGCATGATAAAGGTGCTGATGAGCAACATGAACCTGGGCGAGGACACCGTCGAAAAGTGCGACGTAGTGCTGCCGGTCATGCACGGCATGAACGGCGAGGACGGCACGCTGCAGGGATTGCTGGAGCTGTTCAATGTGCCGTACACGTCCTCGGGCGTGCTGGGCAGCGCGCTGGGCATGGACAAGATCGCAATGAAGCAGTTCTTCCGCGGGTGCGGGCTGCCGGTCGTGGACGGCATGTGGTTCAGCCGCGCCGAGTGGCAGGAGAACCGCGAGGGCGTGCTGGCGCGCGTGGAGGCGTCGTGCCGGTATCCGATGTACGTAAAGCCGGCCAATCTGGGCTCGTCCATAGGCATATCGCGCGCGACCGACCGCGAGTCGCTGATAAAGGCCATCGAGACCGCGGTCGAGTACGACAGGCGCATACTGGTCGAGCGCGGCATAGAAAAGCCGGTCGAGATCAACTGCTCAGCGCTGCGCATAAAGGGCGAGGTGCGCGCGTCGCTGTGCGAGATGCCGGCGTCGTGGGAGGAGTTTTTGACGTTTGACGACAAGTACCTGCGCGGCTCCAAGTCGGGCAAGGGCCAGGGCATGGAGTCGCTGGCGCGCAAGGTGCCCGCGCCGATTAGCGACGAGCTCACCGCGCGCATCCGCCAGATGACGCAGCAGGTCTACCGCGCAATGGACTGCAAGGGCGTAGTGCGCATCGACTACATGCTCGATGGCGACGACCTGTACATAAATGAGATAAATATTATTCCCGGCTCGCTGGCGTTCTACCTCTGGGAGCCGCTGGGCATCAGCTTCAAGGACATGCTCGACTGCATGATTGAGGACGCATTCGCCGCGCACGCGGAGAAGAATCGCTCAGTGTTCTCGTACGACAGCAGCATACTGCGCAGCGTGCAGGGCGGCTTGAAGGGCGCAAAGGGCGGCAAGCTCGGCGGCGGCAAGCTGGGCGGCGCCAAACTCGGCGGTTCGGGCAAGCTGGGCGGCAGACCGGGCGTGTAAGCGCCGCTGACGCGCAGGCATTAAAAACAGGTAACAATTAAACGCATATCTGATAAACGCAGGTCGCAACTGTGCGGCCTGCGCTTTTTCTTTTCATGGTGTCAAAGTTGCCCAAAAGAATTGTGGATGGAATGCGCCATAAACCATGCATTGAAAATGCTGAACATACGATATATACAATTATACGCTTAAACGACATAAAAAATGGCTATTATA
>DSLFC04102__coassemble_992_pt1 | contig 20784 bp, 14 predicted proteins | sample DSLFC04102__metabat2_low_PE_005 | metagenome-assembled genome bin DSLFC04102 | reverse complement strand
CGGCTCGTCCGTCGGCTGAGCCTCGTCGGTGGACTGCGGCTCGTCCGTCGGCTGAGCCTCGTCGGTGGACTGCGGCTCGTCCGTCGGCTGAACCTCGTCGGCCGGCTGAGTCTCGTCGCCGTCCTCCAGGCCGCTCACCTCGCCTACCAGCGAATCGGCGGGTTCCTCGGTGGGGATCGCCGTGGGTTCGGCAGTCGGCGCTTCAGTCGGAATCGCAGTGGGTTCGGCAGTAGGTTGTTCAGTCGGCTCAGCGGTGGGCGCCTCGGTCGGAGCCTGAGTGGGCTCGGCGTTGGCCAGTATTTCGTCCACATCTATATCGAGCTGTTCGACGAGCACATATCCCACTACGTCGTCCATCTCGACCTTGCACCACTTATCGTCGACCTCGAGCAGCTTGAACTCGTCGCCGCGACTCAGCGTCAGCAGCAGCGCGCTGTCCTCATCGTCGTCCGCATGCACGTACGCGACTTCCTGCGTCATCTGCAACTTTTTGCCGTTCTTAATCGTCGTATATCCAGCACCGCCCACGCACATTATAAGCGCTATGAGCGTCGCCAGCGCACGACGGAGTTTTCTGCCCTTTTGTTTATTTGCCATCATTGACCTCCCAGTATTGTCCCGGTTATCTCCTACGGCTTACGTCCCACCCATTGTATTACAAAAGTATTTCATTTTCAACCCCCTGCACGTCAAAAAAGCGGGTTTGTCCTAAATATGCCCCTAAAAGTCACAGTTTTGCCATATAGCTGTGGCCTATTTGAGTACGGCGTGGCGGTGCGGGGCGCGCATGACTGCGCCTCAGCACAGATGTGGAGGGCCGTGGCGGCAGCGCTATCGCCAAGGCGCGTGCCGTCCATGGAGCCAGCGCGCATGCCGCGCTGGATGCCACATCGACCCGATTCTACAATAACCAAGCTGCGCCACAGTTCGCTCGACGAATTTCTTCATTATAATATACGCTGTTTCTGAGTATAGCGGCAACCGAATTCGCAATGCATGCCGATTAAACCATATAACATAAACATCTGCCACGCTTTTGCCAAGCCTGCCATGTATAATGATCTGGCACAAACTGGAGGAGGTGAACGTGCATGAATACGAAAACAACCGCACTGCTGACAGCCGCACTGCTGGCTCTGAGCGCCTGCAGCGCGGCAACCGCGGATAATGCCCCGGCCGCAGACGCAACCCCGCAACCTACTGCGCTGGCCGCCGCGCCAACCGCCGGCGATATGGCCGAGTCGATCGCCACGGCACTGAACAGCTACGATCGCGCCGATCCGCCAGGCGGATTGACCGCGCCCGACGCGGCGCAGACAGCGCTGGATGGCGCGCGCTCAGCCTACGTGCAGGGCGATATCTTCCTATATATCGACAGCGCAGGCCAACTCATCAGCCGCGCCTCGGACGGCGAGACCACGCTGGCGCAAAGCGTATGCGCACTGACGCATGTGGACTCACAGTCGGCATACGTGCTGGTATACGCCGATACGGGCGAGGCGCCGACCACGCGCGCCGTCGCAGGCGACAGCGGTCAGGGCGAGGGCTGGGACGACGACGCTCAGGGCCAGGGCTGGGACGACGACGCTCAGGGCCAGGGCTGGGACGACGACACGCAGGGCCAGGGCTGGGACGATCCCATCGGGCCATCTGGCGACAGCGCGCCGGCAAACGGGCGCGAACTGAGCGCGCCGTGCGACTGGATACGCGTGGCGCTTGACGGCGCCGGCACTCAACTGCTGCTGGCGGGCGTGGACAGCGTGCCGGTGATATCGGGCGGATACGCATACGCCACACAGGCTGAGGCCGGCGGCATACTGCGCAGCGACCTCAACGGCGACAGCGCGCTGATATATGCGCCCGAAGCAGGCTGCGAGCTCAAGCTGAGCGCCGGACCTCAGGGCGCGATCTGCGCGCTGTACAATCAGGGGCTGCTGGTGGGATGCTGCGCGATAGGAGCCGACGGCGCGGTTGCGGTGCATGACTGGGCGGCAGGCGCGGAATTCCACGACGGCTATGCGGTCTCATACGCGCCGGGCAGCGACGGCAGCGGACGAGCCGGACTGTATCTGATAAACGCCAATGGCGAGCATCTGCTGGATGCGCAGGCGCGCGCCGACTACCTGTGCCAGGGCAATACCGTGTACTACTGGCATGCTGACCCCGAACAGTCGTACGGCTTCTGCGACCTGATGGCCTGCGACGCCACGACCGGTCAGACTCAGCCGGTGGCCGCGGCGGCACAGCTGCGCGCGCGCCTGTTCGCCTATGGCGGCACGCTGTACCTGACCAATTATGACAGCGAGCTGTACTCATTGCCCGACGGCGCTACCGAGCCGGAATACGTGCTCGACCTGAGCGTGGACTACGACTTCAACAGCGATCTCATGCCGCTGGTCACGCTCTATGGCGATGCTGATGCGCTGGGCGCGCTTATCTACCTTGACGAGGGCGACGGCTATCATCTGATAGGCGAGATCACGCCTGAGGCTGGCGACGGCTAACGCTGTGCATGTTCATCGACAGATCCTCACATTTATGCGCAATGCAAAAGGCACTCTGCAATTACGCAGAGTGCCTTTTGCATTACACTTTTTGTATTTGGTTTGCATGTTTATGCGAGCGGTTCAAGGCTTGATGGCACAACTCCCACGCAGTGAGAAGGCGAAACTTCCGCCGCGCATCGGGCAACGTTGCCCGCGCATACTACCGGCAGGCATACATGTACGCGGGAGCCGGCATCGTCAGCTCAAATGTAGGTATGCCCATATTCAGATGAAGAGCAACATCACCTGCTCATAGCGCTGGCAAACTCACAATCAGCAGGCGTAGCTCTCGTCCATTGCCAAGCCTGCGCGTCATAAGCAATGGCTCTAACCCACAGCAAAACCTGTGCGCCAAAACCACCGCTCCTGCCCATTGTCAAATCCACATAACAACGGCTCATGGCCAGGCCCATGCGTCACCTGCGTGGTGATCGTGCATAACAAAATCTGCACGCCCCATAACGGCTATCTTGCATTGCTAAGCGCACATGACTCAAGCGACGGCTGTCGCCCATTGTCAAACACACACCGCAAAGTGACGGCTACCATCCATTGCAAATCACGCATGCCACAAACAACAACCATCATCCATTGCAACCAAGCACGCCGCAAGCGCTAACTATAATCGATAGCACATGCGCCTCCGTACGCAGCCGCCGCCCCCGCCCTGATCGGGCAAACCCACCGCGCCCAGCCGCTCACTCGCGCGCCGCACGAATCGATTCTTCTATTGCCGCGCGCTCATTCTCGCCGCAAAGCACGCGCAACTGCTTCCGGCCCGCGCACAGCATCAATCCATCGCGCGTGTGGCGCACCGCATCGATCTGGCTCCAGCTCAGCTTACAGACATGCGTGCAGCGGCCGCGCTCAGTCAGCGTCAGTCCGGCGTCGGTCAGCGCGTACTCAAGCGTCAGCCTGCCGCGCCACATGCATGCAATCGCCCGTATCGCCAGCAGCCCCAGTTCGCAAACCGCCGCCACGGCCAGCATCAGCCGCGTCGCAAATGCCAGCGCATCGCCGTTCATCTCGCCCATGCTGAACCCCGCCAGCGCCAGCCATACCAGCGCGCATGCCCCCAACACGCCGCCCGCCAGCGGCAGATCCGCGCGCAGTTGCCGCGCCGCGTTCACTTCCACGCTCCAGCGGAGTTCATCCGCGTATTCGTCCATATTCCGCCCGCCTTTCCGGCGCGTCCGCGCCTGTTTTGCACTCAGTATAAGCCGCGATACAATGCGTGTCAAATGCAGTGTTGGGCATGCCGGTGGCAATTTGCGCTCAATATGCGCATCAACGCGCCCATCGATCGCACCAACCCGACCCAGGCGCGGCGCTCCGCAAATGGCCACTCCGCCGTCCCGCACGGCTCATCTAAATCGCCCCAAAACAACGCGGGGAGGAGCCAGCCGCTCCTCCCCGCACACTGCATCGCGCAGTTCGCGCTCATCCTATCAGTTTACGCGCGGTATTCCGGTTGTCACGCATTATTCCTCGGCCATGCCCAGACTGTCGTCGTCGGCAGTCTTGGTCTCAGGCGCCGTTTCGGTCGCGGCCTCATCCTTGGGCGCGGTCTTGCGCGGACGGCGCGCCTTGGGCGCCGGCGTGGCCGCCGTCTCTTCCTTAAGTACCAGACCCGGCTCGGCGCTGCCGTCGCCATTGACCAGCAGCTCATACAGCCTTATGTAATCCTTGGCCGAGTGATCCCAGCCATACGAGCCCTTCATCGCGCGGCGTATCAACATGTTCCAGACCTTCTTGTTGTCCGAATACATCTTTATCGCCATCTGCACGACGTGCAGCATGTCATGCGCATTGTAATTGGCAAACGTGAAGCCGTTGCCCTCGCCGGTGAACTCGTTGTAGGGCTGCACCGTGTCGCGCAGGCCGCCGGTCTCGCGCACTATCGGTATCGTGCCGTAACGGAGCGAGATCATCTGGCTCAGTCCGCACGGCTCGAACATCGACGGCATCAGGAACATATCCGCGCCGGCGTAGATCTTGTGCGCCAGCGGGTGGCTCATCTCGATGCGCGCGGCCAGCTGGCCCGGGTACTTCCACTGCGCCCAGTTGAACAGGTCGACATACTTGTCGTCGCCCTTGCCCAGCACCGCGAACTGCGCGCCGGTCGCCATCAGCTCGGGCAGCACGCACTCGACCAGCTCCAGGCCCTTCTGGCTGGACAGCCGGCCCACCATGCCTATCAGCGGCGCGTTGGGATCGACGTGCAGGCCGAGTTCCTCCTGCAGCGCCGACTTGTTTTCCTTCTTCTTGGCAGGCGCGCGCAGCGAGTAGTTGGCGTATATCAGCGGATCGGTCGCCGGATCGTACTCGACGGTATCTATGCCGTTGAGTATGCCCACGAGCTTATTGCCGCGCGAGCGCAGCAGCCCGTCCAGCCGCTCGCCGTAGTAGCTGGACTGTATCTCCAGCGCATACGTCGGGCTGACCGTCGATATGTAATCCGAGAACTTGAGGCCGCCCTTCATGAAGCTCGCCCCACCGTAGAACTCTATGTTGTCAGACGTGTACGCCCATGAGCCCAGCGACAGCAGGTCCTCTATGTAGTCTATCGAGAACACGCCCTGGTACTGCAGGTTGTGCACAGTGAACAGCGTCTTTATGCCGCGGTAGAAGTCCAGCGTCTGGTACTGACTGCGCAGCAGCACCGGTATCATGCCGGTCTGCCAGTCGTGACAGTGCAGCACGTCGGGCTTGAACCCTATGTGCGGCAGCGCCTCCAGCACGGCGCGGTCAAAGTATGCAAACCGCTCGCCCTCGTCGCCGCCCAGGCCGTACACATACGGCCGGCCGAAGTAGTACTCGTTGTCGACGAAGTAGAACGTTATGCCCTCATACACCAGTTCTTCTATGCCGCAGTACTGCCGGCGCCAGCCCAGGTTCACGTAGAAGTACAGCTTGTGCGTCATCTTGTCGCGCCAGGACTTGGGTATCTCCCGGTACAGCGGCAGTATCACGCGCACATCCACGCCGTTTTTGAGAATCTCCTTGGGCAGCGCGCCCACAACGTCGGCCAATCCGCCGGTCTTTACAAACGGCACGCACTCCGACGCCGCGAATAGAACTTTCATCATCTATATCATCCTCTCCATGACATGTCACACGCCTGCTTACACCATGATTTTAGTATAAATCGCAGCTATAATCCACCCAATCTGTTTGAATTATCTGTGCATTTTTGGCTACATACATAACCTAACCGGCGCGTGTACCGTCATATTCTTATTATATTTACCATTTTATGCGCGTTTCGACGCGGCGCGCGACGGCTCAATGTCGCATTCATATTAAGCCCGCGCCCCTCCGCGCTCCGCACGGCGCGCTCTAACCGCCCGCAGGCCGGTCGCATTTGACCGGCCCCAGCCGCACATACTGCAAAAAGCGGGGAACTGGCCCCGCTTGATTTTAAATAGTCGTGCCCTTGGCTATGACGATCGGGTAGGTCGGCCGGCCAATCAGGCGTCCGTCGCGCTTGATAGTGACCTGCTTATCCAGTATCACGTTTTCGACCTCGACGCCGCTCTGTATCTCGCCGTCCTGCATGATTATCGAGTTTTTGACCTTGGCGCCGGGGTGCACCCGCACGCCGCGGAACAGTATGCTGTTTTCGACATGGCCCTCGATTATGCAACCGTCGGCCACCAGCGAGTTGCACGACGACGAGTCGCCCATGTACTTGGCCGGCACTTCGTCGCGGATCTTGGTGTACACCGGGTTGACGTTGAACATCGCATGGCGGCGGTCCACATCCAGCATGTCCATGTTGAACTGGTACAGGCTCAGCACCGATTCTATGCGGCAGGCATAGCCCTTGTACTCATAGCCCATGACCTTCATGTCGCCGGCGCGGATATGGCTCTGCAGCAGCTCCTTGCCAAAGTCGTGCTCGCCATGCGCCACGGCCTGATCGACCATGTGCGCCAGCATCTCGCGCCGTATTATCAGCGCGTCCATGTAGAAGTTGTCGTACGACGGCTCAACCGGGCCGACCTCGTAGTCCTTCACTATGCCCTTGGGATCGACGTCCAGGTACACATGGCGGTCGGTCACGTCGGGATCGAAGCGTATATTGCCGGCCTTGGTGTATATAAGCGTTATGTCAGCCGCGTTGTCTATGTGATAGCGCAGCGCGCTGTCAAAGTTCATGTTGTATACGGTCTCGGAATTGGTCAATATCAGGTACTCCTGCTTGGAGCGCCTCAGATACCTAAGATTAGAGCGCAGCGCGTCCAGCATGCCGCCATACGTGCCCACGTTCTCGCGCGTCAGATACGGCGGCAGTATGAACAGACCGTCGTTGCGGGTGTGCAGATCCCACTCCTTGCCCGAGCCCAGATGGTCCATAAGCGAATGGTAGTTCTTCTGCATTATCACGCCCACGTTGCGCGCGCCCGAGTTGACCAGCGACGAGAGCACAAAGTCTATTATGCGATAGCGGCTCAGCACCGGCAGCGCCGCCACCGCGCGCGACATCGTCAGTTCGCGCAGCCTCAGATCGTTTCTTGAGGTGTATATTACGCCCATTATATCCTTCATACCGTTTCCCTGCCTCCTTCAGCCTTGGCCACGAACTCCGCGTCGGCCATTTCGCCGGCCTTGACGTTGAAGTTATCGGGCAGGCGCACATTCGAGCCTACCACGGCTATCTTGCCCGATTCCTGGCCCACCGTGCAGCCCGGGTTTATCTCCGCGTTTTCGCCCACTATCGCGCGGCGCACCACCGCGCCCGCCATCACGCGCGCGCCCGGCATTATGACCGCATTCTCGACCACGGCGCCCTTTTCGATGTACACGCCGTAGAACAGCAGGCTGTGCTCGACATTGCCGAACACCTCGCAGCCCTCGGTCACCATCGAGTTGTGCACCCGCGCGCCCTCGCCGATGTAGTGCGGCGGCATGACCGGGTTCCTTGCGTAGATGCGGAAGCGGTTCTCGTACAGGTTAAAGCGCGGCGGGTCGGTCAGCAGGTCCATGTTGGCCTCCCACAGGCTCTCTATCGTGCCCACGTCCTTCCAGTATCCGCTGAACCGGTACGCCTGCATCTCGCGCCCGTCGGCCAGCATGCTGGGGATTATGTTCTTGCCGAAGTCGTTTGAGGAGGTCTTGTCGGCCGCGTCGCGCACCAGGTAGTTCAGCAGCACCGGCCACGTGAACACATACACGCCCATCGACGCCAGATTGTTCTTGGGGCGCGCGGGCTTTTCCTCAAATTCCATTATCTTGCCGGTCTCGTCGGTGTTCATTATGCCGAACCGGCTGGCCTCGTCCCACGGCACCTCAAAGACCGCTATCGTCGCGTCCGCGCCGGTCTTTATGTGGTGCTGCAGCATCGCGTTATAATCCATCTTGTATATGTGATCGCCCGAAAGCACTATTACGTATTCCGGATCATACTGCTTGATAAAGCCTATATTTTGGTATATCGCGTTTGCGGTACCGCTATACCACTGGCCCTCCTTGCCCTTTACGTAGGGCGGCAGCACGAACACGCCGCCATTGGTGCGGTCAAGGTCCCACGGCTGGCCCGAACCCAGATATGCGTTCAGCTCCAGCGGCTGGTACTGCGTCAGCACGCCCACCACGTCTATCCCCGAATTGGAGCAGTTCGACAGCGGAAAATCGATTATCCGGTACTTGCCCCCAAACGGCACAGCCGGCTTGGCCATGTTCTTTGTAAGTATTCCCAACCTGGAGCCCTGCCCGCCTGCCAGCAGCATGGCGATGCATGTCTTTCTTCTCATTGACAATTCCCCCTGTACCTGCTCATTGACTATTGCCGCGCCATCCCCCTGCGGCGATTTGCGCGGCGGTTAATCGGGTATGCTTGCGCTTTTGCCCGAGTTAATCCCTGATTCATCAGCGGTATTCGCCCATTCCTTAACCTTATTCTAACATCTTTTCTCAATATATTCCAGTCACGCCGCACTGTTATCGCCTGTCAAGCTGGAGTTTGTGAAACGTTTTTCGCCCGCCGGGCCATATCAGTCCCGCAGCCACGGCCGTTGGACACGCTTTCCGCCGCGTTTTATGCAATTACATGTCAAAAGTGCTTGAATTATTACCACCTCTGTGTATAATATAACCATAGGGGTCGACGCGCGCAGCGCCCGCCCCAGTCAGCAGGCGACCGGATAATGCCACCCACAGACAAGCGACAGCAAGGAGTGTGTTTGATATGGAGATAATCGTATGCAAGGACTACCAGACCCTGGGCGCAAAGGCAGCGACCATGTTTGCTTCGCAGGTGCTCAAAAAGCCCGACAGCGTGCTGGGGTTTGCGACCGGCTCGTCGCCGCTGTCGACGTACGCGCACATGGCCAAGCTGTGCGATGAGGGCGTGGCCGACTTCAGCCGCGCCAGCACCTACAACCTCGACGAGTACTACGGCATGGGCCCCACCCAGGAGCAGAGCTATCGCAAGTTCATGAACGATAACCTGTTCACCCGCATCAACATCAAGCTCGAAAACACCCACGTGCTCAACGGCCTGACCGACGATCCCGAGCGCGAATGCGCCGAGTACGAGGCCGCGATCAACGCCGCCGGCGGCATAGACATGCAGCTGCTGGGCATAGGCCACGACGGCCACATAGGCTTCAACGAGCCGTGCGACGAGTTCCCCAACAACACCCATCTGGTCACGCTGGTGCCGATGACGCTTCAGGCCAACGCCCGCTTCTTCAACAGCGTCGACGAAGTGCCGCGCCAGGCGCTGTCGATGGGCATAGGCACGATTATGCGCGCCCGCGAGATCGTTATGGTCGTCAACGGCGCCGACAAGGCCGTAACCGTGCGCAAGATGGTCTATGGCCCGGTCACGCCGCAGCTGCCGGCTTCGATACTGCAGTTCCATCCGCGCGTAACCGTGTTCCTGGACGAGGCCGCCGCCTCGCGCCTGTAAGCCCAAGCGCAAGGACCCGCGCAAGCTCGCGCGGGTCCTTTGTCATGCCCATCGGGCTTGCTGCGGTCATAATATACCCGCAATATATCGTATACGCCAGCTCCACGCAAGATATGCGTAAGTTCATGTAACCAGGCGCGCATTCCCGCCGGCCCGCGCCGCCAGCACGCGCATTCGATGGCCACGCAGCGCCCGGGCGAATTGGACTGGCGCGCGGTTATGCGGTTTTGCCGTGCCTGCTATTTCACCATGGCCGAACGCCGCTTCACACGCGGATTACCGTTTGGCTGTGCTTTGATACGCAATCGGGCATCGCACCATGGCCGCACACCGATTCACACGCGGATTACAGCTTGGCTGTGCTTTGATGCAAAATCAGGCTTTGCACAATGGCCGCACACCGATTCACACGCGGATTATCGCTTGGCTGTGCTTTGTGCGCAGTCGGGCATTGCACAATGGCCGCGCACCGCTTTACACGCGGATTACCTCTTGGCCGCGCTTTGATGCGCAGTCGGACATCACACAACGGCCGCATGCCGCTTCACACGCGGATTACCGTTTGGCCGCGCTTTGATACGCAGTCGCGTATCAAAGCTGTCCACGCATTCAGCGCAGCCGCACATCGAAGCGCAATCCTACCGCACACGCGCACCGCCGCCGGCCTGCGCCGCATTATATCCGCGCACAAACGCAAAAACCCGCACATTCCGCTTTAAGCGAAACGATGCGGGGGCGATGGGAAATCCATATGCAGCCGTCTGCACTGAGATTTCAGTAAATATATATGCCGGCCGACTCTCAATATGCACACTGCGGAAAAATTTTTTCGCCGATCCCGCGATCGCACGCGCACGGTCGTCGCCGCCCCGCACAAATCGCACAGCCCGGACGCGCTCGCCCGGGCCGCACATATCAAACTCACTCCTGCACAAACTCTATCGACGCGCTCCGCGGCAGCGCCAGCTTGCACTCGACCTCCACGCACTTGGCGATGCCCGCCAGCGTCGGACACGCGCAGTGCCCCGGAAAGTGCGCCCGCGCGTACTCGTACAGCGGGCCGTCGCCCGGCTTGGCCAGGCACAGCTCGTATGCGTCGAACTCGCTGCCCAGTGCCTCGAACATCGCACGCACTGCCGGGCAACCGCTATCGACCGTCAGCGTCACCTGCTGTTCGTCGTCGCTGTGGGCGGTCACGCGCGTCTTGAGCCCGCACACGCCCGGATTTATGTCCACCTTCGTCATGACGCCATAACCTCCTCAGCTCAATACTCGGCGTTGCGCGGCGTGCGCGGGAACGGCAGTACGTCGCGTATGTTGCTTATGCCGGTGGCATACATGACCATGCGCTCCAGACCCATGCCAAAGCCCGAGTGCGGCACGCTGCCCCAGCGCCTCAGATCCAGATACCACTTGTATTCGTCCTTGTTCATGCCCAGCTCGTCCATGCGCCGCTCGAGCACGTCCAGCCGCTCCTCGCGCTGGCTGCCGCCGCACAGCTCGCCTATGCCCGGCACCAGCAGGTCGGCCGCCGCGACCGTCTTGCCGTCGTCGTTCAGGCGCATGTAGAACGACTTTATCTCCTTGGGGTAGTCGTACACGAACACCGGCCGCCCGAAGTGCTCCTCGGACAGGTAGCGCTCGTGCTCGGACTGCATGTCGCAGCCCCAGTACGGCTTGAACTCGAACTCGCGATCGGCCTTTTGCAGTATGTCTATCGCCTCGGTATAGCTCACGCGCGCAAAGTCGCTCGACGCCACGTGCTCCAGCCGCGCCTTTAGGCCCTTGTCCACAAACTGGTTCAGGAACGCAATCTCCTCGGGCGCGTTGTCCAGCACGTAGTTTATCAGGTACTTGACCATGTCCTCCTCCAGGTTCATGTCGTCGGACAGGTCGGCGAACGCTATCTCGGGTTCTATCATCCAGAACTCGGCGGCGTGGCGCGGCGTGTTGGAGTTCTCGGCGCGGAACGTCGGTCCAAACGTGTACACGTTGCGGAACGCCATGCAATAGCTCTCAACGTTGAGCTGACCCGACACCGTCAGGCTCACGTGCTTGCCGAAGAAGTCCTTGTCATAGTCCACCGCGCCGTCGGGCGTGCGCGGCACATTGGCGAGGTCCAGCGTCGTGACCTGGAACATCTCGCCCGCGCCCTCGCAGTCAGAGCTGGTTATCAGCGGCGTGTGCACGTATACGAACCCGCGCTCGCCCAGGAACTTATGCGCCGCCTGCGACAGCAGCGAACGTATCCTGAACCCGCACTGGAACAGGTTCGCGCGCGGCCGCAGATGCGCTATCGTGCGCATGTACTCGAGCGTGTGGCGCTTCTTCTGCAGCGGGTAATCGCCCGCGCTCTCGCCCACGACGGTGAACTTGCGCGCATGCAGCTCAAACGGCTGGGGCATGTCCGGCGTCAGCACCAGCTTGCCCTCGACCTCTATCGACGCGCCCACGCCGGTCTTGACCGCCTCGCGGTAGTTGTCCAGCTCGCCCTCGCTGAGCACCACCTGAAGATTCTTGAAATACGTGCCGTCATTTACCTCTACAAACGAAAAATTTTTAGACTGGCGCAGCGTGCGTACCCAGCCGGCTATCTTAATATCGACATCGCCCGCGGGCCTGTCCGCGAACAACTGTTTGATAGTTGTCATATATATCCCTCCACCCTTATGATTTATACGCTATTATAGACCATCGCACGCACACTGTAAAGGATGAATTGCAAAAATTGCGCGCAAATTATGCGCTCGTTGAACCTTGTGATGGATGCGGCGCGTCTTGTTAAGTGAAAGCCGGTTTTCAACTTGCGGCGTGGATGCGCGCCGCTCTTGCACCCTCGCATGACTCCCGCCCAACACACACGCAAAGGAGGCCCCCGCAATGGACGAGTTCGAACGACTGCTGGCGCCCAATCGAGCGGCGCTGGAGCGCTTCGTGCGCTACCGCGTGCCCGGGCGCGCCGACGCCGACGACGTCATTCAGGAGACGCTGATAGCCGCATATCGGGCGTTCGACTCGCTGCGCGACCCGGCCAGCTTTAAGCCCTGGCTGATGAGCATCGCCCGCAACAAGGCGCGCGACTGGTTCCGCAACCGCGCGCGCGAACTCGCGCTGCCGCTGGACGCGCTGAGCGAGCGCGTGCTGACCGACGGCCGGCTGGGCCCAAGCTATGCCACCGCCGTCTCCGACACGCTCGAGCGCCTGGGCGGCCGCGACCAGCAGATACTCTACCTCTACTACTTCCGCAACCTGCCGCAGGCCGACATCGCGCGGCGGCTGGGCATACCGCCCGGCACCGTCAAGAGCCGCCTGCACACCGCCCGGCGCAACTTCCGCGACGCGTATCCGCGCGCCGAACGCGAACCGAAAGGAGTTAACGATATGGACGCAAATATAAAGCAACTGCCCTCCGTACTGCCCGAATACACGATAACACAGCTGAATGAGCCGCCATTTGAGACGGTATGGGAGGAGCTTATGGGCTGGTTCCTGGTGCCACGGCTGGGCGAGCGGCTCAGCTGGGGCATGTACGACCTGCCCGACCGCCGCATGACGAGCCGGTTCGACCTGTGTGTGACCGGTCCCGCTGAGGTGCACGGCATAGAGGGCGTGGAGATAACCGCGCGCGAGGCCAGCGTGACCGACCCGAGCGACGCCCTGGAGCACACGTTCGTAGCGCAGCTGACCGACACGCATTGCCGGTATCTGGCCACCACATTTATCGAGCGCGGCGTGCGCCGCTACGTTACCTTCCTGGACGGCGACGCATTCATGCCCAACTGGGGCTTTGGCGAGGACAACTGCGGCAACGAGACGCACCTGCACGCCCGCGGCGACATAATCCGTCGGGGCGATGTCGTGACCAGCGTGGACAAACCGTTCCTGCTGGACATAGTGGGGCGCTACCGGGTGGACATATGCGGCCGGAGCTATGACACAGTTTGCGTGATGGACATAGATACCTACAACCCGGGCGTAGCGTCCGAGCAGTTCATCGACCGCAATGGCCGCACGGTGCTCTGGCGGCGCTACAATCGCGACGACTGGGCAATCGAACGCTATGGCCGCCGCTGGTCCGAACAGCTGCCCGACAGCCCCCGCCTGACAGTCAATGGCGCCACTTACATCGAATGGTACGAGTGCATAACCGATTACGCATTATGACCTGCAGCTGTACAACCGGCTTGCGCCGCATACAGCTGCATATTCCGCCCGCGCTGCGCGTTTTTTTCGCCGCGCGGGCGGTGCTTTATGCCCGTGCAGCGTGTTTTGCGCTGCACGGGTTGCGCTTTATTACCGAGCCGCGCTGGTTGCGCCGCACGAGTTGCGCTTTATGCCCGAGCTGCGTGTTTTGCGCAACGCGGGCGGTGCTTTTTGCCCGAGCCACGTGTTTTGCGCCACGAGGACGGTGCTTTATGACCGAGACGCGTGTTTTGCGTCACGCGGGCGGTGCTTTATGTCCGAGCCGCGTGTTTTGCGTCGCGCGAGTTGCGCTTTATGTCCGAGCCACGCAGGTTGCGCCACACTGGTTGCGTCTTATGTCCGAGCCGCGTGTTTTGCGTCGCGCGAGTTGCGCTTTATGTCCGAGCCGCGCAGGTTGCGCCGCACAAGTTGCGTCTTATGCCCGAGCCGCGCGTTTTTGCGCCGCACAAGTTGCGCCTTATGCCCGAGCCGCGCGTTTTTGCGTCGCACGGGTCGCGCCTTATGCCCGAGCCGCGCTGGTTGCGTCGCGCGAGCTGCGCTTTATGACCACGCTGCGCGTTTTGCGCCGCACAGGCGGTGCTTTATGCCCACGCTGCGTGTTTTGCGCCGCACAGGCGGTGCTTTATGCCCACGCTGCGTGTTTTGCGCCGCGCAGGCGGTGCTTTATGCCCGCGCCGCGTGTTTTGCGCCGCACGGGTCGCGCTTCATGCCCGCGCTGCGCGTTTTTCGCCGCGCGAGCGGTGCTTTATGCCCTCTGCGCCGCGCGCCCGCCCCCTCGCCACACACGCTCCACACGCCCGCCAAACCGCCGACTTACACGCTCATACATGCCCCGACCGGCCGCCCGCCGCGCGTTAATTCCATACTAAATAGACCCTCGACCTGTGGAAAGGAACGCAAAAAAGTGGTATAATAAATAGGTAGAAGTGCCTGCGGACGCGCCAGGCGTTGACCATTGCCTGGGCGCGTAAGCGGGCGCGTTTCATGCTTGGCATACCGACGCCGCCTGTGATGCGGCGTTCGCGGCGGGAGGCGGTCGATTTGCTGCACCTGGGTTCGGGATACATGGTTCCCGCGCGCAATGTCGTGCTTATCTGCGACGCGCAGAGCATTGACGCGCGCGCTTTTCTCAGTCGGATGAAGCGCGAAGACCGCCTGGTGCGCATAGAGCCCGGCGACAAGTCGCTGATAATCTGTCAGGGCAGGCGGAGTAGAACCGCCTATCTGTCTCCCATAGCCACGCGCACGCTCGCACGCCGGTTCGCCGCGCAGCACGAGCGCTCCCGCTTCCGGCCGCGACCGGATATCTCGCGCGACGCCCCGCCCATCCGGCAGGGCTGAACGCACACTGGAGGCATCAAATGACTGAAACCATCAAACCCGGCAACTACGGTTCTGAACAGATACAGGTGCTGGAAGGCCTGGAAGCCGTGCGCAAACGCCCCGGCATGTACATAGGCTCGACCGACGAGCGCGGACTCCATCACCTGGTATACGAGATCGTCGACAACGCCATAGACGAGGCGCTGGCCGGCTATTGCCACAACATCGTCGTCACTATAGGCGCCGACGGCGGCCTGCAGGTCGAGGACGACGGCCGCGGCTTCCCCACCGATATACATCCCAAGATGGGCCGCCCCGCGGTCGAGGTATGCCTGACCGTGCTGCACGCCGGCGGCAAGTTCGGCGGCGGCGGCTACAAGGTGTCCGGCGGCCTGCACGGCGTCGGCGCATCGGTCGTGAACGCGCTGTCGGAACACCTGACCGTGACCGTCTATCAAAAGGGCAAGGTATTCAAACAGGATTACTCCCGCGGCAAGCCGCTTAACGACCTTACCGTGATCGGCGAGACCGACCGCACCGGCACGACCATATGGTTCAAGCCCGATGCCGAAATCTTTGAAACGGTCTCGTTCGACTTCGATACGCTCAAACAGCGCCTGCGCGAAATGGCCTTCCTCAACAAGGGCATCCGCATACGCCTGATCGACCAGCGCGACGGCCGCGATAAAATATACCACTACGAGGGCGGCATACGCTCGTTCGTGGAGTACCTCAACAAAAACAAAGCCGTCATGTTCCCCGAACCCATATACATGGAGGGCGAACAGGAAGGCACTCAGGTCGAGGTTGCGCTCCAGTGGAACGACACATACAACGAGAGCGTTTACACCTTCGCCAACAACATACATACCCCCGAAGGCGGCACGCATCTGGCCGGTTTCCGCTCCGCGCTGACCCGCGTGGTCAACGATTACGGCAAAAGGCGCAGCATAATCAAGGATGACAAGGACAAGCTCACCGGCGACGACATCCGCGAAGGCCTGACCGCCATAGTCTCGGTCAAGCTCACCGAGCCCCAGTTCGAGGGCCAGACCAAGACCAAGCTCGGCAACAGCGAGGTCCGCGGCATAGTGGATTCGCTGGTCGCCGACAAGCTCGCCACCTACTTCGAGGAGCACCCCGACGAGGCCAAGCTCGTGCTCGAAAAGTGCGTACAGGCCTCCCGCGCGCGCGAGGCCGCTCGCAAGGCCCGCGAACTCACCCGCCGCAAGAGCGTGCTCGAAACCGCCGCGCTGCCCGGCAAGCTCGCCGACTGCTCCGAGCGCGACCCCGCCAAGTGCGAGATATTCCTGGTCGAGGGCGACTCGGCCGGCGGCTCGGCCAAGACCGGCCGCGACCGCCACTTCCAGGCCATACTCCCGCTGCGCGGCAAGATCCTCAACGTGCAAAAGGTACGCGAGGAGCGCACGCTCGGCAACGCCGAGATCAAGGCCATGATAACCGCGTTTGGCGCCGGCTACGACAAGGACTTCGATACCAGCAAGCTGCGCTATCACCGCATAATCTGCATGACCGATGCCGACGTCGACGGCTCGCACATACGCATACTGCTGCTGACGTTCTTCTACCGGTACATGCGGCCGCTGATAGAACAGGGCCATGTCTACATCGCCATGCCCCCGCTCTACAAGGTCACCAAGCAGAAAAAGGAGTACTACGTCTACGACGACACCCAGCTTAACGAACTGCTCGACCAGATAGGCCGCGAACCCAAGCCGGTAATCCAGCGCTACAAGGGCCTGGGCGAGATGAGCAGCCAGCAGCTCTGGGAGACCACGATGGACCCCGCGACCCGCTCGATGTACCAGGTCAAGCTCGCCGACGCGATATCCGCCGACGAGATGTTCGACCTGCTGATGGGCGACCGCGTAGAGCCCCGCCGCGGCTTCATAGAGGAAAACGCCAAGCTCGTGCTCAACCTGGACGTATGACCCACCCCGCGTGGCTAAAGATATGACGACATCGAGGTGACTCGTTTGGATAACAACGATAACATGACCCCCGGCACGCCCCGCGATGAGCAACCCTCGCAGGGCGGCGTTCAGCCCGGCGCGCCGGATTCACAGGACAACGCACAGGGCAATGGACAGGTAGCCGCACAGGGCGACGGTTCTGCCGACGCGCAGGGCGCACAGAGCAACGGACAAGCCGACGCGCAGGGCGACGGTTCTTCTGACGCTCAGGGCGCGCAGAGCAATGGACAGGCCGCTGCTCAGGGCGACGGTTCTGCCGACGCGCAGGGCGCGCAGAGCAACGGACAAGCCGCCGCACAGGGCGACAGTTCATCCACCGCTCAAGGCGCCGCAGATGGCGCTCAAAGCGGCGCCCCGGACGGCGACCAGTTCGACACCCCCGCCAACGGCGAGGCGAGCTACGATACCCACATGACCTGGCTCGAACATGACGCCGATTCCCACCCCGCCTCCGACGGCACGCCCATAGATGACAACAATCGCGGCCACCTGATGCCGCGCGACCTCGAGGACGAGCTCAAACAGTCGTTTATAGCCTATGCGATGGCGGTCATAGTGACCCGCGCGCTGCCCGACGTGCGCGACGGCTTGAAGCCCGTGCACCGGCGCATACTCTACGCCATGAACGAGCTGGGCGTCACGCCCGACAAGCCCTTCCGCAAGAGCGCGCGCATAGTCGGCGATGTGCTTGGTAAATATCACCCGCACGGTGACACGGCCGTGTACTACGCTATGGTGCGCCTGGCGCAGGACTTCTCGACGCGCTACATGCTGGTCGAGGGCCAGGGCAACTTCGGCTCGGTCGACGGCGACGGCGCCGCCGCAATGCGCTACACCGAGGCGCGCATGAGCCAGCTCACAATGGAGATGGTCCGCGACATAGACAAGCAGACCGTCGACTTCTACCCCAACTTCGACGAAACGCTGATGCAGCCCGAGGTCATGCCATCGCGCTTCCCCAACCTGCTGGTCAACGGCTCGTCGGGCATAGCGGTCGGCATGGCGACCAACATACCGCCGCACAACCTGGGCGAGACGATAGACGCATGCGTGTTCATGCTCGACCATCCCAACGCCTCGACCGAACAGCTGATGCAGTTCATAAAGGGCCCCGACTTCCCCACCGGCGGCATAATCATGGGCAAGGCCGGCATACACGAGGCCTACGCCACCGGCCGCGGCAAGATAGTAACCCGCTCGCGCACCGAGATAGAGCCCATGGCTCAGGGCAAGAGCCGCATAGTCGTAACCGAGATACCCTACATGGTCAACAAGGCCCGGCTGATCGAAAAGATCGCAGAGCTTGTCCATGAAAAGCGCATCGACGGCATAACCGACATCCGCGACGAGTCCGACCGCACCGGCATGCGCATCGTCATCGAGGTGCGCCGCGACGTAAACGCCAACGTCATACTCAATCAGCTGTTCAAGCACACTCAGCTGCAGGAATCGTTCGGCGTGAACATGCTGGCGCTGGTGGGCGGCGAGCCCAAGATACTGTCGCTGCGGCAGGTCATACACTACTACCTCGAACATCAGAAGGACGTGGTCACCCGACGCACCCGCTTTGACCTGGACAAGGCCCAGCAGCGCGCTCACATACTGGCCGGACTGCTGATAGCGCTGGACCACATCGACGCGGTCATATCGCTGATACGCGCCTCGCGCACCGTGCAGGAGGCCCGCGATGGCCTGATGAGCCAGTTCAGCCTCACCGAGCGCCAGGCCCAGGCCATACTCGACATGCGCTTCCAGCGCCTGACCGGCATGGAGCGCGACAAGATCCAGGCCGAGTACGACGAACTGCTGCGCCAGATAGACTACCTCAACACCGTGCTCAGCGACGAGGGCATACTGATCGGCATCATCAAGGACGAGATGCTCGAGATCAAGAACCGCTTTGCCGACCCGCGCCGCACCGAGATAACCGCGCTGCCCGATGAGATCGACATGCTCGACATCATCCAGGAGGAGAACACCGTCGTGACGCTGACGCGCTTTGGCTATCTCAAGCGCACCGCCGCCTCGACCTACCACGCGCAAAAGCGCGGCGGCAAGGGCATACTCGGCGCCGGCACCCGCGACGAGGACTGCGTGACCGGCATGTACGTGACGACCACGCACGACACGCTGATGTTCTTCACCAACCGCGGCCGCGTGTACCAGTTGCAGTGCTACGAGATACCCGAGGCCGGCCGCCAGGCGCGCGGTACCGCCGCCGTCAACCTGCTGCAGCTCGAGGGCGGCGAGAAGGTCACCGCGATGCTGCCGCTGCCCAAGGACGCAGAGCGCGAGGGCAAGTTCCTGATAATGGCCACGCGCCGCGGCGTAATAAAGCGCACTCCGCTGAGCGAGTTCGCCAACCTGCGCAAGACCGGCCTGATCGCGATAATACCGCGCGACGACGACGAGCTGATCTCGGTGGCGCTGACCGACGGCACCCGCGAGCTGATACTGGGCACGCGCATGGGCATGGCGATACGCTTTGCCGAGACCGACGCGCGGCCGATGGGCCGTTCGGCGCAGGGCGTCAAGTCGATAGAGCTCGACGAAGGCGATGAGGTCGTCGACATGTCGGTGATAAGCGAGGATGCCCGCGTGCTGTCGATAAGCGAGTACGGCTACGGCAAGCGCACCTCAGTTGACGAGTATCGCGTACAGACCCGCGGCGGCAAGGGCATAAAGGCCATGAACCTGACCGACAAGACCGGACTTATGGCCGGACAGCTGCTGGTGCGCGACGGCGAGGACGTGCTGATAATCACCGACGACGGTCAGATGATACGCACTCCGGTCGACGCCATCAGTGAGATGGGCCGCAATACTCAGGGCGTGCGGCTGATGAAGGTCGCCGACGATTGCCGCATAGTCTGCGTGGCCCGCGCCGAGGCCGAGGAGGATGAGTCCGACGAGGCCCAGACCCCGGACGCACCCGCAAAGGAGGTCTTTGTCGATGAAGCGCCCCGCGTGCGCATGACCGACAAGCTCGAGGGCGACGCCGGCAAGGTACAGGCGCTGGCCGACGAGCTCATCGCCGAGAGTGAGGACGCGGACGCCGCCGACAGCGACGCTTCGGACGCCGATTCGGATGACGATGTGTGATGTGCGTTGTATCCGCGCCGGGCATTGCGTTTGCTTCGGATTGCACTTGATTTGAATATATCTGTTATTTGGGCCGCGCTCTCAACCGAATGTGGAGCGCGGCCCAAACTTGTGGGTAGAGTTTTCGTTTAGCTGCTGGAATGGCGGGAATACTTGGAACTTATTTTGTGCCTGGGGGTTGTCGGATTCTATTTGCCGGGTTTTATTTGCCGAGTTATATATGCCGAGTTATATATGCCGGATTATATCTGCCGGGTTATATTGCAGGGTTCTATTGCAAGGTGATTGGCAGGCGCGAATAGCTTTTGTGGCGCGGACTGCGGTTTGCCTATGTTTGTACTGCGCGCTATGCCGATCAATGGCGCATCGCATAGTTTGTCAATACGTCGAGCTGCGCTTACAGTGCTGAGCATCGCTCACTGCTGCACTGCAAGCGCAGCTTCTTTTGCTTTTTGCGAATGCGGCAGTTGGAGCAGTTGAGCGCTTTATTACGGCGTGTTTTCGGTTAGGCGGCGTGTTGCTATTACTCAATTTATGTATGTTTATTCAGTCTGCTAAATTACATATTTGCGAGTTTTATGTAATTAGGGTGTCTATAACACCGTTTTGGAGGAGTTCTGCCTATGCATTATAATACGTCATTGTTCAGCATAACTAGTCAATCTATGATATTATTTGCACTATTCATCATGGGATTTGC
>DSLFC04102__coassemble_982_pt1 | contig 21032 bp, 15 predicted proteins | sample DSLFC04102__metabat2_low_PE_005 | metagenome-assembled genome bin DSLFC04102 | reverse complement strand
GTTATAATTAGGTCAGCAACGCGGCGAAAGGAGCACTGTGCAATGAACATGATAACCGGATTTGACCCGATCTGCGGCCCGGGCTGCCGCGTGCTGATACTGGGCTCGATGCCCTCGGTGCGCTCGCTGGAGCTGAGCCAGTACTACGGCCACCCGCGCAACGCGTTCTGGCCGATAATGTGCGAACTGCTGGAGGGCCGCTACATCGAGGACTACTCCCGGCGCGCACAGCTCTTGCTCGAACACGGCATAGCGCTATGGGACGTATGCCACTGCTGCGAGCGCGAGACCTCAAGCGACGCCCGCATACGCAACGAAGTGCCCAACGACATAGCCGGACTGGCGAACCGGTTCGGCATAGAACACGTATTGCTCAACGGCGGCGCCGCGGCGTCGCTTTACCGCCGGCACGTGGCGCTCGATCTGCCGTGTACGCGGCTGCCCTCCACGAGCCCGGCATATACGTTAAAATACGAGGCCAAGCGCGACGCATGGCGCGAAGCGCTGGAGGCGGTCGGGATTCCGCTCGCGCCCGCGCATGCCAACTTGCAGCGCGCCTGAATCCCGCCTGTCTAACACGCACCGGCACAGCGCGGATACAAATTCGATGGCGGCTTGCAGCGTAACCATGCGGCGCTGAGCCTGCTTGTCTCAGATTGCGGCGTGCACAGGCAGCATTCGACTCGCACGTCTCGGCTTGCGACGTAACTACGCGGCGCTGGACCCGCATGTCGCAGCTTGCAGCGTAACTACGCGGCGCTCGGCCCGCATGTCGCAACTCACGGCATGGCCACGCGGCGCTCGCGCTCAAATACAATGACCCGCTGCGGGCCTGAGCGCTAACCGTGCTCAGGCGCCCGAACATACAGGGAGGCGAATTCAATTGCGCATACTCGACATAATAGAAGCCAAAAAACTGGGCCGGGAACTTACCGACGAGCAAATATCACAGTTTGTGCGCGCCACGCTCGACCCGGAAACGCCCGACTATCAGCTGGCCGCGCTGCTTATGGCGATACGCATAAACGGCATGACCGACCGCGAAACGGTCGCATTGACCCGCGAGATGGCCGCTTCGGGCGACGAGCTCGACCTGAGCGCCATAGACGGCGTGCCGGTCGACAAGCACTCAACCGGCGGCGTGGGCGACACCACATCGCTGATACTGGTGCCGCTGGTGGCCGCGTGCGGCGCGCCGGTGGCCAAGATGAGCGGCCGCGCGTTGGGCTTCACCGGCGGCACGCTGGACAAGCTCGACTCGATACCCGGTTTCTGTCATCAGCTCGCGCCGGACGAGTTCATAGCAATCGTACAGCATGTGGGCTGCGCGATAGCCGGTCAGAGCGATCGCCTTGCCCCGGCCGACAAGCGCCTGTACGCGCTGCGCGACGTGACGTCAACTGTGGACTCGCTGCCGCTGATCGTGTCCTCGATACTGTCCAAGAAGCTGGCATCCGGCGCGCGCGCGATAGTGCTGGACGTCAAGAGCGGCTCGGGCGCGCTTATGGAGCGCGAGGACGACGCGCTCAAGCTCGCACGCGACATGGTGCGCATTGGCCGGCAGGCTGGCCGCGGCATGGCGGCGCTGGTGACCGACATGAACCAGCCTTTGGGCATGTACATAGGCAACGCGCTCGAGGTCGAGGAAGCCGTGCGCGTGCTGCGCGGCGAAACGGGCGGCGCGCTGCTGGAGGTAGCGCTGCGGCTGGGCGCGCTGATGCTGACCGCCGCGGGCGTGGCGCAGAATGCGGCCGATGCGCGCGCGCTGCTGCAGGCGAAGCTGAGTTCGGGCGCAGGGCTGGACAGGCTGCGTCGCATGATAGAGGCCCAGCACGGTCAATCGCGAATAGTCGACGACCTGAGCCTGCTGCCGGGCTGCCGCGAGGTGGTGCCGGTCAGGGCCGCGCGCACCGGCTGGGTCGCGGCTATGCGCACGCGCGAGATAGGCATCGCGTCCATGCTGCTGGGCGCGGGACGGCTCAGCTATTCCGACCCGATAGACCTGGGCGTGGGCCTGGTGCTCAAAAAGCGCCTGGGCGAGCCGGTGGAAAAGGGCGAGCCGCTGGCCGAACTGCATGTGAACTCCCGCGCCAATCTGGACGAGGCCGCCGCGCGGCTGCTGGGCGCGATTGACATATCCGACGCGCCGATCGAGCCTGCGCCTCTCATACACGCTGAGATAACATGCGGCGAGACCGTGCAGGACGTTGTCACGCGCTTCACCCCATAAGGCCGTATCATGCAACGCGGTCGCGCCGCTCAGTGCCGCGGTTGTACGCACCTCGATTGCAAGAGCCGCCGCATGGCGCCAGACCGCCAAACTGCAAGAAACCATCGCCATGTGCTCACACAAATCGACCCCGCGCACGGTGGATCAAAGTCCGCCATGCGCGGGGTCATATCTATGTCAGCCATACCGACGCGCCGTCGCGGCAGTCAGCACAGCCGATGTACAGCCGGACGCCGCAGCGTCCGCGCCGCACACATTACATCACGTACTCGGCAAACGGCAGCGGCTGCGCGCTCATCTCAGCGGCGGCATCCACATACTTCTGCTCCTTGTTGCCCAGCACCGCGTAGCTGGCTATCTTGCTCTGCTCGACGCCAGGCTGATCGAACGCATCGATGCCCAGCAGCTCGCCGGCATACGCCGTCGCCAGCTCGAAGAAATACATCAGCTGGCCGATAGTGTTGGCGTTGACTTGGGGCAGCGTTATCTTCTGGCTCATGCGGCCGGCCTTGGTTATCGCATACTCGGTGCCCAGCAGTTCGGCCTGGATCAGCTGATTGAGCGTCTTGCCGCTGAGGAAGTCGACGCGCTCTATGTACTCGCAGCCCTTGGGTATCTTGACCTCGGCGCGATAGTCGTCCACCGCCAGGAAGGTCACGACCTTGTCGACCGGGCCCTCGGTGTACAGCTGCAGCTGGCTGTGCTGGTCGGTCACGCCCAGCGACTTGACCGGAGTGGAGCCGGCGTTAATCAGCTTGCCGTCGCGGGTATGCGCCTTGCCCAGGCTCTCGGCCCACAGCTGGCAGTACCAGTCGGCCATGTACTTCATGCTGTCGGCGTAGGGCATCATGACGGTTATGTTGGCCTTGAGCTCGGTCATGGCCAGGTACATCACGACCGCCTGCATCAGCGCAGGGTTCTTCCACATGTCGGTGCTGGTGCAGCGATCCTGCATCGCAGCCGCGCCCTCGAGCATGCCCTTTATGTCTATGCCGCACACCGCCGCCGGCAGCAGGCCCACCGGGCACATCTCAGAGAAACGTCCGCCCACGTCGTCGGGTATGAAGAAGGTCTTGAAGCCCTCGCGCTTGGCGATCTCAAGCAGCAGGCCCGAATGGCTGCTGGTCGTGGCGATTATGTGCTTATTGTAATCGGCGCCTATCGCCTGCTTGAGCGCATCCAGCGCTATCAGGTACTGGCTCATCGTCTCGGCGGTGCCGCCCGACTTGGTTATCACGTTAAAGCAGGTCTTGCGCACATCGATCACGTCCATCAGCGCCGCCATGCGCTCGGGATCGATGTTGTCCTCGACGTAGAAGCGCGGGCCGGGGCGCTTGGAGTCGGGCAGCTCGTTGTAGCGCAGGTGGTTGAGCGCCTGCTGTATGGCTATCGGGCCCAGCGCGCTGCCGCCTATGCCCAGCACCACAAAGTACTCAAAGTTGCGCCGTATCTCCGCGGCCTCGGCGAGTATGCTCTCGACCACGTCCTGCTGACCACGAGGCAGGTCCACCCAGCCCACCATCGCCTTGACGTCGCCGTGGCGCGCGTTGAACGCCTCCACTGCCGCCGCGGCGCGGTCTTCCATGCCGTTTAGCATGTCGCGCGGTATACCCTTGCCCTCGCCCAGGAAATCGCTCATCATGTGGTTAAAGTCAATCCGTATGCCTTCCATCTGCAATCCCTCCGGTAGTTGGCTTGAAAACAATCCTGCCTGTATATTATAGCGCCCGCGCGTTAAGGCTGCATTAGCGCGCGCGCCCGTACAGAGATTTTGTCGCGCAATATGCAAAATTAAGGCAAAATTCGCAACGGTCGGCGGCCATTCCATCATTTTGCACGCGTCCGGTCGACAACAGTCGCGGCTGAGCGCCGGAGGCATGGCGCGCTGCACCGGCTCAATTCGAGGTCTTGTCCTGCTCGCGTATGTCCACGTAGTCGTTCATGTCTATGTCGGCCTGCTCAAACGACGCCATCGTATTCATCGTAAACAGCGCGTCGTCCATTATCTGCATCATTATCGGACAGCCGCTGCCTTCGCCCAGGCGCATGCCCAGGTTGAGCTTGGGCTCTATGCCCACGCCGCGCGCCGCCAGCTGGAACGCCGGCTCAGCCGAGACGTGCGACCCGAACATGAAGTCCCGCGCCTGCGGCGCCAGCCTGACCGCGCACAATGCCGACACCATGCCTATGAACCCATCTATCACTACCGCTATGCGCGCCTGCGCCGCGCCCAGATACGCGCCGGTCATCGCGCATATGTCCAGCCCGCCGACCTTTGAGAGCACATCTATCGGATCTGACGGATCGGGCGCGTTCAGCGCTATGCCGCGGCGCACCACGTCGCGCTTGAGCGCGAACTGCTCAGGGCTCAGCCCCGCGCCGCGCCCCACCGTCACGTCAGCGTCCGCGCCGGTCAGCGCCGACAGCACCGCCGACGACGTGCAGGTATTGCATATGCCCATCTCACCCAGACCGATGACCTTCACGCCTTCGCGCGCGGCCTTGTGTGCGGCTTCGCGGCCCACCTCCAGCGCGGCTATCGCATTGTCGCGGCCTATCGCGGGACCCTGCGTAAAGTCGCGCGTGCCGGACATTATCTTGCGGTCGATAAGCGGCGCGCACTCGGCGGCCGGCGCGTTTATGCCCACGTCATACGTCTCAAGCTCCACATGCGCGCATTCAGCCAGCCGACCCACGCCGGTCAGACCGTTGGCTATGTTTATCGCCTGAACCCGCGTAACCGACTGAGGCACCGGCGAGATCCCCTGCGCATGCACGCCGTTGTCCGCACAGAATATCAGCATTCGCTTACTGGCTATATCGCGCGGTATGCGGCCAAATATCCCCGCCAGCTTTTCGACTATCGCCTCCAGTTCGCCCAGCGAACCCAGCGGCTTGGCTAGTGCGTCTATGTATCTGCGCGCGCTGGCCACTGCATGCGCGTCCGCAGGCGCTATGCCTTCGATCTTGAAATCCATAGTGTATTTCACCCCTGCTTCATACAGTTATGTCGCATATCTTTTAACACTGCAAGATAAATCTACGGCGCATATATTCGCGCCGACAGGCTCGAATTCCTGCCTGTGCCCGCGTTCACTGCGCCGCCAACACCCAACTCGATATCAAAGTGCACGATTGTAACAAATTTTTGCACGCGTCGGGCATGGCGGTCAGGCCGTATACATTGCCGTCATGGCGCATAGTCCCAACCGCTTGTTCAGCAAACCGCATCCCGCCCAGGCAGAGCATGCCGCATCTGCGGGTAAAACGCGTAGCATGGCGGCCGACGTGCTTTAACCGCCGCCTCCTTACATGCCGCCACCCATGCGCATAAAATCAAACCCGCTCAATCGACCGGTCGCCATATCACATGCCACCGGACTCGATGATACAAGCATAAGCCGCCCATATAAACGCGCAACCGCCCCGACGCGCTTAAACGCACCGGGGCGGCATGCTTTAATAAACTACATAGAATCGATCTGCTTGGCGTCTCAATGCGCCGTCATGCCTTGGGCGGCTTGTAGAACTCGCGGTCGCGTGCCACGCAGCCCGCCGGTATGCCCGCACGCAGCAGCGCCGCGCACTGGCCGCAGGTTATGCACACCTTCTTGGGATCCAACTCGCCCTTCTTGAGCACGTCGTTGGGGAAGTCCGGGTATGCGAACGCCATGCGCCCAAAGCCCGCCATCGCCGCATGTCCGCCCGCTATCATGCCCGCCGCCAGATTCGGCGAGAACTGCCGCAGGTAGCTGTACGCGGAACCTATGACCGGCACCTCGGGTATCGCCGCCTGTATCTCGGCCACGCATTTCATCATGCGTCCCTCGCCGTACAGCGGGTGCTCGTCGGGTATGTATGCGCCGTTGTCGTAGGGGCGATTCACATGCGGGTTCTTGTAGGGATTGCCTATCGTTATGTCAAGCAGCTTGAAGCCGAATTCGTCGCGCAGCATCCGCGCCAGCTTGACGCCTTCATCCAACTGCGGCTCAAGTCCGGTCTCGGGCTTGACGCCAAAGCCATACGGATACTCAAACCCGTCGTATACGTTGAGCCGGCTGGTTATCAGGAAGTCGCCGCGCGCCTCAGCCTTAGCCGCCGCTATCGCATTGCGGTAGAAGCGCGTGCGGTTCTCAAAGCTGCCGCCGTACTCGCCCGGGCGCGTGAACGCGCTGAGCAGCTCGCAGGCCAGGTACCTGTGGCAGCACTTCACATCCATGCCGTCAAACCCGGCCTGCTGCGCCAGCTTGCACGCCGGCCCGAACAGCGACTCATAATGCCTGAGCTGATCGTCCGAGAGTATGCGGCTGGCGTCTATCGGCTGGTCGCCCTCGAATATCGGATTGTTATACGCTATCAGCGGCTCGGGATAGCCATGCGGCTTGCTGTACCGGCCTGAATTGGTGGCCTGCATTATTATCATCGGCTCAAAACCGTTTTGCTTTAGGCCGATCTCCTTCATGCGCTCGACCAGGCGCTTGAAGTCGTCCACGTTTTCCGGCGTTATGCGCAGCTGATGCGCGCTGGCACGCACCTCGGGCGCAGTGGCCACGGCCTCAAACCATATCAGCGCCGCGCCACCCGCCGCGAACCGCTCATAACGGCGTATCGTCAGTTCGCCCGGACGTCCGTCCTCGGTGCCGTCCGTGCCCTCCATAGGCTGGAGCGCGAACCTGTTGGGCAGCTTGCGTCCGTTTATTTCGACCGGTGTCGACAGTATCGATATATCATCCGACAGCGGCAACCATGCGCCGACCTCCTGCGCCCGCGCGCGGATCTCGTCCAACGACTTGTAGTTGAACTTCTGATGCTGCATACTCCTCACCCCACGTCTGTATTCTTATAGTAATGATACGACATTTTTGCGTGCAAGTCCATACCCAACTGCCGTCAATGCAAACTTTTGGCTGTGCAGGGTGCCCAGCGCCGCATTGCGCCATCGTCCGCACGCCGCACGCCGGTTGATCCACATCAGCTCAGCGACGATTCGCAGGGCACAACACGTCTGCCAACGAAGTCTGTCAACGCTTTCCCAGAACAGCCATCGCCAAAGCGCAATTGCTCGATGCGCGCAACTCAACGCAAAGCGCTCGCTCAGCGCAAAAAGCGCGGAGCTTACGCCCCGCGCATAATCAGTCATTCACGCCATTGAGCCGCATCAGCGAATCTGTGCGCCGAACTTGTGCGCGCAGTTGCCCACGACCTTCTTCATCGCGGCGTTTATCTCGTCCTCGACCAGCGTGCGGTCGGACGCGCGCAGCGTCAGCGAGAACGCTACCGACTTCTTGCCCGCGCCCAACTGCTCGCCGCGGTACACGTCGAACACGTTGACCGCCTCGCAGATCTTGCCGGCCGCGTGCGCTATCTCGTCCATGACCTCGCCCACCGGCTGGCTCTCGTCCATGACCAGCGCCAGGTCGCGGCTGACCGCCGGGAACCGCGGTATCGGCTTGGGCGCCTCTATCGGCGGCACGTTGGCGTCCAGCGCCGTCAGGTCTATCTCGGCCACGTACACGCGCTTGCCCTCCATGCCGAACGCCGCCGCCACGTCGGGATGTATCTCGCCCAGCTGACCCACCGCCTGGCCGTTCACGCTCACCGTCGCGCGCCGGCCCGGATGATAGTGCGCGCCGCCCTGCGCGGCGTACTTGCCCTGCTCGCCGAAGTGCGTCAGCAGCGCGTCCACCACGAACTTGAGCTTGTAGAAGTCGGCGTCGCCGCCATACATGCCTATCGCCAGCGTGGGCTTCTCATTGGGCAGGTTGGCCAGCTTGCCATCGGGTGTGTGCGCCATCTCGTCGGTCTTTTCAAAGCGCACCGCGGTCTCGAACAGCAGCGCCTGCGGATTGCCGTGGTTCATGTTGTAGCTGAGCGTCTGGAGCATCGACGGAGTGAGCGTGGTGCGCATCACCGAGGTGTCCTCGCCCAGCGGGTTGAGCAGCCGCACCGGGTTGAGCCGCGCATCATCCGCGGGCAGGCCCAGCTTCTCGATATCCTGCGGGCTTATGAACGAATACGTCTGTATCTCATAGCCGCCCACCGCCAGCAGCACGTTGCGCACGCGATCCACGACTATGTGGTCGTGGTTCTTGCCGCCGCGCATCGTGACGCCGGTCATCAGCGTCGACGGTATCGCGTCGTAGCCGTACAGCCGCAGCACTTCCTCGGACACGTCGGCATAGCTCTCCATATCCATGCGGTATTTCGGCACATGGCAGGTCAGCTCGTCGCCGTCGCGCTGGGTCATTATATCCAGGCTGTCCAGTATCTCGACCATGCGCTCGGCCGGCACATCGATGCCAATGTGCTGCTGTATGCGCTTGACCGACGCCTTTATTACGGTCTCGGGCGCGGGGTTCGGGTATATGTCCACGATGCCCGGCGCCACGTCGCCCGCGTCCAGCATATTGACCAGCTGACACGCGCGCATCATCGCGTCCATGCTCATCGCCGGGCACACGCCGCGCTCGTAGTGGCCCGACGCGTCGGTGCGCATGCCCAGATGGCGGCTGGTAAGGCGGATGCAGGTGCGGTCGAACGCCGCGCACTCGAACAGCACGTCGTGGGTGCCCTCGGTTATCTCGGACTCCTCGCCGCCCATTATGCCCGCCAGGCCGGTCGCCTGCTGGCCGTCGGCTATGACCAGCATGCTCTCGTCGAGCTCGCGCTGCTTGCCGTCCAGCGTCGTCAGTATCTCGCCCGGCGCGGCGCGGCGCACGATTATCTTGCCGTCGCGCACCTTGCTCATGTCGAACGCGTGCATCGGGTTGCCGGTCTCTATCATGACGAAGTTGGTTATGTCGACTATGTTGTTTATCGGGCGCATGCCGGCCGCATACAGGTACTCGCGCAGCCACTTGGGCGACGGCGCTATGCGCACGTTGCGTATCAGCTTGCCGATATAGCGCGGGCACAGGTCGCTGTCGCGCACCTCTATCGATACGCTCTTTGACATGTCGTCCACGTCGGCCTCGCGCACGGTCAGGTCGGGCGCCTTGTACTTCTTGCCCAGCACCGCCGCCGACTCGCGCGCCATGCCCCATATGCTCAGGCAGTCGGGGCGATTGGCCAGCACCTCGAAGTCAACCACGTCGTCGCCCAGACCGAACACCTGCTTTACGTCGGTGCCCGGCGCGACGTCCTCGAATATCTCGATTATGCCCTCGTCGCCTATGTTGGGGTACAGCGACGCCGGCACGTCCAGCTCCGGCCCCGAGCACAGCATGCCGTTGGACACCTCGCCGCGCATCTTGCTGCGGCGTATCTTGACGCCGCCCGGCAACTGCGCGCCGTCCAGCGCCGCCGCCACGCGCATGCCCGCGTGCACGTTGGGCGCGCCGCAGACTATCTGTATCGGCTCGCCCGCGCCCACGTCCACCATGCACAGGTGCAGATGGTCGGAGTTCGGATGGTCGACGCAGCTCACCACATAGCCCACGACCACCTTGTTGAACTGGCTGCCGGTCGTGGACGTGCCCTCGACGCCGTTGCCGGCCATTATCATGCGCCGCACATACTCGTCGGTCGCAATGTCTATATCTACGTATTCACCTAGCCACTTGAGCGGTGCTAACATCGTTTGCTTCCTCCTATTTGAACTGGCTGAGCAGTCGCACGTCGTTTTCGTACAGGCAACGCATGTCCGGCAGCTGATACTTGAGTATCGCCACGCGCTCTATGCCCATGCCGAACGCGAATCCGGTATAGCGCTCCGGGTCTATGCCGCACATCTCCAGCACATGCGGATTTACCATGCCCGCGCCCAGTATCTCCAGCCAGCCCGTGCCCTTGCATATGCGGCAGCCCTTGCCGCCGCAGCCCGCGCAGCTTACGTCGACTTCGGCCGACGGCTCAGTGAACGGGAAGAACGACGGCCGGAACCGCGTCGACACGTGCTCGCCAAACATCGCCTTGGCAAACGTGTCCAGCGTGCCCTTGAGGTCGCCCATAGTTATGTGCTCGTCTATGACCAGGCCCTCCATCTGATGGAACACCGGCGAATGCGACGCGTCAGCCTCGTCGGCGCGGTACACGCGGCCCGGGCACACGATGCGTATCGGCGGCTTGCGCGTGGTCATGATGCGCGCCTGCACCGGCGAGGTATGCGTGCGCAGCAGCACGTTGTCGGATATGTAGAACGTGTCCTGCGCGTCGCGGGCGGGGTGGTTCTTGGGCAGGTTCATAAGCTCGAAGTTGAAGTGATCCAGCTCTATCTCGGGGCCCTGCACGACCTCAAAGCCCATTCCGGTGAATATGTCCATCAGCGCGTTCTCAGCCAGCGAGATCGGGTGCAGCGCGCCGACCTGGCGCGTCGGGCCGGGCAGCGTGACGTCTATGGCCTCCTCGCGCAGGCGGGCCTGCTTTTCGGCCTCGGCGATGCTTGCGGCGCGCGCATCCATCGCGGATTCTATCTGGCTGCGCACGCTATTGACCAGCTGGCCCATAGCGGGGCGCTCCTCGGGCGAGAGCTTGCCCATGCCGCGCAGCAACGCGGTCAGCTCGCCCTTCTTGCCCAGCAGGCGCACGCGCAGCGCCTCCAGTGCGGCGCTGCTCTGGACGCTTTCAAGCTCCCCGAGCGCGTCGCGCAGCATGTTTTCCAGTTGTTCGCGCACTTTTCATCCATCCTTTCAATACTCATGCGGCGCACGCCGTCCGACGTCGCGTCGCCGCTTCCATCGATAAAAAAAGCCCTCGCCCCACGCAAAGGGGCGAGAGCCATAGCTCGCGCTGTACCACCCAAGATTTGTCGGACGCGGACGCGCCTAACCTCTCACGCGCATAACGGGCGTGACTCCGAACGGGCCTACCTGCATTCGCCTTCAGTCCGCCAGCTCCGGAGTGAACTTCCCGCCCGGCAGCATCCCGGCGCGCTCGCAGCCCATGGCGCGCCTCTCTGAAGGGCCTGACATGGCGGTACTCTCTCCATCACAGCTATTGAGTCGATTATAGCCTCGTGCGCGCCTTTTTGCAAGGCAGTTTACGGTTAATTTACCGTTATATGCCTTCACGGGGCAAGTCGCAGGCGACGCCGCGCACGGGTGCACGCGCATCCAACCGCAATCCGCACGCAGCGCGCTTGTAGCAGCAAGCGCTGGCGCCACTGCGCAAATGACAGGCCTCAACGCCGCGCAAGCCGACCGCCGCGCAAAAACCGGGCAACGCATCTGCGCCGCCCGGACTTGCCATATTCTTTGGATAATTCATACCGCCATGCCTGACCAACGTGCGCCCGAGCCATGAGTTTGCGCATATCGCGCCTGACCCGGCTATGGCGCAGCGTCGACGCAGGTCGCCCGCACATGGCCGCGGCGCATTAGGCGCACGCCACGCGCGGCATGATCCGCATTACTTCGCGGCCTCAAACGTCAGCCGCACCACCGAACACGCCGGCAGCGTGAACCGCACCTCAGTGCCCGAGACGGCCTTATCACACGCAACCGCATCGAACTCATCGCTGTGCACGCGCTCAGGCGCATCAAAATCGTTGAAGTCGCCCATCGCGCCGGTGAGTATCCGGCCTTCGACCAGCTTCATATCGCTGGAATCCAGCAGCATTTCAACGGGCTTTGCCGCGTCCAGCGCCGTGTTGCACAGCGTTACGTTCAGCCGTCCCTGAGCGTCCACCGACGCCGACTCGGATACGCCCGGCAGCACGAAGCCGTTAGGCGCGGTGCGGGTCTCATCGGCGATATGGCTCTCGACCAGTTCCGCGCCCTGATGCACTGCGTACATCTCGAATACGTGGAACGTGGGCGTCAGCAGCATGCGCTCGCCATCGGTCAGCGCCACTGCCTGCAGCACGTTTATCAGCTGTGCGATGTTGGCCATGTGCACGCGCGCGGCATGCTTGTTGAAGCAGTTCAGCGTCACGCCCGCTACCATGGCGTCGCGCATAGTGTTCTGCTGATACAGGAAGCCCGGGTTGGTGCCCGGCTCGACGTCGAACCACGTGCCCCACTCGTCGACTATCAGGCCCACGCGCCGGTCCGGATCGTAGCGATCCATTATCGCCGAATGGCCGGTCAGCAGCTGCTCCATGAAGTAGCACTTGCCGATGGTGTCGTAATAGTCGTCCTGGGTAAAGCCGGTCGCATGGCCCTTATGATTCCAGTCGCTGCCTATGGTCGTATAGTAGTGCAGCGACAGGCCATCCATCATGCGGCCCGCCTTGCGCATCAGCGTGTCAGTCCAGTCGTAGTTGGGATTCTCGGGGCTGGTGCCCGGGCCGCACGCTATTTTATAGAGCTTATTGTCGCCGTAGTTGTTGAGATAGGTCTGATACCTGCGGTACTCGTCCGCATAGTAGTCGGCCGTCATGTTGCCGCCGCAGCCCCAGTTCTCGTTGCCTACGCCGAAATACTTGACCTTCCACGGCGCCTGCTGGCCATTTTGCCGCCTCAGCTCGCTCATCGGCGACTCGCCGTCCGACGTCATGTACTCGACCCATTCGCTCATCTCTCGCACCGTGCCGCTGCCCAGGTTGCCGTTTATGTACGGCTCACAGCCCACCTGCCGGCACAGCTCCATGAACTCATGCGTGCCAAACGAGTTGTCCTCGACCACGCCGCCCCAGTTGGTATTGACTATGCGCTTGCGCTGTGCCACCGGGCCTATGCCGTCCATCCAGTGATATGTGTCGGCAAAGCAGCCGCCCGGCCACCTCAGCGCCGGCAGATGCATGCGCTTGAGCGCATCCACTACGTCGCACCGCATGCCGTTCACATTGGGTATCGGCGAGTCCTTGCCGACAAACACGCCCTCGTATATGCACCGGCCCAGGTGCTCCGAGAAGTTGCCATAGACCTCAGGGCGTATGTGCGCGCGCTTTATGTAGGGCTGAACCACGTATCTCATGCTATCGCCTCCGTAAAATATATTAATCGCTTGACAGCTAAAGCATCGGGTTAACTTGATATAGATGATAGCATCGTACGCACATTTTGTCAATCATTGCGCAAAACTTTTGCTGTGGACGCGGCGTCCAGCCATTGAATCGGACGCGCTCACATGATATAATAAACCTGATTCTGAATAATAGGAGCGTCAGTAAAGCCAATGCTTGAAGTAAACGACAGCGAACAGCTGATGAACCTGTGCAAGGCGCTGGCAAGCCCCACAAGGCTAAAGATAGTGCAGTTGTTGGGCCAGGCGCAGGGCATGAACCTGAACGAACTGTCCGACATGATGGGCGTAACCAATTCGGCTATGACCGCGCACATCCGCCTGCTTGAAGAGGCTGGCGTGATATCGATAGAGACTGTGTCCGGCAAGCGCGGCATACAAAAGCGTTGCCGCCTGCGCGAAAGCAAGTTCATGCTGAACCTGCTCTACGAGCAACAGCGCCGCAACACATATGACGCCGAAATACCGATAGGCAGCTATGTGGCATACGAAGCGCGGCCCACCTGCGGCGTGGCCACGACCGAGCGCAGGCTGGGCCAGTTCGACGATCCGCGCGTGTTCGACGACCCGGAGCGGGTCTATGCCGCGCTGCTGTGGATGCGGTCGGGCTACCTGGAATACCGCCTGCCCAACTACATGCAGCCCAATCAGCGCCTGATAGAGCTGCAACTCACTCAGGAGCTGGCCAGCGAGGCCAAGGGCTTCAACGAGGACTGGCCCAGCGACATATACTTCTCGATCAACGGCGTGGAGCTGGGCTACTGGACCAGCCCGGGCGACTTCGGCCTCAAGCGCGGCGCGTATACGCCCGATTGGTGGGTATACGGCCTGAATCAGTATGGACTGCTCAAGCCGCTGGTCATAAACCGTCAGGGCGCGTTCATAGACGGCGCGCGCATAGGCCACTACACGCTGGACGACCTGAACATAGTGTCCGGCGGCGAAATACGCTACCGCATAAGCGCACCCGAGATCGCCGCGCACGCCGGCGGGCTGACGCTGTACGGCCGCGGCTTCGGCAATTACAACCAGGGCATAACCATGCGCATGGTATTCGAGAGCTCGGGAGGCGATGCCGCGTGACCGGCCGTTACGAGGGCGGCGCGATACTGTGCCGCAGATGCCTGATGCGCGACGTGCCCGAAGCCGAACTGCTCAAGTACCTGGACGATTACGTATCCGAGCTGCCCGCAGACATGCGCGTAAGCCCGCAGGAGTTTGAGCGCCGGCTGAGCATATGCGCGGACTGCGAACACCTGATGCAATACACCTGCCGGCTGTGCGGGTGCTACGCGCAGGTCCGCGCCGCCAAGCGCATGAACCGCTGCCCGATCCCCTATGCGCCGCGCTGGGACGTCTGCACCGACGGCGGGCAACCGTGAGCCGGCTTTAACTCGGGCTGCTTGCCTGGCGGTATCTGTACGGGGACGCCTGGGCATGGCGGCAATGCCTGTGTTCTGCGCGGCGCAGAACTTGACCGCCTTGCAGCGTGTATACCGTTTTGCGCCGTGCATGTCGCTTTGCACCGTCCATGCTGCTTTGCATCGTCCATGCTGCCTTGCACTGCGCATGCCGCCTTGCATCGTCCATGCCGCCTTGTACTGCGCATGCCGTCTTGCATCGTCCATGCCGCATTGCATCGCGCATGCTGTCTTGTACTGCGCATGCCGCCTTGCACTGCGCATGCCGCCTTGCAGCGTGTATATCGTTTTGCACTGCGCATATCGCATTGCACCGCACATGCCGCTTTGCAGCGTCCATATCGCTTTGCGCCGCATATACTGCCTTGCATCGTCCACGCTACCTTGCACTGCGCATACCGTCTTGCAGCGTCCATGCCGCCTTGCACCGCACATGCCGCTTTGTACTGCGCATGCTGCCTTGCACCGCGCATGCCGCCTTGCACCACGCATGCTGCCTTGCACAACGCATACCACACCTTGCACCGTGCATACCGTTTTGTACCGCGCATGCCGCCTTACAGCGCTCACGACCACAATCACCTGTCATTTTGCGCCTCGCGCGATAGCTCCCGATCCATTACACTATGCGCATGCGTTTGCTGTCTCGACGTCCGCCTTTGTGCGCATACTGCCGTAAACTGCGCCGGTTGACGCCTTTGCATGCCTGGTGGCTTAATCTATGCCTCACAAATAAAGCGGCTCCCAGCCACGCAATGCGCGCAGCCGGGAGCCGCTCATCGTCCATATATGATGGCGAATTATTCGCCGTCGTCCTCGTCCTCTTCGCTTTCGACCATCTTCAGATACTTGTCGAACAGCGTCTCCAGCAGCTTTTCGTCGTCGACCGATACGTAGACGTCCTCGCCATTTTCGTCCTCGTCCACGCGCAGTATGACGACCTCGTCCTCATCCACGCCGTCTATCTCCTCGGCAGGCGTCAGCAGCAGATAGTTGGCACCCTCATGCTCGAGCATCATCAGGAACTCGAACTTAACGTTCTGACCATCCTCGTCGACCAGCTCGACCACGCCGTCAAAATCCATGTTTCCATCGTACTTTTCGTCCATTATACGAAATACCTCGCTCCCTGTGAATCTATATCGCGCGTCTTTCCAGCCCCCGCTGTCCAGGAAACCCTGCAATATGAGCGTCGCCGCCACGCGGTCTATGTACTGCTTGCGCTTGTCGCGGCGCATGCCGCTCTCTATCAGCGCGCCGCGCGCTATCGCCGTGGTCATGCGCTCGTCGTAAAACCGCACCTGCCACCCGCGCCCCGTAAGATGGGCGGCAAACTCACGCGTTATGCGCGCCTGCATGCCCTCCTGACCGCTGAGCGTGCTGGGCAGCCCCACCAGTATCCTGTCGGTGCCATAGCGCTCAAGCAGCGCCGCTATCGCATCCAGATCCGCGCGCAGGCTGGTGCGCTTTATCGTATCCACGCTCTGCGCCGTCAGTCCCAACGGGTCGCTGACCGCAACTCCTATGCGCCTCTCGCCCACGTCCAGCGCCAATATGCGCTTAATGCCATCCACGTAGCAACGCTCCTCGCTCGCAATGATTATATGCGTAAAGTATGAAACCCATATGGCGCCAGCGTTGATTTAATCCAACATTAGCCTGCCGCTCAGCGTTCACCGCGCCAAACCCGAAAGCCGTAAACAGCGCGGGCGCGCAATATATCCCGTTTAGCGCAGCACGCCGGCGCCGGCCTCGCGGCTCTTAACGCGCCGCCAAATGCGCTTTAATTGCGGCGTTCGCGCGACCGCGCCGATCATGACTGTACTCAGCAGACCTTTATGCAGAACTCGGGGCACACGCCCGCGCAGTACCCGCACAGCACACACCTGGACTCGTCCACCTGCGCATGCCCTTCGACCAGGCTCAGCGCACCCTGACCGCACCGCGCCACGCATCGTCCGCAGCCCTGACACCAGTCGTGTATCATCAGCCGCCTGTGCTCGCCCGCCAGCCTTCTGAGCGTGTCTTCGGCCGGGCGGCGTCCCTCGAACAGCGCCACGTTGCAGTCGATCTCATCCTCGCTCTTCATGCCCACGGCCACCGACGCTATGCCCGGCAGCCCCAGCACATACTCCAGCGCCTGCTCGCGCCGCGCTATCAGGTGGCCGCCGCCCAGCGCCTTCATAGCATACAGCCCCACGCCCGCCTGTGCCGCGCGCACTATCTCGCGCTCCATGTCAGCGCGCGTGCCGCCCTGTATGCCCAGACCATCTATATTTATTATCGGGAATATCACGTCCACGCCGCCAAAGTAGACCGCCGCGTGCACGCATTCGACATGATGGGTAGATACGCCCACCGCACCTATATATCCGCGCGCCTTCTGCTCGTTTAAATAATCCAGCGCCTCGCGGTGGCCGCGCAACGTATGTATGTCCTCCTGCTCATGCAGTTCGAAAATGTCTATATAGTCACGGCCCAATCCGCGCATCGCGCCCTCCAGCGAGGCCTGCGCGGTCTTTTTGTCATAACAATAGGCCTTGGCGGCGACCTTTATCGACGGTTCCCGCGCCAAAGCCGGCTTGATATGGGCATAATTGCGATAGTATTCGGCTGTATCGACAAAGTCGACGCCGCGCGAATGGGCATAGAGTATCAACTCTGCGCCGCGCTCGGGCGGCAGGTCGCATTGCAATGGGCTAAGCGTCAGTGCGCCAAAGCACAGCCGCGACACCTCAATGCCGGTGCGTCCCAGCACCGCGCGGCCTAACTCAGCGCTTGCCCTCGTTTGAGCGCACATAAAAGCGCACCAGCTCCTCCAGTATCTCGTCGCGCTCCAACCGCTTTATCATCGAGCGCGCATTATTATAGCTGGTTATATAGGTCGGGTCGCCCGAGATGATGTAACCCACAATCTGGGTTATCGGGTCGTAGCCCTTGGCCTTGAGCGCGGCATACACGCTCATAATAATGCTTTTGGCATCTGGTATATCGGCGTTGCGGCTATTGAACTGCATCGTCTCGCCAAATCTGTCACTCATTGGTTGTTCGCCTCCCTTGGTATTGACCACTGGCTGTTTGACAATATACAAACATTATAGGCCCTTTTAGCCATCCAGTCAAGGGGAACAGGCCGCCTGGCAGCAATTGGCCGCCACTTTTTTCATGTCGGGCATCATGCCAAAGCCCATAAAAGCCACCTGCCGCCCCATAGCCTCCCCGGCGCGCCTGTGCGGCGCACATGCTCCGCCACAGTCCAGCCGCGCATAGTCAGTCTATGCGCCCGGGCACATCGGCGTGCGCGCCAGCCATTGGCACCACCTGGCACACCTTCAGCTCGTCCCCCTGCACATTAAACCGCACGTCAAACCCGGCGAACTCCACGCCATACCGCCGCGCCGGGTCGTCCTCATAGCCGGGGCGCGGGTCCTGTGCCAGCGCGCCCATCAGCGCCGCACGCTTGTCCGAGGGTATCAGCGCAAGCAGCGCCTCCGGAAAGTCTACCTTCAGACTGTGCTGCCGCGTGCGCCCTGTAAAGCCCTCACGCGCATCCGTCCGGCAGTCGGCCACCGGCACGTAGGGCTTCACATCGTAAACCGGCGTGCCGTCCAGCATGTCTATGCCGGCCACATGCAGCAACGGCCCCCGCCGCGCATCCAACTCCACCGCCTCCAGCCGCACGCACGACAGCCCAAGCCCATTGGGCCGAAACGGCGAGCGCGTCGCAAACACGCCCATGCGCACATTGCCGCCCAGCCGCGGCGGCCGCACTGTGGCCGACCAGCCCGTGCGTCTGGCCTGTGAAAATCCCCATATCAGCCATATATGCGAAAACCCGTCCAGCCCGCGCACCGCCTCGGCCTGACGGTACTCCGGCTCGAACTCGACCACGCCGCGCAACTCCTCGACCAGTCCGCTCTGCCGCGGCAACCCGAACTTGGTTGGAAAGTCGGTGCGTATATGCGCTATCGGCGCTATCTCCACATTCATCACCTCGCCTGACGTTCTACGGTTCTGAGCGCAGTTCAGCCATGCCTGCGCCTTTTGCGGGCGAAATCGCGGTTTATGTCACAGGGACATATGCGGCGCTGCATTTATCGCCCATTTGCATGCAGATGCATGGCTGTGCGATTCGTTGCGGGGGCGCTTGCACAAGTATAAATGAACGGCTATGTGCTTCGTTGCGGCACCGCTTGCACATATGCAGATGTGCGGCTGCGCACTTCGCCTATGGTTGCACGCACATGTGCATGGCTGCGCGCTTGGTCTTTGGGCGCTTGCACATGCGCATATGCGCAGTTGTGCGTTTCGTCTTGGAGTCGCTTGTACATATGCAGATGTGCGGTTGTGCGCTTCGTCGCGGCATCGCTCGTACATATGCAGATGCACGGCTGTGCGCTTCGCCTTGGAGTGCACGCACATGTGCAGATGCACGGCTGCGCGCTTCGTCGCAGAACCGCTTGCACATATGCAGATGCGCGGTTGTGCGCTTTGTCACGGAGCCGCTTGCACATATGCAGATGCACGGCCGTGCGCTTCGTCGCTGGATCGCTCGTACATATGCATACGCATGGCTATGCGCTTCGACGCGGAATCGCTCGTACATATGCATACGCACGTCTGCGCGCTCCATCGCATGGCGTCTGTATGACCGATGGCGCGCACATAAAAACTCGACATTTCGATAGACTCGGACTAGTTCACGCCGCACGCAAGCTCGAACTCAAAAGCCTTTAAGCTCAGTTTTGTCACTGGCCTGACCGCGCCTGCCGGCATGCGCACGACACACGGCGGAATGATTCGCATACCTCACCGAATGATCGATACGCCTTGCTGCGCCAGCGCAAAATACCGGCGGGCGCGCATGACCGCGTCCGCCGTATGCTCAGCGCCGCCCAGCGCCGCAATTCAGGTAACATAAGCCCTCAGTTCCAGATCTGCGCAGCCTTGTCATATACCGGCTTGAGCGCAGGGTACAGCTCGCTGTATACGGAATACGCATCCTCGTACGCCGCGAAGTTGGCCGGATTGGGCAGAGTCTCGGTCTCCACGCGTATCACGCCTATCGCCTCGGCCAGGTTCTTCCACACGCCCGCGCCAACGCCCGCTACCAGCACTGCGCCATACGCGCCGCCCTCCGACGCCGCCGACATCGTGTACACCGGCAGCTTGAATATATCGGCCTGCATCTGCCGCCACAGCGCCGACGCCGCGCCGCCGCCCGATGTGTAAACCTTTTCGTTGGGCACCGACGGATCGAGCTGATTGGCTATATCGATGACCTGCTTTAGGCTATACGTCACGCCCTCCATGACCGAACGGGTTATATCGGCGCGCGTCGAGCCCAGCGTCAACCCAAAGAACGCACCCCGCGCATTAGCATCCGGATACGGGCACCGCTCGCCCGACAGGTAGGGCGCGAATATCACGCCATTGGCGCCCGGCCGGGACTGCTCGGCGGCCTCGCCCATTATGTCGTACACGTTGCGGCCAGTCGCCCGGGCCTTTTCGATGTCGGCCTCGCACAGCGCGTCGCGGTACCAGCGATATGCGCCGCCCGCCGCCAGTGTGCACCCAAACGCGTGCCACAGCCCCGGTTCATTGTTGCAGAACACCTGCAGCTTGCCGCCGGGATTGTCCTTGTAGCCGTTAAGCCCCATCGATACATTGCCCGCAGTGCCAATGACTACGCCTATCACGCCCTGACGCACCAGGCCCGCGCCGGTGGTCTGTATGACCGCGTCGCCGCCGCCGGCGTATACATTAAGCCCCTCGGGCAGTCCGGTGAGTGCCGCGACCTCGGCGGTTATGTGGCCGGCCAGCGCGGTGGACTCTATGCACTTGGGGAATATCGAGTGCGGCAGCCCCGCTATGTCTATCAGCTCCCAGCTCCACTGGCGCTCACGCACGTTGAAAAAGCCCGTGCCCGACGCATCCGATACGTCCAGCGCTATCTCGCCGGTCAGCTTGAAGCGGATGTAGTCCTTGGGATTCAAAAACAACTTCATGCGCTCGAAGTTCTGCGGCTCCTCGTCGCGCAGCCACAGCAGCTTGCCGCCGGTATAACCGGTCAGCATGCGGTTGTTGGTCATCGACACGAGCTTATCCAGGCCGCCGGCCTTTTGGGTTATCCACTCGCACTGGCGATCGGTGCGCTGATCGCACCACAGCATCGCCGGACGTATCACGTTCATGTCCTTGTCCATCGGCACCAGTCCGTGCATCTGCCCCGACAGGCTCAGGCCCACATAGGCCTCGGCGGGCAGCTGCGCCTTGGCGACTATCGCCCGCACCGACTTTACCACGGCTTCCCACCAGTCCTCGGGCTTCTGCTCAGCCCAGCCGGGCCGCGGCGTGTACAGCGGGTACTCCTCGGTCTTGGACGCGATGACCTTGCCGGTCTCGTCGGCTATTATGCTCTTGGTACCGGACGTACCTATGTCCACGCCTATCAGGTATCTCAGCATACGATATATCCC
>DSLFC04102__coassemble_979_pt1 | contig 21061 bp, 13 predicted proteins | sample DSLFC04102__metabat2_low_PE_005 | metagenome-assembled genome bin DSLFC04102 | reverse complement strand
GCATCCGCACCTCCAATGCTTCAATAGTACTGGACCGCCTGCTGGCGCGCGACATTGTGCTAAAGACCAACAATGGCTCTATCAAGGGCAGCATAGTCGGCCAGCTCTCCGACTTCGCAGTGGACAGCCACACGACCAATGCGAAAAACAGCCTGCCATCGACCAGCACAGGTCCTCGCAGCCTCAGTGCGCATACGTCGAATGCGAACATATCGCTGGAGTTTGTAAAGTGAACGACTCGGTTTACATTAACTGCACTGCGCCGCACGTACCTTAATGGCCGTGCGGCGCAGTGCGCTGTTCATATCAATATCGGGGTACCGTCAATATACATTGCCATTTTCACGATAGCCGCGCCAGACGTTCTCAAAGAAGTCATCGTCCTGAGGTATCGGCCGCACCGGGCGCCATGTGCACGCGCACTCCAGCCCGCTCAATACCGTTTCCTGCACCAGCCTGCCCGCGCGCAGTTCAGCCACGCGCTCGTCCAGACACGGCGCGCCCTCGGCCGGCACATGCCGACAACTCTCGGGCAGTGCGGCCAATGGCTTCACACCCTGAGCGTCGGTATAGAGCGCCGAACCACGGCTCAATCCGCCGCTGCGCGCGTAATCCGCCATCGCCGTAAGATAACACAGCTGACTCAGCAGCGTGTCGCGCAAACGGTAGAATTCAGGCAATTCATTCGGGCCGGTTATGCCGACCTGTTCGGGATAGTTGTCCAACTGCGCGCGCACGCTGGCTATCAGGCTATCTATCGCCGCGACATCGCGCACCGCGGCGCCGCTCACGCTCATGGCGCGCCGCGCCTCGGCAAGGCGCTGATTAACCGGCGGGCGCTCGTAGCCGGTCTGGCTCAGCGCGCCTCCCGCCAGCGATATTACGCGCTCCACCTTTTGCCCGACCTCGCCCAGTGCCGCGTCCACGTCGACTTCCCGCGCGGGCTGGCTCGCTATTAAGCGCGCCGCGCGCTCTGAGCCGACCTGTCCCGCGTTGAGCGCCGAACCGCCCGGCCGGTACACGCCATGGCTGGCTGCAACCTCGCCGACCGCGAACAGCCCCTTGACGTCGGTCTGCCACCAGGCGTCTATGTTGATGCCGCCATTATTGTGCTGTGAACACAACGCGATTTCAAGCAATTCGCGCTTCAGATCCACACCCCGGCTCATATAGAAATCTATTGCAGGCTGGTTCATGTGCGCCAGGCGCTCTATCGGCGTGCCAAACAGCGCGCCCGCGCTCCTTAAATAGGCGTGCGCCTCGTCCGAAAGCAGCTCCATATCAAACCTGTCGCCCAACGGGTTGCGCGTGAAGTCCAGGAAAACCCGACGGCCCTTTATGCGCGTCTCATTATAGACGATTAGGTCTATCAGCGACGAACCGTCCCGCGCCTTGCGCGAGTCGAACGGCCACTGATAGCCCTTCATAAACACGTGCGTCAGCAGCTGCCCCGGATCGGGTATGTAATCGGGCAGGAACTCGCGCGCATCGCTCATGTCCTGGGCGCAAGACACAAAGCGCGGCAATACCTGCATAAACGTGCCCGACACGTTCCAGCGCGGCGCTATCGATGCCAGACCGTATTGCCACTCGGTCAGGTTCTTGCCATGCGCGCCCGCCTCAAACGCAATGCCGCTCATGCCGCTGTGGCCAGCCGGATAGCAGCTGTCCAGGTATATGCCCGCCGGCCCGCCGGTGGCGTATACCAGATTGTTGCACAGCACCAGCGCAAACCTGTGCGCCGGCTCATTGAGCGCATCCAGATTAAGACAGAGCAGTCCCCGCACGCGCGTTGCGCCTTCAAGTATCGCGATAGCCATCATGCGGTCGAGTATGGCTATCCCCCGCGCGCGCACGTCGCGTTCAAGCGCCTCCGTCATCTGATGGCTGGTCAGCGGACCGGCCGACGTGGCGCGCCGGCGCGGGTCGTGGTCGGTCTTGTAACCTATGTACTCGCCATAGCGGTTGGTCGGAAACTCTACGCCCATGTCCGCCAGCCGCAAAAAGCACTTTGCCGACAGCGCCGCCTCACACAGCGCGTGGTCGCCATCCACGCACTGTCCGTCGAACAGCGTCTGCGCCATGTCGCGCACGGAATCCGGTTCGCCGCCCGACAGCGTGAGTTTATAGTAAGTCTGCTTGTCCGAGCCGGTATTGCGGCTGGTACCCATGTTTACGCCCTCGGTTATCAGCGCAATATCAGTACGCCCCAGCGCGTGCAGCCGGCTGGCGCAGTTGAACCCCGCGCAGCCCGTGCCCACTATCGCCGTGTCCAGCACATATGTATCCAGCTGTGCGCCGCCCAGCGCGCAAGTTCGCTTAATCATGCGCGCCTCCTGTCATATCGAGCGGATGTTCATGTATCCGCCGTCGACGTATATAACCTGACCGGTGGTATACCGCATATCGCCACGCACGAATATATCCACGACGTTAGCCACATCCTCGGGCGTGCCCCAGCGGTGTATCGGGAACTGGTCGCCCGCAAGCAGGCGATCGTACTTTTCCTGTACCTTGGCGGTCATGTCGGTCTTTATCACGCCCGGCTGGACCTCATATACGTATATGCCCTCGCCCGCGAGCCGGTCAGCAAACAATCGCGTCAGCATCGATATGCCCGCCTTGCTCACGCAGTACTCGGGCCGGTTCGGCGACGATACCGTGGCCGAAAAGCTGGATATGTTCACTATCACGCCGCGCATGCCTTCCTCGGGCGCGGGCTGGCTCAGCATCTGATTGGCCACCAGCTGGCTCATGAACATCGTGCCCTTGAGGTTTATGCCGGTCACGTAGTCGAACGACTCCTCAGTCGCCTCCAGCAGATCCGCGCGCACCTTGGGCGCGACGCCCGCGTTGTTGACCAGCACATCCACGCGTCCATAGCGCTTTACGACTTCGCCCACAAACGCTTCTCGATCGGCTGCCACGCCTATGCCGCCTGCCATATAGAACACCTCGGGCGGCTGAGCGCTCTGGGTCGCGCGCAGCTTCGAAAGGGCTTCTGCGCAATCCGCCTCCGAACTGCGGCTCATTATGCAGGTCGCAAACCCGGCCTTTATCATGCGTTGGGCTATCGCAAAGCCTATTCCACGCGTTCCGCCGGTCACTATCGCCACTTTCTTCATATTTATATTGTACCTCCTGTTTGTCGGGACTGCCGTCCACATTGTTTTTGTGCGCCGTATGTATATATCATTTCGCGCCAACACACGCATAACCCTTTAAATGGCAAAAAAAATTCACAGTTCTGCCGCGTATACATTGCATTTTTTCTTGCCGATGCAATTTTGCATATGGAATTTTGCATCATTTCATGTTATAATATAACTTAACAACAGGCAATACTCTAGGAGGTGTTCTCATGGGAAAGCTGGTTGTTTTGCCAAACATAGGCGTAAAGCTGGAAGAGCAGCTGATAGTGGCCGGCATAGATACGCCGGAACAGCTGCGCGCGCTTGGCAGCCATGAGGCCTGGCTCAGACTCAGGCGTATGGATCCTACCGTCAGCCTTACCCGCCTGTACGCGCTGGAAGGCGCGGTGCGCGGCGTGCGCTGGCACCTGTTGGATGAGGATACCAAGCGCGAACTGCGTGCGTTTGCCGAGGGCGTAGAAGCCCAATCCGGCATCGCTGCCATAGATTGAGGCGCTGCCTGCTCTAACGCGGGCAGCGCTGCAGCACTAAACCGCACAGCAGATCGGCAAATGCCTGTTGGTGTAAAGGTTTGTCCGGGCGCGCTCCGCTTGCGCAGCGTTCCCGGCACTCCGGTTGACGCAGACGCGCCGCACGACTATAATGTCAGTAAAGCGCGCAACACATGCGCGTCACGGAAGGAGTGGCGACATGGCAAAACCCAAACTGCGCAAGATGCTGGGCGACGTTAACTCGCCCGAAGTAACCAAACTGATGCGACTTATCGAAACGCAAAGTCTGAAAACGCTGGCCAATTGGGCCATCGAATATGCCCGGGACAACTATCTGCCGATATTCGAGGCCGAGTCGCCCGGCGATGGCCGCCCGCGCGCTGCGCTCAACAGCTGCCGTGCATACCTGCAGGGCGAACTTCCGCTCAATGAAGCGCGCAAATCGATAAACGACGCAACCGCCGCCGCGCGTGAGCAAGCACTTGCGACGGCCCAGGCCGCAGCCCGCGCAATAGCGACTGCCTGCGCGGTCATACGGACCCCCACAAGCGCGCTGGGCTATCTGTTCTATGGCGCGGCTGCAATCGCATACAGCACCGCCGGCACGCAGCGCACACCCGTTGAATATGACGCGCTGGCTGTGCAGGAGTTGCAACGCGCATACGCGGCACTGGACCATGTCGCCGTACCGGACGAGCCGGAACCTGCCAAGCTGGTATGGAACTGCTGAGGGCGCATAACTTACCGATAACCGGCGCTCTTGTAAAGCGCAAAACGCCCGCATATCTACAAATCGCCAACCGAATGCCGGATAATCAATCTGTCACTGCAAGCAAATGGGAGCTGCATCTGCACGCAGCTCCCTTAATTCATACGTTTTTTGCGGCGCATAGCGCCATAAGCGCGATGAGGGCAAACCTTTAACGCCCGTAATCGCCTTAATCAGCGCGTCTCAAACCGCTCACATGTCGCTCAGCCATGGGCCGGATTTGTTGGGCGCTATATCGCGCAGCACCGCTTCCAGCCGCTTGCCATAGCCGTCGCGGAATATGGCGCATGCGGCGCGATCCGGCGCGAATATGTTGTTCGGATCATCCATCAAACCGCTTGCGCGGCAGCCGCCGGCGCAGATATGCGCATATTCGCACTTGCCACACTCTGGCGTCATCTCAAAGAACTTTTCGACGCGGGTGTCGATCAACTCCATGTATTTTGAATCCGACATGCCTCTGCGCAGGCCGATGTCGGTTATCAGTGGGTATTCGTTCTGTATGTCCATGCCCGACAGCGACATGCACGGCAGCATGCGTCCCTCGGGCGACAGGTACATCACCATGCGCGCATGACCACATACAGTGTGCCGCATGCATTCGCCGGGTTTGCCGTACTTTTGCAGCGGGATAAACCACTCGTCCTTGCCCTTGTTGCACATGAAGAAGCCGCCCAGCATCAGCGACAGCGGCATGCCATCCTCAAAGAAATGCGGCACATAATCGATGTACGTCTCAAACACCTCGGGCATGCTCATCGAGTAATCCTTGCCGTACTTCCGCCACAGTTCGGTATCCGCGACCGGATTGACCTTGCAGCTACCGACGTTGTGCGCCGCCAGCGTATTCAGGCTCTGGCGCAGCAGATGCTTATTGCCCTGATGCAGGCACAGCTCCGACCCGGTCGGAAAGCCCTTTTCATGGCACAGGTCAAACGCGTCCAGCACTATCTTGCCCGCATCGGGTATGCCGCGCATCCAGTCATGCCAGCCCTCATCGCCATCGTATGACATGTTGAACTCGGGCTGTATGCCGCGCTCGATAAGGCCGTCCAGCAGTTTTTCATTGACCAGCTTGCCATTTGAATATATCTGAGTAATGCCTATGCCATGCTTGAGCAGGCCGTCGACTATGTCCCAGAAGTCCCTGCGCACCAGGGGTTCGCCACCGGTCAGCGTAACGTTCATTATGCCGCAGTCGGCCATCTGCTCAATTATGTCCATTACCGTCTCATGTGGCAGTTCGCCCAGCTTGGCATCCGGCGCCGACATATAGCAGTGCTTGCAGCGGTAGTTGCACTTGCCGGTTATGGACCAGTGTATAGTGCGTATGAAGCGGTTGTCATGCATGCGGTATTCCTGATCGGGATTGAGCGGCGCGGGCGCGTCCAGCTTCTCGACCCAGCCTTGTTCTACGCCCTCGCGGGCGATGTCGCGCACCTTTTGAGGCACAATGCTCAGCGACACATCGCACTTGCCGTTCAGCAGCGACACGCAATTGAACGTATCCTTATTAAGAAAGTTCACCACTCCCAATTTACGGTTCACTATCGCATATGGCAGCTTCTGCCAGCCGCGCAGCTGCACATCAGGTACAAGGCGATAATACTCTCCCATTGTCTTAGCTCCTTCAGAATTTATTTGCATTTGTCACACTAAAAGTTTGCGTTTCCAGCATTAAGCGCGCGTCGCTGTCTGACAGTATGCACGATAGCGCCTTGCGTCAGTTCCGCTCGCCGGAACCGCCAGGGCCGCCATTGCTCGAGCCAGCCGCCCACGCATTGGCGCCCCTGGCAATTCCGCTGATAAACCTAATGCCGACCGACATCGCATTTTAGCATCACACTCGAGGCCGAGCGTCCCATACCCTGCCTTGGTTGTCAACACCGAATCAACGCCTGCGTTTCAACCTCGCCTGTTCGTCATCCACATGTGTATACGCGCATCAAACGCATAATGTGAACCGGTTTTTTGTTTATGCATGCAAATATTGCAGGTGCCGGCGCTCTGACCCGGTATATACAAACTTATTCCTTCGGCTCAAGAAGCGCCTTTCAGCCGCAATATGCAGCGGAGCCCGGCTTTGACACGCCAAGCTCTGCTATCATTCCACTTGCCCGTTTCCGTCGATATTCGTCCCGTCGCTTGCGGAGGTCAGATCACACTGCGCCAGCTCTGTAACGCGCTCCGCCGGGGCTTGGCCTGACACTCGTGGCAGCACCTCGCCGCTAATGGAAATACGCGGTGGCGTAGGTCATGCGCCGTCATGACGGTTGGTTCATCATGCGCCCACTCTTATGCAGATATTGGGCTGTTCTCTGTCAACGCACTTGCTGCCGAAGAACGCGCACGCGCATGTCCCGTCTTACAATATCAGCTTGCCGTCAGAGCCGACCTCCGCGTCGCCGGCCAATACGCATCCGCAACGCGGCGCAGACTTGCCGCCGCTGGCCGCCATGAATTCATCTGCGTCCAGCTCCTGCACTTCAGGCTTAAAGCCCGCTTCGCTCAGCGCGAAGCCATACTCGGCAGCTGTCGCTATCACATAGGCTATACCTGCACCCGACTTGTCGTTTAGCGCCATGAGCTGCGCCTTGAGTTCAGAGTTGCGCACTACCGTTTCAAGAAATTTCTTCATAGGTTATGCTTCTTATCTCCATTGCCAGCTCCAACTCGTGTACCGGCCGCGGCAGCTTGCATGTTCGCATTTATCGCGCTTGCACACGTGTATACGCGCCAAAGCAGTCAACTTTGAATGTGCTTTTCAATTATTTACGCATTGCGTAAACATGCGCCAAACATCTCAAACCCCAGCCATCGCTTATTGCAGATAAGCTCTTATGTTATTATATCGCAACCTTCTCTTGTGTCGCAATCGTCACTCGCGCAGTTTAAGCGTCATTCGCGCAGATTGAAATTTCAAACCCCTCTGCCAAGTTGACACCCTCTGCGATACCATGCTACAATTTATTGATACTCAAGCCGCACAATGCGCCGCCGGGTGAATCATTAAGGAGGTTGAATCCACAACATGAAGCGTATAGCCATAGCCCTGCTCACCCTTATTCTGTGCCTGCCCGCCGCGGCCAGCGCGCAGTATGAACTCACTCCCGAACCCAAGGGCGCGACAGACATAACCGCTCAGATCAATCAGGCAGTCTACGATCAGCTCGACTTTGACGACGAACAGGAGTATGAGTTCGCCACGCGCGGGCTGATCTGCGCGCCCGAATCGCTGGAGCTCTACGACGAGAGCGGCAAGCTCGTCTGGAGCCAGGATGCGTATGCGTTCCTGGACGAACTCGAGCAGGCCCCGGATACCGCCAACCCCAGCCTGTGGCGCAACACCCAGCTCAACCACATATATGGATTGTTTGAAGTATGCGAAGGCATATATCAGGTGCGCGGCTACGACATGTCCAATATAACCTTCATAAAGGGCGATACCGGTTGGATAGTGTTTGATCCGCTGATGTCGGTGGAGTGCGCGCAGGCCGCAAAGCAGCTCGTAGACGAGCAGCTCGGCGAGTTCCCGGTGATGGGCATAATAATCAGCCATACGCACGTCGACCACTTCGGCGGCATAGCCGGCATTGTCAGCGCCGATGAGGTCCAAAGCCGCAATATACCGATAGTCGCACCGGAAGGCTTCGAGGAGCATGCAATAAGTGAAAACGTATTTGCCGGCAATGCGATGGCGATACGCGCAGTGTACCAGTATGGCAATATGCTCACCCCCGGCGAGCAGGGCGCGTTGGGCATAGGCATTGGCATGGGCCAGTCGCGCGGCACGGTGTCCTATATCGCCCCGACTGAGACGATAACCCAGACCGGCCAGGAACTCGTCATAGACGGCGTGACATTCCAGTTCCAGCTCACGCCCGGCACCGAGGCGCCCGCTGAAATGAACACCTACCTGCCTGAATACAACGCGCTGTGGCTCGCAGAAAACTGCACCGGCACGCTGCACAACCTGTATACGCTGCGCGGCGCACAGGTGCGCGACGGCAATGCCTGGGCCAGCTACATAATGGAAGCGCTCTCACTGTACGGGGATAAAGCCGAGGTAGTATTCCAGTCGCACAATTGGCCGCACTGGGGCAGTGACGTGATACGCGAGTACATGATAAACACGGCCGCCGTATATAAGTATATAAACGATCAGACGCTCAACTACATAAATCTGGGCTACACTTCAAGCGAGATAGCCGACATGCTCGAACTGCCCGACGACCTCGCCAAGGTCTGGTACACTCGCCAGTACTACGGCACCGTGGCCCACAACTCGCGCGCGGTGTATCAAAAATACCTGGGCTGGTACGACGCCAACCCTGTGAATCTCGACGCAATGGCCCCCAGCGAATATGCCACTAAACTGGTAGAGTACCTGGGCGATACCGACCGCGTGCTTGAACTGGCAAAGCAGGACTTTGAAGACGGCCAATACCAGTGGGTCGCCGAGATAACCAACGCGCTGGTGTTTGCCGACCCCGACAACCTGGAGGCGCGCTACCTGTGCGCCGACGCGCTGGAACAGCTGGGGTATCAGGCGGAGTCCGGCCCATGGCGCAACGCATACCTGAGCGGCGCGCTGGAGCTGCGCGAAGGCTCGTACAGCCGCCCCGAGGCCCGCGCCAGCGGCATGGGCGCCATAAAGCTGCAAATGACCACCGAGCTGATGCTCGACTACATGGGCATATGTCTGGATTCCAATGCGGCGCAGGACCTGAACGCCACTGTCAATCTGCGCATCGCCGACCGCTATGAGCAGTATCTCATAACGCTGCGCTCGGGTGTGCTGTTGTATCAGGCAAACACGCAGTCCGAGTCCGCAGATGCCACCTGGACTATGCCCAGCGCTGGTATGTTCGCCATACTCAGCCATAACGAGGAATCGATGAACAGCCTTATAGAACAGGAAGGCGATACCGCGCTGCTCGGCGATATGTGCGAGCATCTGACCGCAAGTTATCCCTACTTCAGCATTGTCGAACCGTAATTCCGCCCAGCCGCGCCGGCTCTGTCTATGGAGGTGACTGACTTGATTTGGAATACCACCTTCCCCCGCGAGGAAATTGACCGCTGCCTCATATGTCACGACGCGCCATGCACCCGCGCGTGTCCCCGGCAACTCGATCCGGCGCGGCTGATGCGCAGCGCGCGCTTTGACAACGCCATCGGCGCGGCGCTGCGCATTGCCCGGACCGGCTGCTGCGACGAATGCTCCGCACACTGTGAGCAGGCGTGCGTATTAGGCGCGCAACCGGTCGCGATAAAGCGCGTATGCACAGCGTTGCATCACGACGCCGCGCAGCTGAGCGAACTGGGCAACGCGCCGGTAAAGCTGCAATGTGAATTCTGCGGCGTAAAACTCGTGAACCCATATTTACTGTCTTCGTCGGTCGTAGCGAGCGACTACGAGCGCATAGCCCGGGCGTTTGACATGGGTTGGGCCGGCGCGTGCTACAAGACGATCTGCAACTTCATACCCCGCGAGGCCTCGCCCCGATATTCAGCGCTGGCAGGCGAGCGCGAGTTCTATGGATTCAAGAACATAGAGCAGCTCTCGGGCAACCCGCTCGATGAGGACATGGCCATAATCGCCCGGCTGAAGCGGGACTATCCCGACCGCGTTATAATCGCGTCGATAATGGGCCGCGATGACGCCGAGTGGGAAATGCTGGCCGGACTTGCCCAGCAATCCGGCGCGGATATGGTAGAGTGCAACTTTTCCTGTCCCAACATGGAACAGGATGGCCTTGGAGTGGACGTGGGACAAAGCCCGGAGGCTGTGGCGCGCTACACCGCCGCGGCAAGGCGCGGCTGCACCATACCATACCGCTACTGGCCAAGCTCACGCCCAACGTCACCGATATGACCCCGATGGCAATCGCCGCAGTGCGCAGCGGTGCCGACGGGTTGGCCGCGATAAACACCGTAAAGAGCATAATGGGCATGAACCTGGACACCTACGCGACCAGTCCACAGGTACGCGGTCTGTCGGGCGTAGGCGGCTACTCGGGCCGCGCAGTGAAGCCGATTGGTCTGCGCTTCATATGGGAGTTGGCGGCCTGCCCCGAGCTGAGCGGCATACCGCTGGCCGGCATGGGCGGCATAGAGACATGGCGCGATGCCGTCGAGTACATGCTGCTGGGCGCCAGCCATGTGCAGGTGACAACGGCGGTCATGCAGTATGGCTACCGGATAATCGACGACCTGCGCGAAGGACTGACGCTCTATCTGCGCGAAAAGGCATTGCGCTGTCCGGGCGAACTGGTAGGCCTGGGCGTGCAAAATGTCAGAGCGCTGGATGAACTGGAACGCGGCAGCGTGCTGCTGCCACGGTTTGAGCGAAGCCGCTGCTTGGGGTGTGGGCGCTGCTACATATCCTGCCGGGATGGCGGACATGCGGCGCTTGAAATGCGCGATGGCCGCCCGATCATGCATCCACAGCTGTGCGTGGGTTGCCATCTATGCGTGCTGGTGTGTCCAGTGCACGCGATATCCGGCTTTGGACGCCGTATTTCGCGTGAATGACGCAGTCGCACAATTGAAGTTTGAGCGGGAGCTCAAGGCTTGTGTTACAAGCAGGCATTTGGCGCGTCACGGCAGCAAATCCGTTGGCGGAATAGGCATGCGCGTCTGAGCATTTGCACATAAAGGCATATGCATTGGGCCTTGACTCGCATTTACCTCATGTGACAGATGTATTGCATACCGGCGTCCAAGCTCAACGGCATTGGTTGCGAGATACGCAATGTCTACGCACTGTTGCGCGACTTAACTTTGAGCCGGCGTATGCGGTAAATCGACGTTTAAAGCCTGCTGAGCGCAACGCATGCAAGCGAATGTGCAACCGTCACTGACCGGCAACATACACTTTTACATTTTGCCGTCGATAGCACACCCTGCCACCCCGGCAATGCGGCAAACTTAAACAAACGCGCGCACTTTCGTGGTCGAAGTTTAACACTTCTGAGTGCATAATTTAACCGGCATGTGACACATGCCTATACAACGCAAACGCCATGTATATCATCGGAGGCAGCTCGCCATGTTCCGGCGATGACACGGATCAGTGCCACAGCGCTTTCAGGCTCACGGCCACAGTCATGCCGCATTCGCGGCATGCGGCAAACGCCTTGCCGCTGTTTATGGTACCGTTCAATATGAACGACACAGGAGGCGCACGCAAATGGATCTGTTGACGCAGGCATTTCACTTCGCAATCGACGCCCATGCGGGCGCATTGCGCAAAATGGACGGTTCGCCAGCCGCGCTACACGCGCTTGAGGCCGCGGCAATCGCTGCTTCGCTCACAGACGACGCGCAGGTAATAGCAGCGGCCGCGCTGCATGACACCGTTGAGGACGCAAATATAGCCATATCTGATATAGAAGCGCGTTTTGGCGCGCGCGTGGCCGCACTGGTCTCCGCAGACACCGAGCCCCGCAGCGCAGGCGAGTCTCCCGAGCAGAGCTGGCAGCGCCGCAAACAGGCAACAATAGACCGCCTGAATGCCAGTGCCGATATGGACGAAGCCATAATCGTGCTCAGCGATAAGCTGTCCAACATGCGCGCATTATACCGCGGCAAGTTGCGGCTGGGCGACGGAATGTGGCAGTACTTCCATCAGCGTGATCCTGAGCGGCATCGGTGGTATTATCGCGCGCTGGCCGAGGCGCTTGCTCCATTGCGCGATACGCCCGCCTGGCGCGAGTATGACTGGCTGATCGCGCAGGTATTCGGCGAGGCGGAGCGCGTTTAGACTGACTTATGCCGTCCGGCAACAGTTGCAGTTCTGCGCGTCAACGCATCCTGCCCCATGCAGAAACGCGCCGCAGTCTCGCGCATACAACGATAATATACCTCGGGAGGTTATCAATATGAATACAGCATTGAACGGCGATGTACTCACGATATCGCTTTCGGGACATATCGACTCGTCAAACGCCGCTGCCATTGAAGCTGAAATAAACGAAGCTGTGCAGCGCATGCCGCATCGGAGTCTGGTGCTCGACATGCGCGCGCTGGAATACATATCAAGCGCCGGGCTGCGCATTATACTGCGGCTGCTGAAGCGCGAGCCTCAATTGAGCCTGCAAGAGCTGTCAAGCGAAGTATATGAGATATTTGACATGACCGGCTTTACCGAGATGATGCCGATACGCAAGGCGTACCGGCAGGTGTCGATAGACGGCTGCGAACTGATAGGCCGTGGCGCCAACGGCACAGTCTATCGCCTTGACCGCGATACGGTGGTCAAGGTCTATAATGCACCCGACTGCCTGCCCGACGTGCAGCGCGAACGCGAACTGGCGCGCAAGGCATTCGTGCTGGGCATACCTACTGCCATACCATACGACGTTGTGCGCGTGGGTTCAAAGTTCGGTTCGGTATTTGAGTTGCTGGACGCGCAGTCGCTGTCCAAACTTATTGCCGCACACCCCGAACGCTATGACGAATACGTGAAGACATATGTCGATCTGATGCGCCGGCTGCACTCCACGCCCGTCAAGCCCGGCGATATGCCAAATGTCAAAGGACTGGCGCAGGAATGCGTGGATCATGCCTGTCAGCTGCTTTCGCCCGGACAGTCCGCAAAACTGCGCGCCCTGGTATCCGCCGTGCCCGACACCGGTACCATGCTGCATGGCGACTACCACACCAACAACATCGTCATGCAAAACGGCGAAGCGCTGATAATCGACATGGATACGCTGTGCATAGGCCATCCGATCTTCGAATTGGCGTGGGCGTATCTGGCGTGCGTGGGCTATGGCGAATTGGATCATCGCGTCGTTGAGGAATTTTTGGGGCTGCCGTATGAGCTGACATGCCGCTTCTGGCGCGACGCGCTGCGGTCATACCTGGGAGATTGCAGCGATGCGCGACTGTTTGAAGTTGAGGACATGATCCGTATAGTAGCCTACGCGCGGCTTGCGCGCCGCATAATGCTCCGCAATGCACAGGATACGGTCGAAGGCCATCAGACGCTTGAACTTTGCCGCGCACAGCTGAGCGCATTGCTGGACCGCGTGGACAGCCTGGACTTTATGCAGGTTAAGTGAGCTTGCGCCTTGGCAATGTTCAAACTGGCTGTGCAGCGCTCACATGTACCGAATTGTCATAACCGGACTTCACATGTTATTAATTGTGCTCTTATGATTCAGCGCGGCCGGCTTCCGGGCTAACCGCGCGGTCAGACTTGAAACGTGCGGCTCAGGCGCCGCTGCATTTATTTAACGAGGAGGCTGACACTATGACGCACTCACGCAACACGCATATGCGCCATATAGCGGTGCGCTGTGCGGCGCTGGTACTGGTCGCATGGATGCTGCTGTTGTCCGGCTGCACGGCGCAGACAGCGCAAACCAAATTGTACCGCGATGCCTCCGACTTTTATGGAGCAAACATAGGTATAATGACTGGCACGGTGCTGGATGACCTGCTGGGAGATGTGTTGCAGGGCGCAACGTTTAAGCGCTACGACGACATAGCCGGTCAACTGGAAGCCCTTAGAAAGGGCGACGTCGACGGAGTCGCGCTCGATCTGCCAATGGCAGAGCTCATAGCCGCGCAGCAGCCCGAGTTCGCCGTGTTTGATCAGGTGCTGGCTGAAAACGACTACGGCTACATGCTGCGCAAGGGCAGCGAACTCACGCCGCGCATATCCGAAGTCATTGAGCGCTTCAAGGCCGACGGTACAATCGACGCGCTGGCGGAAAAGTGGCTCTCGGGTGACGAGGCGCGCATGGTCATCGACTGGTCCCAGTATCAGCTCGAAGGCCGCGCCGGCGGCACGTTGCGCGTGGCATACGACCCGACTGGCGCGCCCATGACATACATAATCGGCGATGGCGAGGCCGCCGGCTTTGAGGTTGAACTGATACTTATGATCGCGGACGAACTCGACATGGGCGTCGAACTTACGCGCACGAACTTCTCATCGCTCATAAACAGCGTGCAGAGCGACAAGGCCGACGTCGCCATAAGCTGCATAACGATAACCCCCGAACGCAGCGAACAGGTCGACTTCCCCACGTCGTACTTCAGCGGTGGTACCGTGCTGCTGTGCCGCGCGTCCGACCTGCCCGCGACCGACAAGGACCTCAATTCGGCATCCGTAACGATCGCCGTCGAAGCCGCTTCGGCAACTGAAACCGCCGCGCGCACACAGTACCCCAACGCCAACTACATATATGTGTCAAATGCGACCGACGGCATGCTGGCAGTGCAGAGCGGCAAGGCGGACGCATTCGCGGTGGATCTGTCCACTTATGAGAGCAGCCTCGCCGCGGGCACCAGCGGGCTGAAACTCCATTCGGACGGCATCATCGGCGATATCGGCAAAGTGTCGATAGGAGTAAGCAGACTCACGTCAATACCCAACGCCGTGGAGCTGATAGACCAATTCTTATCCGAAATAACCGCCGACGGTACGCTTGAGGCCATGCGCAAGCGCTGGCTCACCGATCGCGATTACGAAATGCCCGACATCGCGCAGGCTGAATCGCCCGATTTCACGATAACTGTGGGCACGACAGGCCTGGTTGAACCTTACTCGTTCTACGTGGGCGAGGATGTCACAGGTCTGGACGTGGAGCTTATGCGGCGCTTTGCGCTATGGTGCAATGCCGGGCTGAAGCTCGAGCTGTACGACTGGAACGGCCTGGCTACCGCCTGCGTGGCCGGTAAAGTCGACTATATAGCCTCCAACCTGTTCGAAACGCCCGAGAAGCGTGAGGCAATGGACTTCTCTACGCCCTATGCTCAGGTTCAAACCGTCATGGTCGTACCCGAAAGCACTGCCGCCAGCAAGACATTCTGGCAGAGCATAAAAGACAGTTTCGAAAAGACGTTCATAACCGAAAACCGTTGGAAGCTCATCGCAAACGGCCTTGGAGTGACGCTTGAGATAAGCATATTCGCGGGCATACTGGGGTCTATTTTGGGATTTGGGCTGTGTCTGGCGCTGCGCAGCAGACATAAATGGCTCCGTCTGCCGTTTGCGGCGCTGTGCAGGCTGATAACCGGCATACCCAGTCTGGTCGTGCTGATGATAATATACTTTGTGATATTCGCTTCGGTCAGTATCAGTCCGGTATTTGTGGGCATACTGTCATTCGCGCTGCTGTTTGCGGTTGCAGTCGCGGGCATACTCGATACTGGAATCAACGCGATAGACCGCGGTCAATGGGAAGCCGCATCTGCGCTGGGCTTTGGCGGCGCGAGCACGTTCAGGCGCGTAATAATGCCGCAGGCACTGCGCCATGTACTGCCGCTGTACAAGGGCGAATTCGTATCTATGGTAAAGCTGACATCGATTGTGGGCTACATATCGATTGAGGACCTTACCAAGGCCGGCGACATAATCCGCAGCCGCACATACGAGGCGTTCTTCCCGCTGCTGGCTACGGCGGCGATATACTTCGCGATCTCTACGCTGGCTACGTATGCATTGGGCCGGGTCGAACTTCATATCGATCCACAGCGGAAGCCGCGCCGCCTGCCCAAGGGCGTTGAGCAGACCGATGTGCCTGATGCGGTCAATCCTGCCCCTGCCGCCAAGCCGGCCAGCACGCAACCCGCTGAAGTGCTGATAACGGTGGAGCACTTGAAGAAGTCATACCCCAACGCTACGCCGCTCAAGGATGTAAACACCACGATACGCCGCGGCGAAGTCATAACGATCATCGGCCCATCAGGCACTGGCAAGTCGACGCTGATGCGCTGCATAAATCGACTCGACACGCCCACAGAAGGCAGGATAACCGTATTCGGTCAGGACGTCTGTGCGCGCGGCGTAGACTTGACGGTACTGCGCCGACGCATGGGCATGGTGTTCCAGTCATTCAACCTGTTTGGACACCTGACGGTGATCGAGAACGTGATGCTGGCGCCCGTGGTGCTAAAGCACGCGCCCCGGCAGCAGGCCTATGAAAACGGCATTCGACTGCTGCGCATGGTTGGCATGGCCGAAAAGGCGCTCAACTATCCCGACGAACTGTCCGGCGGACAGCGGCAGCGCGTAGCAATTGCACGTGCACTGGCAATGGATCCGGAAATCGTGCTGTTCGACGAACCCACCAGCGCGCTGGACCCGACGATGGTTGGCGAGGTGTTGGCGGTCATACGTCGCCTGGCTAATGAAGGGCTGACGATGATGATCGTCACGCATGAAATGAAGTTCGCGCGCGACGTGTCCACGCGCATATTCTACATGGATCAGGGCGTCATATACGAGGATGGCACGCCTGAACAGATATTCGATCATCCCAGGCGCAACCGCACGCGCACTTTTGTGAACCGGCTCAAGGTGCTGCCGTTCAAGATCACCTCGCCCAACTACGATTTCATAGCGATGACCGAACAGCTCCAGCAGTTTGGCGAAAAGAATCTGCTGCCGCGCCGCCAGCTCGACAACCTGCGCCGCGCATTCGAGGAGATCTGCGCCATGAACATAATCCCCCACAGCCCGCAGGACTACGTGCTGCGCGTATTCACCGAGTACTCCGAGTCGGGCAAGCTGGAGATGCGCTTCCGCTGGGGCGGCGTGCGATTTAATCCGTTTAAGGAAGGCGATCAGCTGTCGTCACGCCTGGTAATGGCGTTTATAAAGGACTATCACTACGAATACTCCGACGGCGAGAACCGGCTGGTAGTCATGCTGTAAACTCACAATGAAGCCGTTTCGTGCATGGCCTGTCAGGCCGTCTGAGGCCCATCAGGCCATGCACCTGTTGCCGTGCTTACCTTCGCCTCGAACCGACGCGGCAGCACCATACAGTGCGTATCTCGCGGCGCGGCAATAGCCGTGCGGCGCGATTTACATATATACACACAGGAGGTTCAAATTATGAATGGTCTTATCATGATGGCAATTGCAATCGTGGTACTGCTGGCCGCATACCTGATATACGGCCGGTATCTGGCCCGGACCTGGGGCATCGATCCCAAGGCCAAAACGCCCGCATACGAATTCGAAGACGGCGTCGACTACGTGCCCGCCGATACCAATGTCGTATTCGGGCATCAGTTTGCATCGATAGCCGGCGCAGGGCCGATAACCGGTCCGATACAGGCCGCGATATTCGGCTGGGTGCCGGTACTGTTGTGGATACTGGTGGGCGGCGTGTTCTTTGGGGCGGTGCAGGACTTTTCGGCCATGTACGCGTCGGTCAAAAACAAGGGCCGCACAATAGGTTACATAATAGAGGAATACATAGGCCGCACCGGCAAAAAACTGTTTCTGATGTTCTGCTGGCTGTTCTGCATACTGGTGGTGGCGGCATTTGCCGACGTCGTAGCCGGCACGTTCAACGGCTTCGCAACGGCGGCCGATGGCTCGGTGAGCACTATCGCCGCAAACGGTTCTGTCGCGACTACTTCCATGATATTCATACTCGAAGCGGTCGGCCTGGGCATGCTGCTGCACTTTGGCAAGCTCAACAAATGGCTCAATACCGCAATCGCACTTATACTGCTGGTGGGCGCGATAGTGCTGGGGTTGTGGCTGCCAATGTACGTGTCGCAGAGCAATTGGCACATAATTGTGTTTATATACGTGCTCATCGCCTCGGTCACGCCGATTTGGGCGCTGCTGCAGCCGCGCGATTACCTGAACAGCTATCTGCTGGTGGCAATGATAGTCGCGGCAGTCATCGGCGTGTTCGTAGCGCAGCCGGCAGTCAATTTGCCTGCGTTTACCGGATTCTTTGTGGGCGGTCAGAGCCTGTTTCCGTTCCTGTTCGTCACAATAGCGTGCGGTGCGGTATCCGGCTTTCACTCGCTGGTGTCCTCGGGCACGGCGTCCAAGCAGATAAAAAACGAGCGCAACATGCTGCCGGTATCGTTTGGCGCGATGCTGATGGAATCGCTGCTGGCGGTGATAGCGCTTATAGCTGCAGCGTCGTTCACCTCGCTTTCCGACGCAGCCGCGCAGGGCATGTCCACCCCCACCCAGGTGTTCGCCGGCGGAGTGTCAAACTTCCTGACGATGGTCGGTCTCCCCTATGACGTCGTGTACACGCTCATAAACCTTGCGGTGTCGGCATTTGCGCTGACTTCGCTGGATTCGGTGGCGCGCGTGGGCCGGCTCGCATTCCAGGAGTTCTTCCTGGACGAGTCGGTATCGGATGAGGCTATGGGCCCGGTACGCCGCGTGCTGACCAACAAGTACTTCGCCACGATCATAACTCTGGCGCTGTCATACCTGTTGGCCAAGGCCGGCTATGCATCGATCTGGCCGCTGTTCGGCGCTTCCAACCAGTTGCTGTCGGCGCTGGCACTGGTGGCGTGCGCAGTGTTCCTCAAGCGCACAAATCGCCGCAGCATGATGCTGTGGGTGCCGATGTTTGTGATGTCAGCCGTCACTTTCACCGCGCTCGCGGTCACCATCTTCCAGCTGATAATCGGCATCGCTAACGGCACATATCCCATGGTGGCCGGCATGACTACTCTGATCAACGGCGCCAGCGTGCTGACCGCTTGGGGCGCCGGTTTGCAGCTCGTGTTTGCAGCGCTGATACTCGCGCTGGGCGTTATAGTTGTAGTACAGGGAATACGCAAGCTGTTTGAAAAGGTCCCCGCACAACAGGCTGCACAAAACTGATTCATAAAGCCTATAAATTCACAAAGGCCGCTGCGTGCTAAAGCACAGCGGCCTTGGTTTATTCCATATCGCCTCACGTGCGTAGACCAAGTCAAATAGCCGATCTGCTAATCAGCGTTTGCTAATTGCAATTTTATCTACAAAGGCAAAATGGATCTACTATACATGCGGCTTTTAGATTCTGGTGAGAACTCATTGAAGCCGTGCATTGCGTGAGACATATCAATTCGAAGCCGCCGCGCGCTCAAGCTCAGCGGCTTCAGCATCTTATCTCATTGACCAGTTGAACGACCGCAGCGTGAACCTCGGCAGCAGTTTGAGCGCTTATGTCCGTAGCCGTCCGAGCGGCGGTGGCTTCATCCGCAGCGGCTACCGCCGCTTTCAGCTCGGCATATGCATCGTAGCATGCATCCTGCAACTCATTCAGTTCCTGTTTTACCCGTGCGCGCTGTTCATCCGATATGTCGCCCGTCTCCATGATATTGGACAGCGCGTCCAATGACCAGTACATCGAATCGTACCAGTTGTCAGGCAGTACACAGTAGCTGGGCTCGTCGGCATTGTCCAGATAACCGGTCGCACCTTCAGGCAGCTCGCCCTCATACGTAGCCACGGCCGTGCTGAGCTGGTAGCCCGCGTAGGTGTCGGTAGTAAGCATGGGGTAGTATGACACAAATACATTGTAGCGCCCATCATCCATGGCGACCCATTCGACAGTGTCAGTCGGACCATCCTCGCCAAACACCTGGAATATATGCGTTTCAAGGTTGCGCGCATTGCCTATTCCATCAATTGCATAGAAGTCGACGACATCTGATATCGCCAGCTTGTCCGTCATAATTGCGGTGTTGAGCGGCACTATATTGCCGTCTGCATCGACGTTTGTTATCGCGTAATCGGCGGCCTCAGGCTCGTCAGGCGCTTCGGATTGCAGATAGTTCAGCGCGGATACCATGCGGCTGTTTGCGGTCTGACCCGCGTTGTAGGATGCAGTAAAGTCTATCGTATTGGCTTCGATGTCGCCGACAAACGTGCCCGCCTGCTGCGCCGTTTCGATTATGCCCTTGGAGGCTATTACATTGTCGGAGTCGTCCAGATCTATCAACCCTATTATCGACATGTTGGGCTCCACAAACACCAGCGTCGGGTTGAGCTTTAGCGCCATGTACTGATGGCCTGTCAGATTTTCTATATACCACGCCTCGCTGTCATCGGCTATGAACAGACCCGCTCCGCCCGCGCAACCAGCTCCATCATATATGCTTAGCAGCAGTTCAACCGCCTCGCGAGCGCTGCTCGACTCACTGAGCAGTACCGTCACTATCTCAGCTTCCTCTATGCCGGCATCTGCATATGGATCGACCGCGCACACTTCTGCCGAACCATGCAGCGTCTCGGTCGCACTTACCGTCACGCCCATCTCATTCGTGCCTGCCGCTTCATATGGAGTGTGCGCATGCGTGCCGCCGCAGTCAGGGCACACGCCGCCCACGCCCTCACGATTGTCATCGCTGAATGCCGTGTAGGCGTAGCTGTCGCGTGTAAACTCATATTCAAAGCCATAGCAGCCCTTGTACGCTTCCCCCGCCTTGTGATTGACGGCTGGACTTACGTAGTACAGCTTGTTGTAGCTGTTTGACGCATCCTCTGAGCGCCCAAATATCGTGGAACCATCTTCGGTCAGGTCCGAGCCTACATATATCGACGTACAGCCCAGCGCGCAACTCGCATTCAGGCACATAAACGCTGCCAGCAGCAGTACAATCCAAAGCTTCATGCCCGTTCTAGCCACATTATCACCTTCCTTGTCATTTCATCAATCATCATTGTAGCGCACAATAACGAACTCAGCAAGCCTTCCCACCGCCACGTTGCAAATTCATGCCAATAAAGCTTCGTCACTGACGCAAATTGCGGTCAATATCCGCATTGCAGCCCCACTTTTCCATTGAATATGTTTGCTTTATTGCTATGTGGTTTGGCATGCCACGCTTGCCACCAGTCCACCATAACTTTTCACGTTGCAGAAACTGTC
>DSLFC04102__coassemble_954_pt1 | contig 21959 bp, 19 predicted proteins | sample DSLFC04102__metabat2_low_PE_005 | metagenome-assembled genome bin DSLFC04102 | reverse complement strand
CGCTGGAGGACATATTCCTGCAACTCACTCAGGACGGGGATCAGGCCGAACAATAATATTTCATATCAAAGGACGGAGGCAAAACTATGCGCGCTGTTTGGAAACGCGAGCTACAGGCGTTTTTCTATACGCCGATAGGCTATGTGTTCATGGGTTTTTTCCTGCTGGTCAGCGGCTACTTCTTCTGGGGCTATAACATCTCCAGCGGTTCCAGCGACATGACCAACTTCTTCAGTCAGGTGACTTACATATTCGTAATGTTCGTGCCGGTGCTCACGATGCGACTGATGAGCGAGGAGCGCCGCAATAAGACCGATCAGCTGCTTATCACGTCGCCCATGTCGATCACGTCGATAATCGTGGGCAAGTTCCTGGCGGCGGCGAGCGTGCTGCTGATAACGCTGGTCATAACGTTTATCTATCCGACGATAATCGCGGTGTACGGCCGGCTCACGTTTGGCACGCTGTTCACCAACTATCTGGGCTTTTTCCTGCTGGGCTGCGTGTACATATCGATTGGCCTGCTGATGAGCACGCTGTGCGAGAATCAGGTCACCGCGGCCGTGGTGACGCTGGTCGTCAACATAATGCTGCAGGTGCTTGAATATGTGCCCTCCATGCTGTCGTCGGGCAGCTACTTCAGCTTCATAGGCAACCTGTTCGGGTGGCTGTCGCTCAACTCGCGCAACAGCGACTTTGCGGCGGGGCTGCTGAGCTTCTCGAATATACTGTACTTTATCTCGTTTGTGGCGGTAGTGCTGTTCTTGTCGGTGCGCGTCGTCGAGAGAAGAAGATGGAGTGAGGGTTAAGCAATGGATAAGGATAATATGAACAAGCCCGAAAACGCGGTGGAAACCAACCCGCAGACCGCGCCCAGCGGCGACAAGGCTCCGCGCGATGTCATGAAGAAATCCGGCAAAAAGAGCAAAAAGTCCCGCATGGCGAGCATATTCCACTTGAAGCAACTGCGCTATGGCTCGCTGAGCATAGTGATGACGGTAATCGTAATAGTGCTGGTTATGCTTGTAAACTACGTGTTCGGCCTGGCGGAGAGCAACTTCGCATGGACGATCGACCTGTCGTATAACCAGAAGTTCTCGATATCCGACGCAACGCGCGAGGTCGTACAGGGCCTGGACGAGGAGGTAAAGATATACACCCTGCTCCAGGAGAACTCGACTTCGTCGCTCAACACGATGCTCGAGGAGATGCTTAACCGCTACAAGGCGCTGAGCAATAACATATCCGTGCAGAACCTCGACATAGTGGCCAATCCTACGGCGGCGGCCAAGTTCCAGACCGATGGCAATGCGCTGAGCGTTAACTCGATAGTCGTGTCCAACGCCGACGAGACCAAGTTCCGCGTGATATCGAGCTCGGACCTGTACGACTACGAGTACAGCTACGACTACACGACCGGCCAGTATTCGTACAGCAAGTACGACTTCGTGGGCGAGCAGGCGGTGACGTCGGCCATACTGTACGTGACCAGCGACGATACGCCGATAGTGTACCTGCTGCAGGGCCACGGCGAGGTATCCTATGACAGCATGACGCACGTGACCGACGCGCTGACCGCGCAGAACTACGAGCCCATGGAACTCAACCTGACCGACAGCAGCGTGACGCTGGAGGCGGGCGATGTAGTCATGGTCGTCGCACCCACCAAGGACCTGACCGACGCTGAATACGAAATACTCAAGAACTTCCTGGAAAACGGCGGCCGCATGTACTACTCCAGCCAGTACGGCATTGGCGGCGATCTGCCCAACTTCGAGGCGCTGCTGGGCCTGTACGGCCTGACGGTTGACGACGGCCTGCTGGTCGAAGATGTCAGCTCGTCCGGGCGCTACTACCGTCAGCAGCTGGTGCTGATGCCTGAGATAGCGCTGACCGATGAAGAGGGCGAACAGCTCGACATAACCAAGGGCTTTAATTCGTCCAGCTACGTCGTGCTGCCCGAGTGCCAGGCCATACGCACGCCCGAGATGAAGCAGAGCGGCATAGTGTACACCGACGTGCTCACTACGTCCGACAAGGCCTACATCAAGAGCAACATCACCGAGAACACCACGATAGACAAGCAGGAAACCGACGAGAGCGGCAAGTTCAGCGTAGCCGTGGCCATGGACAAGCCCGATTACGAGAACGTGGAAAACACCACCCGCATATTCGTCGTGGGCAACGCTTACTTCCTGGCCAGCGAGAGCTATCTCAACTACTATGACAACTCCACGCTGCTGATCTCGCCGATGGAGTGGCTGGTCAACCGCGATACGTCCGTGTACGTGCCCAGCAAGTCGATGGGCACCTATGTGATGAGCATACCGGACAATACCACCTACCAGATACTGACGGTCACGGTCATAATAGTGATACCGGTCGTGATACTGCTGGCGGGCTTCATCATCTGGCGTAGAAGGAGGCATCTGTAATGTCCGAGGACAAGCGCAAGGAGGGCCAGGGCGCCGAAAAGCGCCCCGTGCTCGAGAGCGCGACCACGCTGACCGGCGCGCGCAAGCGTCACCATCCGGCGCTGATATGGCTGGTATCGGTGGTGTGCATAGTCGGGCTGTGCGGCGCGGGCTACTGGGCTGCGAATGAGTTCAAGCCCGTCGAGGAGGAGGTGCAGGCCACCGAGGCCCCCGACTACACGACGCAGCTGATCTCGCGCACTACCGATGAGGTAGAAAGCGTCACCGTGACCTACCAGGGCGATACCTATACTATACTCAATAACGGCGACGATGGCTATTCGCTGGAGGGCCAGAGCGACTTCAAGCTCGATCAGGACGTGGCCAGCTCGCTGATATCGCGCGGCACCACGCTGACGACTCAGTCGACCGCCAGCGAGAACTGCCAGGATCTGGCCGAATACGGCCTTGACGAGCCGGAAGCGGTCATGACGATCAACTATACCGACGGCACGACGACGACGCTCAAGCTGGGCGACAAGTCGCCGCTGACGTACTACTATCTGATGATAGACGACGACCCGAACGTGTACACCGTGTACTCGTCGGTGGCTACGACGATGATGACCAGCTATGAGTCGCTGCACACCGTCGAACTGCCCGCGACTATCAGCTCTGATGCGATCAGCTACATTCGCCTTGAGCGCCCTGAGACTGAGGAACAGGCCGACGTCGCGTTTGCCGACGAGGGCTCGGGCGATGGCGCGCTGCTGTCCGGGCTGCTGGAGTCCGACAGCTTGCTGGGCACGCTGGATACCAGCGACGTGCTGGCCACTGACGACGCTGCCGCGACCGACGAGGCCGCGACCGACGCGACCGAAGCGCCCGCAGCCGAGCCGACCGAGGCGCCTGCGGCCGAGCCGACCGAGGCGCCCGAGGCTGAGCCGACGGCCGAACCTGCAACTGAGGCAGGCGGCAGCGGCAGGGCGTTGGCGGATGCTGCGACCGCAACCGAGGCTCCGACCGAGGCTGCGACCAGCGCAGCTACTGAGGCGCCCGCAGCCACCGAGGCTCCGACCGATGCGGCGACTGCAGAGCCCACCGCCGAACCGACGGCTGAACCCACCTCCGCGCCCACGGCCGAACCCACCGAGATACCCGAGAACATGACGGTAATCGAGATCGCGTTGCGCGAGGACGGCGACGATTCGCTGGGCATATCGGCGTACAAGATGATCCAGCCGTTTGAGTACGATGTGGATTCCGACGCGCTGACGGCGCTGTCTCAGAACGTGGCGGCGATCACGATCAGCTCGTACGTGGGCAACGTCAGCGAGCCTGACAACCCCTACGGCATGGACAATCCGATAGTGCTGGTGGCCAAGGATTCCAACGGCGCCGAGATAACCTTCCGCATAGGCAATCGCGCGGATGAGGATTACACCTACATCTGCGTGGACGACACGGGCGATGTATATCTGACCGAGTCGTCGCTGGTCGAGTTTGCGCGCACGCTGACCGTGGCGGGCATAGTCGACAGGTTTGCCAACATAATCAACATAGCCAAGGTCGACTCGCTCGACGTCACGACGCCCGATGGTAGCTACGAGCTGAAGATAGAGCGCGTGCCCGAGGTCGACGAGGAGGGCAACCCGTCGCTGGACGATGATGGCGAACAGATAATAAACGAGGTCTACTACTTTAACGGCGAGGAAACCGATGAGGACTCGTTCAAAAAGCTGTATCAGGAGGTCATAGGCGTGCTGGTCAACGGCATGACCGAGGACTACGACATAGCTGGCGACGCGACCGTCACGGTGACCTACCACCTGAACGTGGAGCCGAACGAGTTCACCGTCGAATACGTGCCCTATACCCGCGATGCGTATGCGGTGCGGCGCGATGGACACACCTACTTCTACGTCAACAACAGCACGATAGAAGGAATGATACAGGCGCTGGTCGATTACCAGGCGTAAGCGGCGGACTTAAGACATGGGATTTATGGCGGGCCATTCCACTGGGGATGGTCCGCCCTTTCTGTATGCCGGAGCGGAGGCAAGGACGCGATGGCGCCGGTGAGGTGTAAATGCGATTAAGGCGGCAGCGAGCGCAGCGCGTCAATGCGCAGGCGGCGGCGCGACGTTGCAACTGGTAAAACTTCGGCACACAATTGTGATTTTATCGGGAACTTATTGGCAAAGCGGAAAAATTGTGCTATCATATCACGAGAGCGAATGCGCGGCCCGGATTCGGGGTGCGTAGTTTGAGGTGTTAAAAAGCTGTAAGGAGGCGGTCATGCTGGCTGGGAACGAGGGTAGGCTGGTGCGCCGTGTGACGTCGTTTTACGACGGCGACAGATTCGAGCGCGACCTGGTGAGCATAAGCGGCGTGACAACCTATGTTGAGCGCATACCCGCGACCGATCAGCGCACGATGCGCGCGTGGGTGTTGCAGCTGGATAGATATGTGGATGCGTTCACGCCGCCGTATTATACCGCGCTGGCGGGCGTAAATGACGAGGATGGCGAAGAACTGCGCAGTGCGCGCGCGCAGGCCGCCGAAATGCGCGACGAGTCGCGCCGTGCCGACGAACAGCGCGAGAGCGAGGAACTGGACAGGCTTGCCGCCGAGGCGCGCAGCCGCCGGCTCAGCGCTGAACGCGCTCAGGGGCGCGCTGAACCGCCGCACAGCAATGGGCAGGAGCCGGAACGCGCATATGGCGGCTCGTACAGCCGCGTAGACACCGGCGCTGGCCGAGCCGACGCCGTGCGCGAACAGGGCGCGCCCCGGGTCGATGGGGCGGCGCGTGAGGACGACGCCTATGTGCGGCCCAGCGAGCGCTCCCGGTATGGAGCGCGCAGCCAGACCGGACGCGAGTACGACGGCGATGCCACGCGGCGGCTTACGTATGACAGTCCGCGCTCGAACTACGGGCGCGACGGTGAATACGCCGCCGAACGCGCGCAGAGTCAACCCGCGCAACCGGTCCAAACCGCTTCGCCGCGACGGCGTCCGTTGCCCAAGCCGATTGAGGCCGTGGTCAACTCGCTGGGATTGGACGGCGTGCTGCTAAATGCGGGGTTGGTGGATGGGTCGTTTCTGCGCTATGTGCTGGAGCGGCGCATCATATTTGCGGCATGGCGGCGTGGCTGGATCAACAAGCGCACGCGCGCGTATGTCGCCGATGCGTCGGTCAGTCAGGCCACGATGGCCGAACTGCAACTGGCCGGCGTCAAGACCGACGCGCTGCGCACTCGCGACTCAGCCAGCGCCGCACGCCGCGCTCAGAAGATAGAGCAGGCAAATGTGCTGTTTGAGAGCGTGAACGGCCTGCTGGAAGACGCCCGCGCGCAGGGTACGCGTCTGAACCTGAGCGGCAAGCTGCTTATATGCGATACGATACGCGCCGAGCAGATAGAGCCGTTGCGCGCGCTGGGACTGAGCCGCGTGGCGGTGTTCACGCCGATGCCCGAGGAGACGTACGTGTCAACCGCGGAGCTGGAAGCGATGCTGTCGTTCATATTTGGCCGTGAGCCGCGCTATCTGCATATAACCGACTGGGAAAAGCTGCTGGATGACGCGCAGCTGCGTCAGGAGATGTTCCCGCTGCGCTGAGGAGGGCGATGGCATGAGCGAATCGCTAACCGAGCGTAGCGGCCAGGGCTGGGCGCTGCGCACGGGCGTGGATTGCGCCGCGGCGATAGAGCGGCTTGCGCGCTATGAACAGTGCCGCGACGCGGCCAGGGCCGAGTACGCCGGCATTGAGCGCAAGCTCGAGAGCCTGCGCGCGCAGGGCCGGCAAAACTCGGCGACGTTCCGCCAGCTGCTCGGGCAAAAGCTTACGCTGAGCGCAGTACTGGCGCGCTACGATGCGTTCGGGCTGTGAACGCGCGGCGCACAGTCAGGCCAGAATGCAGCCGGCTAATCGGCAATATCGTACATGTATGGAATATGCCGCCCGCAACCGACAGACAAGTACGACCGCATATGCATCTCGCCGGCAGTTATCCGGCATGAAAAACAGAATACGCGCGGCACTGCGCCGCGCACACCGTGGCTGCGCACGCAACCCGGCGGGTTGAACTCAACATAACGGTTCCAAGGTCGCCTCATTCAATACGATGAAAGTGGGATTGAGCTTTTATGAAGCACAAAACCAACGGCGCGTCCAACGCGCAGGTCGACAAGGTGCCCCCACCTGCCGGGCGGGCGGATGACGCAGCCAAATTGCGCTCCAACCGCATCGCATCGGCCGAATCCGAACCGACTGCGCCTGACAGGTCGATTGAACTGCACCGAGCGCAGACTGCCGCGGCGGCGGCCCAGTCTGAGAAGGCGTCGTCAGCCGTCGAAGCCGCCAAGCCGGGGAGAGACTCATCAGCCGCTCAAGCTGCCAAGCCGGAGAGAGTGTCGTCAACCGCTCAAACCGCCAAGGCTGATAGGGCGTTGTCAGCCGCTCAAGCTGCCAAGGCTGATAGAGCGTCGTCGGCCGCTCAAGCTGCCAAGCCGGAGAGAGCGTCATCAACCGCTCAAGCCGCCAAGGCGGATAGAGCCTCATCAGCTGCTCAAGCCGCCAAAGCGGAGAGAGCGTCGTCGGCCACCAAAACCGCCAAAGTGCCAAATACCGCTGTAAAGCCGGAGGCCGCGGACTCAATGCCGGCCCAATCCGAGGCGCGGTCAGCCGACGACTTGCCGCGTCAGTCGCAATCCGAGGTTTGCCCGGCGCGGGTGCCACATGGCCCAATGGGAAGATTGCGCGCGCGCTATCGGTTGCGGTTGGACTTCAGCGGCATGTCGCTGCGCAATTTCAGTGCGCGGCGGTCGTATGAGCGCATGAAGCTGTCGCTGTGCGCGGGCTGGTACACGCCCGGCGAGCGCTCCAGTCAGGATCGCGCGCGGCTGCTGGTGCTCAACTATACCGCCAACATAATCGCAAACCTGATAGGCGGCAGCTTTTTTACGGGGCTGCTGTTGCTGATGGATGCCGACGACGGTTTCATAGGCACAATGAGCATGATAGGCGTCGCGGCCAACATGGTGCAGATGTTTGCGCCGCTGCTGCTGGAGCGGTTCTCCCGGCGCAAGCCTTTGCTGATGGCCATGCGCGCGACGACGATGGTCATAAACATACTGGTCATAGGGTTGATACCGTTGGCGCCGGTGGCGCAGCAGTCAAAGCTCACATTAGTGGGCATATGCGTTGCGATAGTAAACCTCGTGGGCGCGATAGCCTCGCCGGGCATAACGGTATGGCATCTGCAATCGATACCGCCCAAGGTGAGGGCAGGTTTCTTTTCGCTGGTCACAATGACTGTCGGGTCGGTGGTGGCGATATTCAACCTGGCGGGCAGCGCGCTGGTGGACGTATTTACGGCCTATGGCAACGAGTACGGCGGCCTTATGGCGCTGAGAATCATATCGCTGGGGCTGTATGTCGTGGACTTCATACTCTATGGGCGCATACGCGAATATCCGTATGAGAACGCCGGCGAGCGCTTCAGCGTGCGCGACCTGGTGACACTGCCGCTTAAAAACAAGCTTTACCTGCGCACGATCGCGATAGTGTTTTTGTGGAACGTGACGGCCAATATACCCGGCTCGTACTATACGGTGTATCTGCTCAAGAACCTGAACGTGTCGTATACGTACATAATGGTCGTCAACATGCTCAATGTGCCGATAGTGCTGCTGCTGACGCGCGTGTGGAGCCGCATATCCAGCGGACGCTCGCCGTTCAGGATACTGTCGATGGGCATGAGCATGTACCTTTTGCACTATATCGGGCTGGCGTTTGTGACCGAGCGCGCGCTGTTTATTTATCCATTGACGCTCATATGGGCGTTCATAATGGCGATAGGAATCAACCTGCCGTTTGCCAGCATACCGTATGTGAATATACCGCACGAGCACCAGACGGTGTTCATAGGGTTTTATTCGACGGTTGCCAATTTTGCGGCGCTGATCGGCGTCACGATAGGCAAGTACTTCATCGAGGCGACCGAGGAAGTGTCTATTAACGTGCTGGGGCTGGAGATGGTGAACAAGCAGTATCTATTGCTGCTGACGTCGGGGCTTATGGCGATAGCGGTCGTGCTGGTGCACCGCATAGACCGCACTACGCCCTATTCCGACGAGTGACGCAAAATGTGGCGCGCAGGGCAAAAAGTAGTGAAAAAACCCACGCGTTGCGCGAGTACGGTTGACAAATTAACGCGTTATACTGTATACTTATGCCCAATGGTTGTTTGCGACAGAGAGACGCCGGCGAGTGGGGAGCGAGCCGGCGCTTCAGACAAGCGGCGAGGCAATTCGCCGTTTGTTATTTATTTATATGGCGCTGAGTGCGCGACAGGAGGAGTTTTATATGGCACAGGATCAGAATGGCCTGTTTGTGATGACCCAGGAGGGCTTTAAGAAGCTCGAAGAAGAGCTGGATTACCTGCTCAAGACCAAGCGCGCCGAGGTGGCCGAGAAGATCCGCGTCGCACGCGGCTTCGGTGACCTGAGCGAAAACGCCGAGTATGAGGAGGCCAAAAACGAACAGGCGTTCATGGAAGGCCGCATACTGGAGCTGGACAACATGCTGCGCCACGCGCAGATAGTGGACAGCAGCGAGCTGGACAAGGATGAGGTGGGCCTGGGCTCGACTGTGCGCGTGCTGGACGTCGAGTTCAACGAGGAGGACGAGTACACGATAACCGGCTCCACCGAGGCCGACATAACCCAGAACCGCATATCCAACGAGTCGCCTATGGGCGCGGCGTTGCTGGGCGCGCATGTGGGCGATACGGTCGAGGTCGCCGCTCCCGACGGCATGATAAAGATGAAGATACTGTCGGTGCGCAGCAACTGAGCCCGCAATCAAATATTAGGAGTGCTATCATATGGCAAATGAGGAAAACCGGCCCGCGTCCGCCGAGGCGCTCAGCGAGCAGGAACAGATACGCCGCGACAAGCTGGCCGCGCTGGTCAGTCAGGGTAAGGACCCGTACCAGGTAATGCGGTACGACGTGACTTGGCATTCGGCCTCCGCGATAGCCGAGTATGAGCGGCTGGAGGCGCAGTTCCGCGCCGAACATGGCGACGACGCCGATGCCGAAAACCACGAGTGCGCGCCGCATCTGGAGGTTTCGATGGCCGGGCGCATGATGTCGCGCCGCATTATGGGCAAGGCCAGCTTCTGCCACATAATGGACAGAGAGGGCCAGATACAGGCATATGTGCGCCGGGATAACGTCGGCGACGAGTGCTACGCCGCGTTCAAGGACCTGGACATAGGCGACATAATCGGCGTAAAGGGCGAGCTGTTCCGCACGCGCACCGGCGAGATGTCGATAAAGGTCATGGAGCTCAAGCTGCTGAGCAAGTCGCTGCGGCCGCTGCCGGAGAAATTCCACGGGCTCAAGGATCGCGAGCTGCGCTATCGCCAGCGCTATGTGGATCTGATAATGAACCCGGAGGTTCGCCACACGTTTGAGGTGCGCTCGCGGTTCATAAAGTACATGCGCGACTATCTGGATGCGCGCGGCTATATCGAGGTCGAGACGCCGGTGCTCAATACCATATCCGGCGGCGCAACGGCGCGCCCGTTCGTGACGCACCACAACACGCTGGATATAAACATGTACATGCGCATTGCTACCGAATTGCCGCTCAAGCGCCTTATAGTCGGCGGCATGGAGCGCGTATACGAGATCGGCCGCATATTCCGCAACGAGGGCATGGACCCGCGCCACAATCCCGAGTTCACGTCGATTGAGCTGTACCAGGCGTATGCCGATTACACCGACATGATGGACATAGCCGAGGGCATGATATCGGGCGCCGCCAAGAGCATACTGGGCACATACCAGATAGAGTGGATGGGCGAAAAGGTGGATCTGACGCCCGGCTGGCCGCGCATGACGATGGCCGAAGCCGTAAAGAAGTACGTCGGCATTGACTTCATGGCGATAACCGATGACGCCGAAGCCGTGGCTGCGGCTAAGTCAAAGGGCGTGGAGCTGCCGCCGACCGCCGATCCGACCTGGGGCAACGCGCTGTACGAGTGCTTCGATCAGAGGAGCAGCTGGTGCAGCCGACGTTCATAACGACATATCCGGTAGAGGTTTCGCCGCTGGCCAAGCATACGCCGGGCGATCCGCGCCTGACCGAGCGCTTTGAGTTCTTCATCTGTCGCAGCGAGATCGGCAATGCGTTCTCCGAGCTGAACGATCCGATAGATCAGAAGCAGCGCTTCCTCAAGCAGGTCGAGCTGCGCGCCAAGGGCGATGAGGAAGCCGGCATGATGGACGACGATTACATCACGGCGCTGGAATACGGGCTGCCTCCGACGGGCGGCATGGGCATAGGCGTCGACCGGTGCGTCATGATGCTGACCAATTCGGATACGATACGCGACGTCATATTGTTCCCCACGATGAAACCCCGCGACTGAGCCGCGTGCGCCATGCCTGTTGAGCGCATAAGCGAAAGGATGTGTACCCATGCCCGATACCCGGATTACAAAGGAGCGGCTGAAGAATCACTGGTTGTACAGCTCCTGGAAATATCTGCTGATGATAGTGATATTTGTGGCGGGCTGGAACCTGACGTACAGCATAACCGAATACAAGCCGCCGCGTGAAAAGCGGCTGGAGGTGTACTTCCTCAGCACGGCGTACGTGGAGGAGAACATAAAGGCGCTTGAAGAGGAACTGGCTCCGCTCTTCGTCGGCGAGGACGAGGGCGACATGGAAGAACTCAACTTCTACGTCGTCAACTACGGCTCCGAGGACGACGTGTACGGCCCGCAGCTGCTGATGACGCGCCTGGCTTCGCATGAGGGCGACATTTACATGGTCGACGAGCAGACGTTTGCGTCGTTCGTGGCTCAGGAGCTGGCGACGCCGCTGGACGAGTACATTGAAAGCGGCGCGCTGGATGTGACCGGTCAGGATCTTGAGACCGTGACCCGCGCTGCGCCCGCCGGTCAGGACGAAAACGGCAACACGATATACAGCAACGAACGCCATGTATATGCGCTGCCGGCCGAGCCGCTATACGGGTTCATCAATGAGAACATCATATCCAATTCCGGCATGTACTTTGTCGTTATGTCGTATACCGACAAGGTGGACAAGTGCATCGAACTGCTGAACGTGTTCAGCGAGCGCTTCCGCGCCGATAAGCCCGATTGGCTCATCGAACAGGAAGAGCAGCAGCGCCAGGAGATCGCCAACCTGCCCAGCGAGCTGACGGTGGATTCGCTGAACGCACAGGCGACGCCGGCGCCCGAGGCGACGGCCGATGCGGCGCAATCGCAAGCGCCCCAGTCCGCTGCTGACCAGTCCGAGGCGGCTCAATCGGACGGGACCTCGACCGACGCCGCTGCCGAGTCGTCAGCGGCAACCCAACCGCCCGATGCAACCGAGACGGCGGTTGACGCCACGCCTGCGCCAGATGCCTCAACTGAACAGACGGCTCAGCCCGACGCGGCGTGACAACTGTATATCAGGCGGCCCCTACCGGTTCTGGTGGGGGCCGTTTTTGCGTATCATTTGGGGTGATGGCCAGAATGGGTAGATCTGACGGGGCGGATCGAACAGGCAGTGAGAAGCGGCGGAGGCGCAGGTGGTGACGAGTGGCGCGTGCACTGCGCAAGTGGCGATTGTGGACGCAAAAAGAGGGCGTATTCTGGCCGAAAAGGCGACAAAGTGGATGTAAGTGGAATACAAGCGATTAAAACCTGGTACAAGTGGCATGAAGTGGAGGAACAATGCCGAAATGAGAACTTGCGGGGCAAATCCGACTCGCAAACGCATGTGCCGTGCAGACAAGTGGAGGCATGTGGCGAATGCGATCAAATGCAGGCGAATATGCCCGGAGCGGCGTTGCATGCGGTATTCCAGCGTAAATGGGGCTTGACGTGGGCGGCGCTTGCGGTCGACGCTTGCATTGTGCGGCATGGTACCGGCGGCTTCATCAGATAGATATGTTGACAGCGTTGCTTGCTGGCGGAATTGATGCTTGCGTGTGTTAAAGCGTTCGGCTCAGCAATCCGCGGCATGCGCAAGTTCCGCCGATGTGCCGGGCGGGGAGCGCAGCTATGAGGCGTAATCGACATGTTAGAACCGCGCTGAGCGGCTGCAAACCGTGCTAAAATATGCAAAATTCGCGCGGAAAGAAATTGAAGGCTATTCACAGCGTCAAATATTCGTGCTATAATGAACTAAATGGCTCAAAAACACAGCCATTATGAACTCAGGGGGTATTTGATTATGCATAAGGTGCTTGCAAAACAGCTGCTCGCGCCGGGGCTGATGCGCATAGACGTGAGCGCGCCCGACGTGGCCGCCAAGGCGCGACCCGGGCAGTTCGTGATAGTGCGCGCGGTCGAGGACGGCGAGCGCATACCGCTGACGATAGGCGGAGCTGACGCCGCGACCGGTGCGATAACGCTGCTGGTGCAGATGGTGGGTCTGTCTACTACGCTTATGGGTGAGACGCCGGTGGGCGGCGAGTTTGCATCGGTTACCGGGCCGCTGGGCCGGCCGACGGAGTTTGGCGACGCGCGACGCGTGTTGTGCATAGGCGGCGGCGTGGGCACGGCGGTGCTGTACCCACAGGTGAGGTATCTGTCGGGCGCGGGGATCTATGTGGACGTGATCGTCGGCGCGCGCACCGAGAACCTGCTGGTGCTGCAGGACGAACTGGGCGCGCTGGCCGACCATCTGTACGTGGCCACCAACGACGGCACGCGCGGCGCAAAGGGCTTTGTGACCGACGTGTTCAACCAGCTGATGGAGCGCGGCGAGCACTACGACCTGGTGATAGCTATCGGCCCGCCGATCATGATGAAGGTCGTGGCCGAAGCCACGCGGCCGCTGGGCATACGCACGCTGGTGAGCCTGAATCCCATCATGGTCGATGGCACGGGCATGTGCGGCGGTTGCCGCGTCACGGTCGACGGTCAGGTAAAGTATGCCTGCGTGGACGGCCCTGAGTTCGACGGTCACAAGGTCGACTTCGACGGCTTGATGCGGCGGCTGGGCGCGTACCGCGATCAGGAGTCGCGCGCGTTTGAAGAGCACAAGTGCAGAATTGGAGGTATAGGCAATGTCAAGTGAGCGCGTGGCCATGCCCGAGCAGTCTCCCAAGGTGCGGGCTACCAACTTTGACGAGGTTGCGTTGGGCTATAGCGAGAGCGATGCGGCGGCTGAGGCTGCGCGCTGTCTGAACTGCAAGAATCCGCGTTGCGTGACCGGATGTCCGGTCAACGTGCACATACCTGAGTTCATATCGCATATAAAGCAGGGCGACTACGAGGGCGCATATCAGGCGATACGGCTGACCAACAGCCTGCCGGCGGTGTGCGGGCGCGTGTGCCCCCAGGAGAGCCAGTGCGAGAGCAAGTGCGTGCTGGGCATAAAGGGCCAGAGCGTGGCGATAGGCCGGCTTGAGCGGTTCGTGGCCGACCGGCACATGGCAGGCGAGCATGAAGTCGAATGTCCGCCGTCCAATGGCGTGCGCGTGGCGGTCGTGGGCGCAGGTCCGTCGGGGCTTACGTGCGCGGGCGACCTGCGGCGGCTGGGGTATGACGTGACGGTATTTGAGGCGCTGCATGCGCCGGGCGGCGTGCTGATCTATGGCATACCCGAGTTCAGGCTGCCTAAGGATCTCGTGCGGCGCGAGGTCGATACGCTGGAGCGCATGGGCGTTAATGTACGCCTCAATCAGGTAATCGGCCGCACGCACACGATAGACGAGCTGTTTGACGATGGGTTCAAGGCGGTGTTCATAGGTTCGGGCGCGGGTCTGCCCAACTTCATGCGCGTGCCCGGCGAGGATCTGAATGGAGTGTATTCGGCCAATGAATACCTCACGCGCATAAACCTGATGAAGGCATACAAGCCCGGCGCGCATACTCCGATAATGCACGCCAAGCGCGCCGCGATAATCGGCGGGGGCAATGTGGCCATGGATGCGGCGCGGTGTGCGCTGCGCATGGGCGCACAAAGCTATATCGTGTACCGGCGCGGATTTGAGGAAATGCCTGCGCGGCGCGAGGAGATACACCACGCGCGCGAAGAGGGCGTCGAGTTCATGAACCTGGTCGCGCCGCTGGAGGTGCTGGGCGACGAGAAGGGCTGGGTCAGAGGCCTGAAGGCGATACGCTGCGAGCTGGGCGAGCCGGACGCATCGGGGCGTCGCCGTCCGGTCGAGCTGCCGGGCACCGAGTTCGTGCTGGACGTGGACATGGTCATCGTTGCGATAGGCACGAGCCCCAATCCGCTGATAGCTTCCACCACGCCGGGGCTTGAGACCAACCGCAAGGGCTGCCTGGTCGTGCGCGAGGATTCGCTGCATACCAGCCGCGAGGCAGTCTGGGCCGGCGGCGACGCCGTGACCGGCGCTGCCACGGTAATACTTGCTATGGGCGCGGGCAAGCAGGCCGCGCGCGAGATCGACGAGTATCTTAAAGGCAAATGAGCAGCGAATCAGGCGCTGCAACCCCCGCGTCGCTATGCGCGGCATGTTATGCCGTTGCGTTAGATATTGACGCGGCATGCGATGCAGGCATTGCGGTAAATTGAGCGCAGGGCTCAATGTTGATGCGATGCGCAATTAAAGTGCAGCGTGCGATGCAGCGGGGCATATTATGCTGATGAAGTTTGCGATGCTTTAGCGTCAGTAGCGGTGAGCGTAGAGCTCATCGGCAGGACGTCGCCGATAGTGAACGGGATGCACTGCGCGTTAGTGCAATATATCCGCCGGTGGGCGTGTTCAAGCGCCTGCCGGCGGTTTACTTTTATATGGCGGCGGGTGCCGCTCAATCAGCGGATAGGGCGCCTGGCTGAATCGCGCGCCCGCAGTCGGGCAAAATATTAATGCGGGTTTATCGCCAGTATGCTTGTCAAGGGCGATAAAACGGAATATGCTGTTAGCGCTGGCGGCGCATGCCGCGGCTCAAACTGTCATGGAGGGCGGGCATGGGCCCGCGTGGGGATATGGCTTTATTTGTAGATATCGTGACGATAAAGGTCAAGGCGGGCGATGGCGGCAATGGCTGCGTGTCGTTCCACCGCGAGAAGTACGTGCAGCAGGGCGGACCGGATGGCGGCGACGGCGGGCGCGGTGGAGACATAGTGTTCATGGCGTCCGAGCGCATGCATACTCTGTTGGATTTCAGGTACAAGCGGTCGTATGCCGCGCCCAATGGCGAGCCGGGCAAGAACCGGCGCTCATCGGGCCGCAGCGGCGCGAATCTGGTCATCGAGGTGCCGCCGGGGACGCTGGTGCGCGACAAGGAGACCGGCCGCATACTGCTGGATCTGTACACGCCCGGCGAGAAGAAGACGCTGCTGCGCGGCGGCAACGGCGGGTTTGGCAACATGCACTTTGCCACGCCCACGCGTCAGGCGCCCAACTTTGCCAAGCCCGGCGTCAAGTGCCAGCCGCTGGAGGTCATGTTGGAGCTCAAGTCGATAGCGGACGTGGGGCTGGTGGGGTTCCCGAACGTGGGCAAGTCGACGCTGCTGTCGGTGGTGACGGCGGCTCGGCCCAAGATAGCCAACTATCACTTCACGACGCTGACGCCCAATCTGGGTATAGCCAGTCAGGACGGCGAGAGCTTCGTCATGGCGGACATACCGGGTCTGGTCGAAGGCGCGAGCCAGGGCGTGGGGCTGGGCCACGACTTCCTGCGCCACGTCGAGCGCACGCGGATGCTGCTTCATGTCGTCGACGTGTCGGGCAGCGAAGGTCGCGATCCGGTGGCCGACTTCGACGCCATAATGCGCGAACTGGAGCAGTACGGCGACCTGGCCAGCCGGCCGATGATTGTGGCCGCCAACAAGACCGACCTGCCCGGGGCCGAGGAGCACATAGAGCGGCTGCGCGCGCACGTGGCGGATCGCGGCATCGAAGTGTATCCGATATCGGCGGCGACCGGCGAGGGCGTAAAGCCGCTAATGCGGTCGGTGCTGGCGATGTTGCGCACTCTGCCCGAGCCCGCGCCGATAGAGCCGGACGAGCTGCCGTTGCCGACCGAGGAGCGGCCGTTTACCGTGATATGCGACGGCGGTATATACGAGGTCGTGGGGCCGTCGATGCAGCACCTGATAGACTCTGTGAACTTCTCGGATGAGGAATCGCTGAACTGGTTCCATCGCACGCTGAGGCGCTGGGGCGTCATAGACGAGCTGCGCGCGCAGGGCGCGGGCGAGGGCGACACGGTGCGCGTGGGCGATATGGAGTTTGACTTTGTTGAATAATTTGCGTGGGGGAGATATACTATGACGTCAAAGCAGCGCGCGGCGCTCAGGGGCATGGCCAACACAATGCCCACGATACTGCACATAGGCATCAATGGCATAACCAAGGAGGTCTGTCAGCAGGCCTGGGACGCGTTGGAGGCGCGCGAACTGATTAAAGTGGGACTGCAGGACGGCGCGCCGATGACCACGCGGGAAGCCTGCGGCGAGCTGTGCGAGCGCGTACATGCCGAGCCGGTGCAGTGCATAGGCAAGCGCTTTGTGATATACCGTCCGGCGCGCAAGCCGGTGATAGACCTGGACGAACTGGTCAAGTGAGCGAGCGCAGCGCCATGACAGTCGGCGCAATAGCGATCGGATGAGTGGACGCAATCGCGGCGGGCGGCGGGGCGACCCGCATGCCTGCCGCGACTGCATTGCGCACAGTGACGATATGGTGCCGTGCCGGTCTGACTGCGAGCCGTACTTTTGTCGGGATACGGTCACAGGCATGCGACGCATATGCCGCGATAAACCGGGCGGTAGCCGTTATGTGCAGAGGTCTGTTTGGTAAATGCAGTGTCTGCGGCTTAGCGCGTCGGTCAGGAAATACGATACCTGCTGCAATGCGTGGCATCGGTAATGCAATGTCCGCGGCTCGGCGCGTCAGCCGGGAAATGCGATACCTGCTGCGATGCATGGCATCAGGTAATGCAATATCTGCGGCTCAGCGCGTCGGTCAGGAAATACGATACCTGCTGCAATGAGTGGCATCAGGTAATGCAATACCCGTTGCTCATCGCGTCAGGCAGTATATGCAATTCACACCGCTCAGCGCATTGGTCGGAAAATGCAATATCAACCGTTATTCACGGCTGATATGAAAAGACAGCCTCAAGCAGTTCATCAGCAGGCAGATGCGTTTATGGCCAGACGTCGCTGCGTGCGGCGCGGGGTTGCGCGGCGCAGATGAGCCACACCAGCGCGCATATCAGTCCCGCGGCGCGGAAGTAGCTCAGCCCAAGCAGCCGGCCTGCGACGCTCAGCCCGAGCGCATATGCGCCGAACCGGCCTGCGTGCGCGCGCGATACAATCGTCCGCAGCACGCTCCAGCGAGGTTTGCGCCGGCGCGCTTCGCCGCAGACCGGCAGCGCTGCACGCATGACCGTAGCCAGCGCTTCGGGGGCTAATGTCGTTATGCCCAGCTCTCGCGCGAGCGATAGCGCTTCGGGCGTGAAGCTGGCAGTGGCGGCTATTGCGATGCGCGGGGCGTCAGGTTGCGTGTGCGAACGGTCGCCGCCGCAGCGCCGCCATGCCGCCAACAATTCAGTCGTGCCGGCGCGCGCATCGGGCCAGACCTGAGCCAGCGCTATTGTGATGAGCTCGCCGTCGTGCGAGGCCGCTTCGAGCGCGTCGCCAGCGCGGGTGCACTTTGGGTATGTGCCGCTGAAGCGCAGCCATGTCGCCAGGGCGTCCAGAGCGGCATCGGGCGGCATCAGCGCGACATGGGCGCATAACTGGCGTACCAGCTCTTCGGGCAACGCGGCGCGCCTTCGCGATATCAGCGCGCGTCTAAGCAGCGCCCACAGCCCCAGCGTGGCAGCGGCGCATGCGCATGCCAGCAGCAGCGCCGGATAAAGCTGCCTGAGTCGCGCCAGCAGCACATAAAACCATATCATAAGGCTCAAAGACCACAAAGCGCTCAGGTCGATGAAGCGCGCCAGCGGGGTGCGTTGCGCGTGCATTGAATGGGAGCCTCCTTTTTGCGGTATAGGCATATTTTGCCTCGCTGTGGCGGGATTATGCCGCGATGCGGGAAATTTTGTCAGGCTCTTTCGTTTTGCGCGCAAGTAGTGTATAATGAAACAAAGGAAGTTTTACGAGGTGGACGATGGGCAAGCGATTGGGCATAATGGGCGGCACGTTCAACCCGATTCACAATGGCCACCTTGCGATAGCCGGCATGGCGCGGCGTGAACTGCAACTGGACGAGGTGTGGTTCATGCCCACTGGCGATTCGCCGCATAAGCGCGTGGACGTGCCGGGCTGGCAGCGGCTGCAGATGGTCGAGCTGGCGCTGGCCGGCATGGAAGGATTTACAGTCTCGGATATGGAGGTGCGGCGTGCGGGCCGGTCGTACACTTGCGATACGCTCAGGGCGATTCACGCATGCGAGCCGGGCGTGGAGCTGGTGTTCATACTGGGCGGCGACATGTTTCTGGACATACCGTCGTGGCGTGAGCCGGGCGAGATAATCGCGCTGGCGGCGCTGGCGGCGGCGCCACGTCCGGGCGAGGACGTGGTACGGCTGGAGCACATGGTGCACTATCTGCGGGTCACGTTTGGCGCGCGGGTAGACGTGCTGCGCGGCATGGGCCCGGACATATCGTCTACTGAGATACGCGGCATGGTGCGCGCGGGCCGGGATATTTCGGCGCTGGTGCCGCCGGCCGTGGCAAAGTACATTTCGGACAACAAGCTGTATACAGCACGGGAGATATGAGCATGACGCCGGAACAGATCGAGAATATACTGCGCGCCGAGTTAAAGCCCAAGCGCTTTCAGCATACGCTGGGAGTGATGGCTACGGCGCGCGAGCTGGCCGAGATACATGGTGAGAACGAAGCGCGCGCACAGCTGGCGGGACTGCTGCATGACAACGCCAAGTCGCTGAGCGTGGAGACCATGCGCGAGATAGTGCGCGCGGCAGGCCTCAACGTGAGCGAGGGCGAGCAGGCGTCGGCGTCGCTGCTGCATGCGCCGGTGGGAGCGTATCTGGCGCGGACGCGGTTTGGCGTGACCGACGCGGCGGTGCTGGACGCGATACGGTATCATACGACTGGGCGACCGGGCATGGCGCCGCTGGAGGCCATAATATACCTGGCCGACATGATAGAGCCGTACCGGGCTGACTTTGACGGGCTGGCGCAGTTGCGGCGGCTGGCGCGGCGCGATCTGTACGCAGCGCTGGAACTGGGGCTGATGAGCAGCAATTCATACGTGACCGCGCGGGGCCAGCAACTGTTTGAGCGCTCTGCGCAGGCCTACGTCTGGGTTAAGCGCCTTAATGCGCAGAATAATACGGGGAGGGATGCAGATGCAGTCTAGGGAATTGGCACTGGCCGCGGCACGCGCGCTGGATGAGAAAAAGGGCGTAAACGTAATGGTGCTGGATGTGCAGCATCTGACGATCATAGCGGATTACTTTGTCATAGCCAGCGGCCGTTCGGCCAACCAGGTGCGCGCGCTGGCCGACGAGGTGGACGACAAGCTGGCCGAGTTGGGCGAAACGCCGCGCCGGCGCGAGGGCGTCAATGAGGGGCGCTGGGCGGTGCTGGATTATGGCAGTGTGCTGGTACACGTGTTCCACGAGCAGGAGCGCGAGTATTATAACCTGGAGCGGCTGTGGACCGACGGCTCCAATCGCGTCGAGTTCGAGCAATCCGAGGACTGAATAAAGGTTATTATCTTATTTAAACTGGGCCGCGACATGAGTCGCGGCCTTTTTGCGCGCCTGCCGGACACAATAGCTGGACTGCGATGTGGCATATATAAATCGAGAAGCGCCGCCAAATGCCATGCAATAATTGGCCGAATGCGCGTCGCTCGGAATGCCGTGTCGGTTGTGAAATGCCGCCAGATGCCACGCCATGCCGGAGAACTGCGCATTATGAGGTGTACACTCCATGCCAGGCAGACGCTGCTTTGCGCAAGTCGCGTAACGTCGTGCATGTGCGCCTGCGGGTGAAGTCTGCGTTCGACTAAATAAAAGCGCCGCCTCGAAAGTTGAGCTTCGAGGCGGCGGGGGTATATCACTGTCGACTAATCGCGGCGCGTCAGTTGCGCACAACGACTGTGGTACCGGCAGGGCAATTGTAGTAGATCCACTTGGCGTCGGCGACCTTCAGGCGCACGCAGCCATGCGAGGCGCGCCGGCCCAGATTGCGCACCGAGCTGGAAGTCGGGTTGGAGTCGCCCTTGTTGTTGAACAGCACCGAGTGGAAGTAGTACGCACCGGTTATGCGGTATGCGTACTGCGCCCAGCAGTCGAACTTGGTGAAGTAATGCCATACGTTGATCTGCTCGGTCGAGCGGTATGTGCCCAGCGGAGTGGGGTCGGACTTGGTGCCGGTCGAGCAGATGAACTTGCGCACATATTGAGAGTACGAGCCGTTTACGTATTTGTACACGTAGACGTACTGATCCGATACGTCGACTATCAGCTTATACGGGTAGCGGATGTTCGGGTCGGTGCACTTCTTGGCGGACGCTGAGAACAGCAGATTCTGGGTCTGGCTGTCGGCGATGCCGGTGGCGCTCAGGCCGTTGGTGCGCTGGAAATCCTTTACAGCGGATTCAGTGGTCGGGCCAAATGCGCCGTCCACGTTTATGTCCAGCATGTAGTCCAGCGAGGTCAGGCGCTTTTGCAGCCGCGTGACCTGCGAACCGGAGCTGCCGTCGCTGAGCGTGGCATAGTATGCCGGTACGCCGTCGTCCAGCAGTATCTTTAGCAATTGCGAGTCGGCCATGCCGTCTATCAGCCGGACGTAGCTCACCTGACCGCGCGCGTTGAGCAGCATCAGATACGATTGCAGCGCGCTGACCGCGGCTTCGGTGCGCGAGCCGTATATTCCGTCGGCGCTCTCGGTCGAGAAGCCCAGCTGAGTCAGCGCGTTTTGCAATGCCGAAACTTCAGCGCCACGGCTGCCGTTGCTCAGCGGCGCATGAGTGGGCTCAGGGCTGGGCGAAGCGGTCGGAGTGGCCGTGGGCACAGGGGTCGCAGTGACCTCGGGCGTTGCGGTTGGCTCGGGCGTAGCGGTGGGTATGGGCGTGGGCGTTGGCGGCGGCTCGGTGGGCCGGACGCCATACGCGGGCCGGGTCTCGAACTCGACGTCTGTAACGCTGGTCAGGTCAGCCAGCGCGGTGCTCGCGCAGGCCAGAGATAGCGCAAGTACCAGCAGTATGCACAGTGCGCGCTTGAACATCAAATCACCCCGTATATGCGATTTAGGCTGTGATGAGCCATGACATGGATACTGCTAGTATAGACTAACTTTCAAAAGAAAAAGTTCCCAAATCAGCGAATTATTTCCGCTAAAAATGTAAAAAGACTGTAATTTCCGCTAAAACATCCGAACTTAGCCACACAACAGCCATGTCGCCCGGATATATTGAACTATAAACTGCTGCTATTTGCGGGCTCGCTCGCGGTAACAGCACAAAGGCGCGCTGCATTGTAACTGCGGCGCGCCTCAACTTATAATCAGCAGAACATAAAACCCGCACATAAGGCTGATATGCACATTAC
>DSLFC04102__coassemble_950_pt1 | contig 22104 bp, 23 predicted proteins | sample DSLFC04102__metabat2_low_PE_005 | metagenome-assembled genome bin DSLFC04102 | reverse complement strand
CCGGGCGCGTTGCAATCCTCTTATATTGACAAATTGATGAACAATGGCCGCGCCCTGAGAGTTTTTTGCGCGCATTATGCAATTCTCCGGCAGGAAAACCGCCGCGCATGTTGAATAACAAATATGTGTCGCGGGCAAATCCTGGCGTCCGCGCAATTGCAATTGCTATCAAGGAGGCTAGTCAAATGGCCATACCACGCGTTTTCCTCTCAGGCATAGGCGGCTATGCCGCAAATTACATAACCGCACTGCTAAACCCCAAACCCGGCTCGCTGCCCTTTAAATTCGTGGCCGCAGCCGACCCCGTGGCCGAAAAAAACCCCGCGTATCAGGCGCTCAAGGATGCCGGCGTTGAGATATACCACGACGCGTCCGAGTTCTTTGACCATGACACATGCGACCTGTGCATCGTGTCCTCGCCGATACAGTTCCACCTTGAGCAGACCCGGCTGGCCATGAGCCGCGGCGCCCGCGTGCTCTGCGAAAAGCCCATCGGCGCTACGCTCGAACAGGCTCGCGAAATGCTTGATCTGGAAAGCCAGTACGGCCGCAAGATCATGATAGGCTTTCAGTGGTCCTACGCCGAGGGCATGCTGGCGCTCAAGCGCGATATACTCGCAGGCCGGTTTGGACGGCCGCTCGAACTGCGCTCAATGATCAACTGGCCGCGCGGCGCTAAGTACTATGCCCGGCCCTGGGCTGCAAAGCTGTACGACGAAGCCGGTCGCCCGGTGTTCGACAGCATCGCCAACAACGCCTGCGCTCACTACATACACAACATGCTGTTCCTGCTGGGCGAGCGCATGGAACTCAGCGCCACGCCCGAAAGCGTGTCCGCCCAGCTCTATCGCGCCAACCCCATACAAAACTTCGACACCGCTTTCGTTGAGATCCACGCCGATGGCGCAAAGCTGATATTCGCTGCGTCGCATGCCGGCAGCCGCAACTCCCAGCCTGCGATAGACTACCAGTTCGAACGCGCGCGCATAACGCTGGTCGGCAACAGCGAGGACGCGTTTGAGCTGCATGCCCATACGCCTGATGGCGATATAGTCTACCCCATGCACTCCACCCATCAGGACAAGTTCTACGCTGCGCTGCACGCGCTGCGCGGCGAGCCTCAACCCTGCACCGTACGCACCGCACTGCCCCACATGCAGTGCATAGACGCGCTGGGCCGCATGCCGATAACCACGATAGCCCCCGACTACATAGACCAGCTTGAGCTGTCCCCCGGCGACCGCTTTAACGTGGCCCGCGGCATGGACGGGCTGCTCGATTCTGCGCTGGCTACAGGCGAGCTGCCCCACGCAGGCGATGCGCCTTACGTAACCCCGACCAGCACCGCGGCAGTGACGCCTGTATGACTTTACGCCTTGCCTGCGGACTGCCTCAGCATTGCCTCCGAGCGCCTAACGTTGGCATTTGCCAAGCTTCGTTTTGCTCAGGGAGCAAGCCGACTGGCGCAGGCGTAAAACGGCTGAGCTTCATCTGCCCAGCAGCATGCACACCGGCTACAGTTAACCGTTGGTGTGGCAATTGACGCTGCCGTTCTGCTTTATGAGCGGCTCGACTCGCGCTGCCGCGCATTGGCGGCAATGCTCACGCATCGCCTTGACCTTCCTCTCTCCTACGCGCACAGACTGCATTGTGAGGTGTTGATATGCTCAATCCCGCTCAGATCGCCGCGATGCTGGATCACTCGATGCTCCAGCCATACCTGACCGACTACGAGATTGCGCGTGGCTGCGATATCGCGCTGGAGTACCACACTGCCAGCGTGTGCGCGCGTCCCGCCGACATGCCCACGGTCGTAAAGCGCCTGGATGGTTCCGGCATAAACGCTTGCACCGTGATAGGTTTTCCGCATGGCTCAGTGCAGCCCGACGTAAAGCTCTACGAAGCCCGCCGCGCGCTCGACGACGGCGCAAGCGAGCTGGACATGGTGATCAACATTGGCCGCATGCGCGCGGGCGACGAGGCTTACGTGCACGATGAAATAGCCGCCATATGCGAGGCTGCACACCTCCAGAACGCCATAGTAAAAGTCATACTCGAAAACTGCTATCTGACGTTTGACGAGATAGCGCGTGCGTGCGCGATATGCAGCGACTGCGGCGCGGACTTTGTCAAGACCTCCACGGGCTATGGCAAGTACGGCGCCAAGCTGCGCGACCTTATGCTGATGAAGCGCTCGATAGCGCCCCAAGTGCGCATCAAGGCCGCCGGCGGCATACGCACGCTGGACATGGCGCTGCTGTGCCGGTTCGCGGGCTGCGCGCGCTGCGGCGCGTCCGCGACCGAGGACATAATGCGGAAGGCGCTGCGCCGCGAGGCCGAGGGCACGCTGTGCGACAAGACCCAGGCCGAGTTCGACGCCGCGCTCGCCGCTGAGACATACTGACGCCCCACTCTGCTCAAAGCGCATGACAAGCCTGTTATAGCAGGTTTCAGTCCATTGACAAAGTATGTCCCATACGGTCTGCTTGGCCAAGCATGCAAAGCAGCCGGCAAAGTATGCAAATAACAGTAGAATGCTGCTTATGTAAAACTGGTTTTGCAACATTGCCCATAGGCTGTTTCAAAAAGCTGCTTGGAATAAAACTGTATGTTCAGCCGCCGGGGTTTGTCAGTGGTCTAAAACATGTTATAGCAGGCTTTCGCTCAAGTCCCACTTCACGTTCCCGCCACCCAAATGTATTGCATCTTCACATGCGAAGGTCTCCCCCGGGCCAATCCGCAGCCTTTACAGCCGTCCACACCTCATGCTATAATGGAACAAATACGCACTGAAAGAGAGGTCGCTAACATGCTGCTTACACCCAACTTCAACTTTGATGGACATTGTGAAGAAGCCATGGCTCTATACCAGCAGGCCTTCAATGCCCGGGTGGATTTCGTGCTCCGCTATCGGGATGCCGACCCTGAGGATCATCCCGCCCCTTGTCCCCAGGAGCAGGCGAACTACATCTATCACGCTGAGATGCACATCGCCAACCAGCGGATCATGCTCTGCGACAACCTGGATATACCATTTCAGACCAGTCTGGCACTTTCCCTCACCGTCACATTCGATACCGCAGATGAGGTGCGCCGGGCATTTGACATACTTGCTCCCGGCGGACAGATCATCTATCCGCTGCAAAGCACCACTTACAGTTCCCAGTTAGGCGTGTTGATAGACCGCTTTGGCTTCCGCTGGGGGCTGATGACCGAGGACCCCAACGCTTGACCATGTCGTCAAGCGGCGGTATGGCCATACGGCTGGCAGCGCCGTCCCCGGGAATCGCGGCGCTTATGGCGCAGATCGAAACCCGCTCCAGACAATCCGGCACGCGCCCGCTGCTACTCGGCCCAGGACACACCCGCAAGCTGCATTTCCCGGTCTGCTGCCGCATCAGGCGCCCGCCCGGCGCTTGCAGTTTATCGACAAAGCAATCAGCGTACTGACGATTCCGCCTTTTTGCATTGACGACATTTAACCCCCGCACGTTGATACACTCGGTATTTCGGCATCGTTTGGCAGTGCCGTTCATGTTAGATAGGCCAGATAGGTTTGCATACATCTCGGCATTGGATACTTTGCCAGCAATCCAAAGCGCCGGACGGTCAACGGCGACCGCCCGGCTTTTCACATCCGCATCTATATATTCTCCTGACGAGGCGCGCCCGGGGCTGTCCGCACTCTGCGCTAGCGCTTTACGATGCGGCGCTTGCCGGTCAGCGTCTCCAATTCCACCGCGTATACCGCAGTCATGCCGACGCAGTCGCCCAGCTCAAAGTCGGGATAGCCGCAGTGCGCGTTGAGCCGCCTGAGCGCGTGCAGCGCCCGCTCGCCTTCCACGCGGTGCGCACGGCCATAGCCTATCACGCTCTCGTACTCGCAGGTCAGGCTGTGGCCCGTGTCGCAAAACCCCAGGCACCTCGACAGCTCCGCGCACACCCGCGCGTCGCGCGCCAGCAGCTCGTGCTTGCGCCCGACGCCTGCGCCGTGGAAGTACAGCGTGACATGCCCGTCCTGCGCGTCGTAGCCGAACGACACCGGCACCACATACGGATATCCATCCGCGTTCATGCCCAGATGCAGTGTGTCGCAGCGCTCGATGATGCTGACTATATCTTCAAAGTCCCTTACCTCGCGGTCGCTCCGGCGCATTGCGCGCACCCCCCTTCCGTCAGACCTTTACGCCTTCCATACTGGTCGCCTCGGCCGTAGCCAGCGCCGGGTCCACGCACTGCGCTATGAACTCGTCGACCTGCGCCGGACAGCGGCCTATGAAGTTCTCCGCCTTGAGCGTGCCGACTATCTCATCTCGGCTGACCGGTATCTCGGGGTCGTTCGCCATGAGCTCTATGAGGTTGTTGTCCAGGCCGTCCTCCTTGACGCGCCGGGCAGCGGCCTGCGAATGCTGGCGTATGCGCTCGTGCACCGCCTGACGGTCGCCGCCGTGCTTGACCGCCTCCATCAGCACGTTCTCAGTCGCCATGAACGGCAGGTTCTCGTCGACGCGCCGCGCTATAACGCGCGGATACACGACCAGCCCGTCGGCCACGTTGCAGTACAGCTCCAGCACCGCATCGACCGCCATGAACGCCTCCGGCATGCATATGCGCCGCACCGCGCTGTCGTCCAGCGTGCGCTCAAACCACTGCGTCGACGCAGTCATGGCCGCGTCCTGCGCCAGCGCCATTACGTGCCGGCTCAGCGAGCAGATGCGCTCCGAACGCATCGGATTGCGCTTGTACGCCATCGCAGACGAGCCGACCTGATTCTTCTCAAACGGCTCCTCTATCTCGCGGTAGCTCTGCAGCAGCCGCATATCCTGCGCAAACTTGTACGCGCTCTGCGCCACCGCCGACAGCGTGCTCATTATGCGGAAGTCCAGCTTGCGCGGATAGGTCTGGCCGCTGACGGCAAACACCTTGTCCATGCCCATCTTGTGCGCGATGCGCTTTTCCAGCTCGCACACGCGCGCGTTGTCGCCTTCCATCAGCTCCATGAAGCTCGCCTGAGTGCCGGTCGTGCCCTTGTTGCCCAGCAGGCGCATCGTGCTGAGCGTATGGTCGATGTCCTCCAGGTCCATCAGCAGGTCCTGCATCCACAGGCAGGCGCGCTTGCCCACCGTAACCAGCTGCGCCGGTTGCAGGTGCGTCAGGCCCAGCGTCGGCAGGTCGCGGTACTTTATCGCAAACCCGCGCAGCCGCCGCACCGCCTCCAGCAACTTTGCGCGCACCAGTTTCAGCGCATCGCGGTATATCAGCACATCGGCATTGTCAGTCACGTAGCAGCTGGTCGCTCCCAGGTGGATTATGCCCTTGGCATTCGGGCAGCACAGCCCGTAGGCGTACACATGCGCCATGACGTCATGGCGTATTTCGCGCTCCTTGCGCGCCACTGCGTCGTAGTCTATGTCGGTTATATGCGCCTTGAGCTCGTCGACCTGCGCCTGAGTCACCGGCAGGCCCAGCTCCATCTCGCTCTCAGCCAGCGCTACCCACAGTTTGCGCCAGGTTATCGTGCGCGTGTCCTGCGAAAACAGCTGCTGCATCGCGTGGCTCGCGTATCGCGTCGTAAGCGGATTTTCATATACATCGTGCATCTACAATCATCCTCCATGCGTATAGCTGCCCGCGCCCGGTCGCGGGCTAGGATATACCCAGTTTACATCAAAAGTATTATCTCTGCAACGCATTTTGTATTTATATATCGCCAACTGTGCGCCGAAGCGCAAGCCGTACGATTATGACTTTGCAGCGCGATTCATTCGGCGTCAAAGCGCCATGCACCCCATCGCCCAGTCTGCCGCGCGACAGCGTCGGGACATGGTGAAGCTGCCAGGCGCCGCGCGAGCAGTCGCGCCGCAGCCTGTAAACTCAGCGCAATTACATCAGTCGAAACAGCCCACGCTGAATAGTCTCAGGGCTGCAACGTCGTATTGACCGTCAAATCGAGCTGAATATATTGATTGCATCCGATGCTCCGCAATACCGGATCATGTAAACAGCTGTCGTCAGCATGGGTCTAACTGCTGATACATTGATATTTGCGCTCTGACATGCGCGTCTGTTGGGTCACAGTTTGCGTTCTGACGGTCAGCTGTACTCCGGCACTGCCGTGGATTGGCGCACTTCATGCGCGCCGCCACGGATGGCGTTTACCGGGCCCTCGCACGCCGACGGTCGCACTGGGACGCTTAATCCAATTTCAGCATATGGCATCATGCATGGACATGTGGTACAATACAATATAATACGCCCTCGGACAAGCGAGGCGATTCGTGCGACGACAGGAGTGTTTTTATGACCAGGGACGTATACGACCTTATCGAAGGCTACATGCAGACCTGCATGACCGACAACGCTCACGACTGCGAACACATATACCGCGTGCTGTACGTGGCGCTGGACATAGCCCGCACTGAGCCCGACGCAGACCGCGATGTGCTGATATGCGCCTGCCTGCTGCATGACATAGGCCGCATGGAACAATTCGAAAACCCTGCGCTAGACCACGCCCAGGTCGGCGCCGACAAGGCGCTGCGCTTTCTGCGCGAACACGGCTTTGACGATGAGTTTGCCCGGCGCGTAAGCGATTGCATACGCGCACACCGCTACCGCGCCGCAAATCCGCCGCGCTCTATCGAAGCGCAGATACTGTTCGACGCCGACAAGATAGATGTATCCGGCGCGATAGGCATAGCCCGCACGCTGATATACGATGGTCAGGTCGGCGAGCCGCTCTACACGCTGGGCTCCGATGGGCAGGTGCTTGACGGCCAGGGCGGCGCCGCGCCATCGTTCTTCCATGAATACCGGTTCAAGCTTGAAAAGCTCTATGAGCGCTTCTATACCGCCCGCGCCGCACAGATCGCCGCTCAGCGCCGCCTGGCCGCCGAGCAGTTCTATCACAACCTGCTCGACGAGGTGCGCGGCGCGTACCGGTTGGGCGCTGATCTGCTCAAGGACGAGTTGAAGTAGCCGGCTGAGCGCGATATGCGCATAGCGACTCGGCTCCGGAGGTTTGGCTGAGTGCCGGTGCAACTTTGACAGACTTCTGGCGCGGCTTTGGCTGACTGCCGGTGTAGCTTTGGCTTACTGCCAGCGCGGATATGGCTGACTGCCGGTGCAACTTTGGCTGACTGCCGGTACGGCTATGCCAGACTGTCGGTGCAGCTATGCCAGACTGCCAGCGCGGCTATGCCAGACTGCCGGCTGGTCGTAAGCATAATACTGACTTGGTGCCCATGGGCGCTATCCAACCGCCGTTGACCGCACGCTTGCGCGCTGAGACAAACGCCATCGTTCCAAGTTCACAAATTTGCACGCGGATGCTACAACCTGCGCACGTTACAGACCACACGCACACTGAGACGCCATGCTGCTTTCACTGCTACACGCACATACGCACACACAATATCGAACCACCGCGCGCACAAGCGCCTGTATAACTAGGTCGGTTCGTTGCATTATGATTACGCGCGCGATGTCGACCGATTAACGCGCAGGCTTCCGCGCAAGGTCGGTTCATTTTTCAGGACCACGCACAACATATAGCGCCTGCGCGCACAAGTACGCACAAAGCCCTCTCACTTGCGCCCTGCCAAACGCGTACGCCATCCACCAGCGCGCTCACAACCGCACTCATTCCCCGCCGCGCGACGAAAGTGCAAATCCGTTCCGCATTGCGCCACTGGGCAATGCGCGCGCCGCCACACGCCGAAATGCGAATTATTTCTTTAAAAGTCGATGAAACATTCGATTCTTTACGCGTGTCCGGCTTGACATGCAACGTGAAACGATGTATGCTTTATTCGTATTAGATGCAATACCGCCGGTCGGCGGCAGCTAAAGACGACGTGGAGGGATTTCGATTATGGAAATGCGTCAGCAGCTATACGAGGGCAAGGCCAAGCGCGTATACGCGACGGACGATCCCAACTATGTGATAGTTGAGTACAAGGACGATGCGACTGCGTTCAATGGGCTTAAAAAGGGCACGATAGCTGGCAAGGGCGTCGTGAACAACCGCATGAGCAACCTGCTGTTTGGCTACCTGGCCGACAATGGCATACCCACGCACCTCGTAAAGGAGCTCGACGAGCGCCATACGCTGGTTAAGCATGTGAAAATAGTGCCGCTTGAGGTGATAGTGCGCAATATAGCCGCGGGCAGCTTCTCCAAGCGCTTCGGCGTGGCCGAGGGCACAGACCTGGCCAACCCCACGATCGAGTTCTCCTACAAGAACGACGAGCTCGGCGATCCGATGATAAACACCTCTCAGGCGCTGGCGCTGCGCTTGGCTACCAGCGAGCAGATAGAGACCATACGCACTATGGCGCTGCGCATAAACGAGCTTATGCGCAAGTTCTTCCTGGAGCGCGGCCTGATACTGGTCGACTACAAGCTTGAGTTCGGCCTGTTTGACGGCAGGATAGTGCTGGCCGACGAGATATCGCCCGATACCTGCCGCCTGTGGGACGTGAATACCCGCGAAAAGCTCGACAAGGATCGCTTCCGCCGCGACATGGGCGGCGTCGAGGACGCTTACAGCGAAGTATACCATCGCATGGGCTTGGACAAGTAAGGCCCGCATGGCCATGCCGCGCATTGGGCGGATGACAAATCCTATGTGCGGTCTGGAGAGGTTGCATGGCCTCTCCATTTTGCATCGTTTAAGGTACTGCGGCGGCCTTGCGGCCGTCATGCAGAATTCACACGGGACGCGGTGGAGCGTTACCGCCGCCGGTCCCTGAACACAGTGTACGAGACAGGGAGTTATATATGTCTGAAGGATTCGACAGGATTCACGAGGAATGCGGCGTATTTGGCGTATACGACGTCGAGGGCCACAACGTCGCTCCGATGGTTTACTATGGTCTGTTTGCGCTGCAGCACCGCGGCCAGGAGAGCTGCGGCATTGCGGTCTCTGATCGCGGCGTGGTGTCCTACCACAAGGACATGGGCCTGGTCGGCGACGTGTTCGCCAAGGAGGAACTGCACCGTCTGACTGGCGATATCGCCATAGGCCATGTGCGCTATTCGACGACCGGCTCGTCGGTTCGCTCCAACGCCCAGCCGCTGGTCACGCACTACGTCAAGGGTTGGATGGCCGTGGCGCATAACGGCAACCTGATAAACAACGGTCAGATCCGCCGTGAAATGCAGGCAAAGGGCCTGATATTCCATACCTCGGTCGACAGCGAGGTCATATCGTACCTCATCGCACAGGCCCGCGTCCACACTTCGTCGATAGAGGAGGCCATGCAGGAAGTCATGCCTCAGCTGCAGGGCGCGTACTCGATGGTTATAATGAGCCCGCGCAAGCTGGTCGCGGTGCGCGATCCGTTCGGCTTCAGGCCGCTGTGCATAGGGCGCATCGGCAGCGCGTATATAGTGGCTTCTGAGAGCTGCGCGCTGGAGAGCGTGGGCGCCGAGTTCGTGCGCGACGTCCGCCCGGGCGAGATACTGCTGATAGACAAAAACGGCATGCGCACTGTGGCGTGCAATCCTGCCAAGAAGGCCGCGCGCTGCATATTTGAGTACATATACTTCGCGCGGCCCGACAGCGTCGTGGACGGCGTGAGCATCTGCGGCGCGCGCGAACAGGCCGGTCGCCTGTTGGCCCGTCAGCACCCGGTCGACGCCGACATAGTCTGCGGCGTGCCCGATTCGGGTCTGGACGCCGCGCTGGGCTACGCGATGGAGAGCGGCATACCCTACTCCACTGCATTCGTAAAGAGCAAGTACATCGGCCGCACGTTCATAGCCCCCGAGCAGAGCATGCGCGAAAAGGCCGTGCATCTAAAGCTCAACGTCAACAAGTTCCACGTCGCCGGCAAGCGCGTGATACTGATCGACGACTCGATAGTGCGCGGCACTACCAGCGCGCAGATAGTCAAGCTCCTGCGCGACGCCGGCGCGACTGAAGTGCATATGCGCGTGAGCGCGCCGCCGTTCCTGTATCCGTGCTACTTCGGCACCGACGTGCCCGACTCCCAACAGCTGGTCGCATACAATTCGACCGTGGAGGAAGTCGCGCGCAAGATCGGCGTCGACTCGCTGGGCTACCTGTCGATCGAGAGCCTGCGCGACATGATAGGCGCCGACGACTACTGCGACAGCTGCTTCACCGGCAAGTACGTCATTCCAATACCCGATCCGGAACCCGAAGACAAGTCGATGCGCCCCATCGAATGAGCCTTGGCAATTCGATACAGCGCGCCATATCCAGCACAACACGCGACGGCGCATTGCGGCCATATGCCCGCAATGCGCCGTCTTTGCATGCAAAAAGCGCGCGCCTTAGCTCAGCGCGCGCAGGCTTTGAAGCTTCCATTCGCTGCCTCGGGGCAACTCGGGCACGTTTAGCCGGTAGCCCTTGGAATTGAGTATGCGTACCTTGGCCTGGAACAACTCGGGGCATACGTAAATGCTTGCGGCAGCGCGCGTCGGTTCATCGTATGTTCGTATTGCCTCGAGCGTATCGGCGTCGCTCATCAGCAGCGAGGCCGCAAAACAATTCGCCTCCGCCTCGAAGCGCGCCGTCAGATTTGAAAAATCAGACATGTGTCCCGGTTGAAAACCCGCCTGGCGCACATGGCCCAGCGTCAGATGGCCCAGCTCATGCGCACAGGCGCATCGGCGCGTGTAGTAGTCCGAACGACCGTTCAGCCCTATCACGCGCACGCCCAATATTATGTTGCAAAAGCCCTGTAATTTGGGGTAATCCTCAAAGTCAACTATGCAGTCCAGCCAGTCGGCAAGCTCATATGGGTCGCGCGTGCCGTACTTGCGCGTCAGTTTGCCGGCTATGTTTTCGATATGCTCAATTACTTGGATGTTCATCCTCACCATTCCCGGCCTGTCGTTCGTGTGCGCGCATCCGCTCCGCGTAGCGGCGGGCATTGCGCTGCTTTACCTTGTCGAATATGCGGGTCATCTGGCGGTAAAACGCCTTCTCATCCTCCTCGGACAGCGTGCCGCCGGCGTAAAGCGCTTCCGTAGCCTCGATAATCTGGGCCGCCTGTTCGCGTCCGCGCGCGCCATACTTGAGCTGCGCCTCGATTATGAACAGATCCTGGTCATTCAGCAGATTGTCCACGGTGACGTTAAACCGTGAAGCTATACGCTGGTACACCGTCGAGTCCTTGGGGTACATCCGTCCGGCCTCATAATACTGGTACGTGCGCAGCGACACTCCCAGCAGCTCAGCCATCTGCGTCTGCGTCAGCTTTTGCGAATCGCGCAGCTTGTGCAGCTTTTCTCCAAACGTCATCGATACACCCTCCCAACCTGTCAGACACCGACGCGCTGCCACGCCGTGCCACAGCTCAAAACATAGTCGTCAGGCGCATGTCATTGCGCATCTAACCGCATTATACCACGCGCAGTGCATTGCGTCAATGCGAACGCCGCGTAAAAACGCGTCTCGCCCATCATTGGCCGTAGCGCAGCCATAGAAGCTGCGTGGCCATGGCAGGAATGCTATTAAGCTTCCTGTGCGCCGGCTTTACAGCACAACGGCCGCGTTGTATAATGTGGATATATCCAATAAACCGGAGGTGGCAAAATGTTAGTTCTCGCGATAAACGGCAGCCCCAAACCCCACGGCAACACCGCTCAGGCGTTGGAGGCCGCACTTGAACAAATCAACCGTGCCGGCATACAGACCCGCATAGAGACGATAGGCGGGCTTTTATTGCATGGATGTACCGGCTGCGGCGCATGCAGCGGGGGCAAGCCCTGCGTGCACAAGGATGATGCCGCCAGCATAATCGAACTGATGCGCAGCGCGGATGGACTGATAATAGGCTCGCCGGTATACTACGGCGGCATCACCGGACAGTTGAAGTGTCTGCTCGATCGAGCGTATTACTCGGGTGCGGCACAGCAGTCCGCCCGGGTATGCGCAGGACTGGTCGTGCAGCGCCGCACCGGCGGCATGGACGCGCTCAGACAGATCGAGAACTACTTCGCGCTGTCAAGCGTATACCTTGTACCAACGCGCTACTGGAGCATACTTCACGGCGCGGCGCCCGGCGAAGTCGCACAGGACCTGGAAGGCATGGCAAACGCGCGCCTGCTGGGCGAACGCATGGCCGCAATGCTGCGCGGCGCACTGCCTACGCCGCCCGACGCCGAGCGCGCACGCACCAATTTCGTGCGCTGAGCCGCGCATGGTCGACGCCGCATCGGGGCATACTCGCATCGTGAGGAGGCGAATGCCGATATGTCGATGGTCGAGTGTCCCTGCTGCCACCGCCGTGCCGAGGCCCGTGAGCTCAAGCGCTGTCCGGAATGCGGCGGTTACGCCTGCGCCGAGTGCATGCGTGAAGGTACATGTCCAGAATGCTCCGCTAACAAGCGCTGATAGCAGATGAGCTGCCAAAGCTATCGCCCGCCGCTTGCCCGCCGACTCGGCTACGCTGACGTATGCAAGCTGCATGTACGTGGGCGCAGGCTGTGCGCATGCCAGGCCGACACGCGCCAGCTGCACGTTTGCCGGCTGGACGCATGCTACGCGACGAGCACAAAACGCGTATACGCAGGCCAAGCATATGCAAGGCCGATGTACGAGCCGCATGCGCACTGGCGGCTCATGAGCCAAGCTGTGTATGACGGCTACTTTCACACCTGCGACTCATGAGCTAGTCTGTGTGCGCCGGCCATTTTTACACCGGCTGGACACAAGCTAAACAGGCGAATGCCAGCTACATGTATCCGGCGTGTGCAAAAGTCGAGCGGATTTATTCTAACACACAAACGCCAATCGGGGCAGGCACAAAATGTGCCTGCCCCGACGTCTGTTTAGATATTTAAATTACAGCCATGAAACCTTCTGTTCGTAACAGCAACATCGCTGTGAGTTCAACTGACAACAGCCAGTCTGCTTGCAGCTTGCATTAGACGCCTGGCGGCGGCGGCGGTGGCGGCGGCGGCGGCGCGTTTGGATTGGGCGCGTTGACGAACTTCACATATTCGCCCAGGAACGTGACCATAACCGTATCCAGCGGGCCGTTGCGCTGCTTGGCCACTATGATCTCAGCGGCGGTCTTGTCCTCGTATTCGGGGTCGTAATAGCCCTCGCGGTGTATGAACATGACCACGTCCGCGTCCTGCTCGATCGCGCCCGAGTCGCGCAGGTCGCTTAGCACCGGGCGGTGGTTCGCACGTCCCTGCGGCGCGCGCGAGAGCTGGCTGAGCGTGATTATCGGCACGCCCAACTCCTGCGCCAGCCCCTTTATAGAGCGCGATATCTCGGCCACTTCCTCCTGACGCGAGCGGTTTGGACTGCCGCTGCCGGCGCTCATCAGGCCGATGTAGTCTATCATGACCAGGTCGAGGCCATGCTCTATCTGCAGCCGTCGGCAGCGCGAACGCATCTCAGTCACGGTTATGCCGCTAGTGGCGTCTATGTACAGCTCGGCGTTGGACAGCGGCAGCAGCGTGTCGCCCAACCGCTCCAGCTCGTCGTCGCTTAGCGTACCGTGGCGAAGGTTCTGCATGTTGACCTGCGCCTCAGAACACATCAGGCGCAACATCAGCTGCTCGACCGGCATCTCCAGCGAGAACACCGCGACCTTCTTGCCGCCGCGTATCGCGGCGTTGGCGGCGATGTTCATGCCCAGCGTCGTCTTACCCATCGACGGGCGCGCCGCTATCAGCACCATCTCGCCCGCATGCAGTCCGGTCAGCAGCGCGTCCAGATCGGTAAACCCGGTCGATATGCCATTTATCACGCCCTTATTTATGAGCAGTTCCTGGATTTTGGCATACGTGCGCGGCACCTCGTCGCGCACCGCGACAAATGCCTCGCTGCCCCGGCGCATCGCGATGTCGTATATCGAGCGCTCGGCCAGCTCCAGCACCTCAGGCACTTCCTTTTCGCCCAGGTAGCTCTGCTGGATTATCTCATCGGACGCCGTTATCAGCTTCCTTAGCGTCGACTTTTCTTCGATTATCTTTATGTATGCGCCGGCGTTCGCGGTCGAAGGCACATAGCCGGTCAGGTCAATAAGGTAGTCCAGACCGCCTATGCCGTCGAGCTTGCCGGTCCGCGTGAGCTCGTTGGACACCGTGACCAGATCGATCGGCTGCGACTGATTGAACAGCTGGCGCATCGCGGCAAATATCTCCCGGTGCGCAGGACTGTAAAAGTCCTCCGGCGAGAGCGCCTCGTTGGCCAGCAACAGCGCGTTGCGATCCTGCAACATCGCCCCCAGTACCGAGCGTTCGGCGTCCATACTGTGCGGCGGTATGCGGCCCTGCTCCATAATCGACCTCCATACATATGACGCGCCCGGGCGCATACCCGGGCGGCAGTGCGCCGGCAAAGACAACCTCCGCCGGCTTCATGTGAATTGCGTAATGTACCTGTCAGCGCAATGCGCTCACGCCGTCTCGACTATCACGAACATGCGCGCCGTGACGTTCGGCCCAAGCCGCACAGTGACCTCGAACCGGCCTGCCTGCTTTATCGGCTCGCCCAGCTCTATCTTGCGCTTGTCGACGTCAAAGCCCAGCTGTTTTTTCATCGCTTCGGCAATGGCCTCGCCGGTCACCGCGCCGAACAGTCGACCATTTGCACCCGCCTTGGCCTGTACTTTGACTTCCTTGTCCTTCATCTCACGCGCCAGTTCCAGCGTCTGCTGGCGCTGCTGCGCCTGACGGTGTTCCTCGGCGGCCTTGGCGTTCTGTATCGTATTTATGGCGTTCGCGCTGGCCTGCACAGCCAGTTTGCGCGGCAGCAGGAAGTTGCGGGCGTACCCGTCCGATACCTCCAGCACCTGTTCGCGCTTGCCGGTGCCCTTTACGTCCTGAAGCAATATGACCTTCACTTTGGTTCCCTCCTTGAGCCTCTCCGCACACGCGCGGAGTAAGTACGTCCATTGTACAACATTTTGAGTCCGCGCGCAAGAGCAGCCTATGGGCCCGGGCGTTACCTGTATGCAAAAAAAAGCGCGGCGTCCGACATATCATCAGCCCTACACGCCCACCTTCACATCCGTGCGCAAAAAAGCGCAGCCCCGGCAGATCTCAGCCTGCCAGAACCGCGCCTTAGCGTCAGAGCCCTGTCCTATGCTACTCGGATTGGCGTGCCTCGTCGCGCTCCCTGAACAGCAGCGACACGCACCACAGTCCCGCCAGACCCACCAGCGAGTATATGATGCGGCTTATCACCGCACCCTGCCCGCCGCACACAAACGCGACCAGGTCGAACTGGAACACACCTATCAGGCCCCAGTTCACCGCGCCTATTATCGTAAGCAACAGCGCTATCCTATCCAGCACAAGCATGATATGCCCCCTTTTGTGACCGCAGATTTTTGCGCGGTCAAACTGAGCATATTATATGCTGCGTGCGTCAGGTTTATGCGCTCGATTATCGTCCGGTAATCAAGCGCATAAATCGCCCGTTGCAACCGATTCATCGGCTGTCAATTGCAGCCGCCAGACAAATTGGCATCTGCTGGATATTTTAATTCAGCCATTGATGCAGCGGTGCGCGCAAAGCATTCGCAATTTGGGGTACGACAAATCACGCGCCCGACCTGTGCTCAGGCGCGTGATCTATCATTATCAGGCTTATGCGTAAACAATCAGCGGCATCAGCATCGCGCTTTGGAAGCCCGCTCGCCTGTTCCGGCGATGCGTCAACCAAACGGATCCGAAAAGTCGTTGCGCGGATCGCGACTGCGACGCGTCACTCCGTCGTCCGGCAGGTAATGCAGCTCCAGCCGGTCGAAGTCGATAGGCTCAAAGAAGTTGTCCCGCGCAAACGCCGTGGCGCCAAACCGCTCCAGCTCGCCGCGCTGCTTGTCCAGCCACATCGGACTGGGTATGTCAAATTCGCGGCACACGTCGCGCAACCGCTCCTCGACCTCATCGCGCGCACACGGCGCGGCGGTCTCGCGCAGCGCACGGTGTCGCTTTACCACCCTGACCCAGATGCGGCTCATGCATTCTCCTGCCTTTCGCAGCCCGGCGATACCAGGGCCAATGTCTTATCGACAGCTCCATGCCCATCCAGGCGCTCAGTATGCCCCTGAACACAGGCGGATATTCCAATCAATACATCTTAAGCGTCGAAGTATACTGGTCGGGATCGACGCCTGCCTCTACCACGATGCGCTTGCCCTCGGCTGCCCAGAGCATGCCGCGCAGCATCATCTCCTGAGCGGTCGGCTCGTTAAACACATCGTCATGATGGCCCAGCGAGGTGTAGAACACGCGCCCATGGCCCCAGCGCTTGGTCCAGGTTACCGGCACTTCCACGTGACCGTTGGAGGCATGGTAGTAGTTGATTATCGGGTAGCAGGTCGTCGCCAGCACCTCGACCGCCGGGTCGATGTGCACGTAGTACTGCTCGGAGGCGACCTTGAAGTCGCTCATGCCCGCGACTATCGGGCTGGACGAATTCTTTATATGTACGGTATACTCCACGCCGTCGCCGCCGGGATGCGACACCCACTGGCCGCCGGTCATGAACTGCCACTCGGTGTCCTGCCGGAACGAGTCGCACATGCCGCCATGGCAGCCCGCCAGCCCCACGCCATACCGGCCCACGGCCTCAACTACCGGCTTGCACTGCTCGCGCGTTATCGAACCCATGGTCCACACCGGTATTATCAAATCGAGTTCGCGCAGTTTTTCAAGATCCAGGAAGCTGTCCAGCGTGTCGGATACCTCGACCTCAAAGTCATGCTCGCGCAGCAGCTTAGCAAACCGCGCCGACACCAGTTTCGGCTCATGGCCATCCCAACCGCCCTGCACAATCAACGCCTTTTTCACTTATTTCAACCTCCCCGCGGCATATGCCGCGCTTTTTATTCTATATTAAAACAACCTGCCCGGCACGACCATAGTCCCGCCGGTAAACGGCCCCAGCGTCGCAAGCCACATCGCCAGACACGCAAACAGCGCTACCAGTATAAACAACACGCCGACTATCGCCAGCCGCGTTATCCTGGGGTCTGCGCCGCGCGTGGGCACGTGGAATTTCATGCGCCGGGGCGTATGGCGATGCTTTATCTCCTGACTGGAGTCGATGTCGCCCGGATGAAAATCCTCGGACATACCGTTGCTCTTCAAGCAATACACCTCCCCCGCCGCCTGTCATATCTATTTACGAACACCATTATACGACAGGTTCCTTAAAAAGTAAACCGGAAAACTTGCAATTAATTAGTTCATTTGGGTGACGAACCGCCCGTGCGCCCGGCTGTGCCCACGCGGCTGCAAGCGCTTGCCTCCTTTGTCATAATGTGGAACAGCGGCGCATATTTATGGGCCGGACTGTATCGGACGCAGCCCCGACGCGCGCTCAACTGCCTCACGCGCAGGCCGGGCCGCAACGCATGGCGGCCGCGCGCATTCGCCCGGATTCATCCGGCGGCGACGTCTATGCCGGACGCTGCATTGTGCAGTATTGACGTCTAGTGTGGCTCAAATATGTCTGAATTTGCCGCCAAGCTACTTTTTCGATAGGAATTTGCACAAAAGCGCTTGCATAAAGTGCAAAATGCATTTATCATACATGATATCGCAGTTTGACCGCCGCGCTAGTCGCGGCGGATTTGACAGGAGGCCGACAACAGATGAACGACGTCGCGCGCGATACCGCCGCCCGCTCCGGACCGGGCGACATCATGATATCGATTCGCAACCTTGAAAAGGTATACAAGACCGGCAACTCCAGCGTGAACGCGCTGCGCGGCATAGACCTGGACGTGCCCCGCGGCTCGATATTCGGCATAATCGGTCTGTCGGGCGCGGGCAAGTCGACGCTGATACGCTGCATAAACCTGCTCGACCCGCCGACAAAGGGCTCGATCACCATCGATGGCGTGGACATGATGAAACTCAAACACGCCGAACTGCTCAAGATGCGCCGCCAGCTGGGCATGATATTCCAGCAGTTTAACCTGCTGATGCAGCGCAATATACTCGCAAACGTAACTTTCCCCACCGAGATCGCCGGCATGCCCCGCGCACAGGCCAAAAAGCGCGCAATGGAGCTGCTTGAGACGGTGGGCCTGGCCGATAAGGCGCGCGTATATCCCTCTCAGCTTTCGGGCGGCCAAAAGCAGCGCGTCGCAATCGCCCGCGCCCTGATGACCGAACCCAAGATATTGCTGTGCGATGAGGCTACGTCGGCGCTCGACCCCATGACGACCCGCTCGATACTCTCCCTGCTGCAGGATATCAACAAGCGCCTGGGCATAACGATCGTCGTTATAACCCACGAGATGGAGGTCATACGCCAGATCTGCACCGACGTCGCGATAATCGACGGCGGCGTCATAGCCGAACGCGGCAAGGTCCGCGACGTGTTCACACACCCTCAGACCGAAGCCGCACGCCGGCTGTTCCGCAAGCCCGACGAGGAGGAGATGCTGCCTGACCGCCCCTGCCTGCGCATACTGTTCCGCGGCGCGGACATATTCGAGCCGGTCGTCAGCGGCATGACGCTGGCCTGCGGCAAGCCCGTGTCGATCTACAACGCCGATATCCGGCGCGTGGGCGGACAGGTGTTCGGTCAGCTGGTCGTGGAGCTGCCCGACGACCCCGAAGCCGCTCGGCTTTGCCGCGAATACCTGGCAGGTCATACCGAACTTGTCATAGAGGAGGTGTCCGGCGATGGTACAGACGATACAATGGAGTAACCTGCCGCTGAGCCAGTTGGCGGAGCTCATGTGGGAAGGCACGCTTGAAACCCTGTATATGACGCTGGTGTCCACACTGATCGCATACGTGCTGGGCCTGCCGCTGGGCATACTGCTGGTGACTACCGAGCGCGATTCGCTCACGCCCGCGCCCGCGTTCAACCATATACTGGGCACGATAATCAACCTGTTGCGCTCGGTGCCGTTTTTGATACTGATGATGGCCGTGACGCCGCTGACCCGCCTGATACTGGGCAAGGCCATAGGCTCGACCGCCACAATAATGCCGCTTATAATCGCCAGCTTCCCTTATGTCGCACGCATGGTCGAAACGTCGCTGCGCGAGGTTGATCGCGGCGTTATCGAGGCCGCTCAGTCAATGGGCGCAAATACGTTCCAGATAGTGTTCAAGGTGATACTGCGCGAGGCGCTGCCCTCGCTTATCAACGGCGCGGCGATATGCACTACCACGATACTCAGTTACAGCGCCATGGCCGGCATACTCGGCGGCGGCGGTCTGGGCGCGCTGGCGATAACATATGGCTATCACCGCTATATGTACGATATAATGATATATTCGATTGTAGCGCTGGTCGTGCTCGTGCAGTTGTTCCAGTACATCGGCACCAAGACGTCCTCGCGCATCGACCATCGTAAATAACGCTGATTCACGCCCCATAACGGGCGGGTTTCAAATACACATTACAAGGAGTGGACCTTTTCATGAAGAAGCTGACTGCACTGCTTTTAGCGCTGATGCTGCTTGTTCCTGCATTTGCCTTCGCGGATGAGGCCGAATACGCCACTATAACTATCGGCGCGACGCCTTCACCCCATGTTGAGATACTCGAAGCCATCGAACCCCAACTCGAAGCCGTTGGCATCAAGCTCAACATAATCACCTACACCGACTACATCCAGCCCAACGACGCGCTGGTCGCCGGCGATCTGGACGCCAACTTCTTCCAGCACAAGCCCTACATGGACGACTATAACCTGGGTCATGGCTCCAATCTGGTAGCGCTGATACCGGTGCACTACGAGCCGCTGGGCATCTACCCCGGCAAGACCGCGACCATCGAAGAGCTGCCCGAGGGCGGCTCGATAGCCGTGCCCAACGATACCACCAACGAGGCGCGCGCGCTGCTGCTGCTCGAGGAGAACGGCATAATCACGCTGCGCGAAGGCGCTGGCATCAACGCCACCAAGCTCGACATAGTCGACAACCCCAAGAACATCGAAATACAGGAAGTCGAAGCCGCTCAGATACCGCGCGTGCTGCCCGACGTCGACCTGGCCGTCATAAACGGCAACTACGCCGTGCAGGCGGGCCTGAACGTCATGACCGACGCGCTCGTCAAGGAGGAATCCGACTCGCTCGCCGCTGAGACCTACGTCAATTACGTGGTGGTCAACGATGGCAACTACGACGCCGATCTGTTCGCCAAGCTCCAGCAGGTGCTGACCAGCGATGAGACCAAGGCGTGGATGAACGAAAAGTACGCCGGCGCAGTCGTGCCGTTCGAGCCTACGACTGATGAGGCTACCGACGAAGCCGCCGACACAGCTACTGACGAAACTGCCAGCACCGATGAGGCTGCCGCAGCTACCGAGGAACCTGCCGACGAGGCTACTGAAAGCTAAGCATTGAAGCATGGCCGCGCAACCTATACCGGGTGCGCGGCCTTTTGCTTGCGCATTATTTAAGGCGGAGGGATAAAATGGACATACTGGCAATAGGCAACAGCTTTTCTCAGGATGCAACGCGCTATCTGCATGACATGCTGGCCGATGTGGGCATACCCAGCCGCGTAGTCAACCTCTATATCGGCGGATGCAGCCTCCAGCGCCACTACGCCAACATGCAAAGCGATGCACAGGATTACTCCTACGAACTGAACGGCGCGGCCACAGGCAAATTCATTGGCCTGTACGCGGCGTTGACCGAGCGCAACTGGGACGTGATAACGTTTCAACAGGCCAGCCACGACAGCGGTATAGCAGATAGCTACTACCCTTACCTGCCCGAGCTGCTCGCCTACGCGCGCAGCCTTTGCCCCGATGCGCGATACATGCTGCATCAAACCTGGGCATACGAGATCGACAGCACGCATGAGGCATTTGCGCGCTACGGTCGCAGTCAGGCGCGCATGTATGCGCAGCTGTGCGACGCGTACAGCGCCGCCGCAAAACGCACCGGCCTGGAACTGATACGTTCGGGCGACGCAGTGCAGGCGCTCAGGCGCGAGCCCGAATTTGATTACGCCGCAGGCGGACGTTCGCTGTGCCGGGATGGCTTTCACATGGACCTGATCTATGGCCGGTATCTGCTGGGCGCGGTGTGGTTTGAGGCGCTAAGCGGGCGCAAGGTCACCGAATGCGGTTTTGTGCCCACCGGCTCAGACGCCGGCGAGCCCGTAGACTCTAAGCTGATATACATGATCCGGGCATTTGTCGCCAAACTGTTCAATTGACATCATAAAATCCATCCAGAGGCGACGCGGCCGGTCAACTTGGCGACTCGACCAGTCAACTTGGCGGCGCGGGCCAGGCCTGCTTTAAGACGTTCACGACTCCAATGCGGCGCGCATAAGGCCGCGCAGACTGTAACAACTTTTCGCGGCTGACATATTATGCAGTGGAGCCCCACAAACCGCAAGGAGGAATGAACATGTCGTTCTACTCATACAAAAACGCGAACCCCGACTGCTGCCCCGGCCGCGTGACCAGCGATAGTCAGAACTGCATCAGCGAAAAGGTTTGCGTACACGTTAAGAAAGTATACGACTCCTGTATGCAGCAGGAACAGCTCGATGACGTTCGGGTCAACGTGCGCGGAATAGCGCCGGTCACCTGCGCGTCCAACGGCTGCTGCCCGGTCTGCGGCTGCAACCCGTGCACTTGCTGCAACTGCGATAGCAACGCCAAGCCCGTGCCGCCGTACACATTCGAGAGCTGCCGCTCGTCGACGATCCAGGGCACGATACGCAATCTGTCCATCGAGCGCCTGTGCGACCGCCCCAACTTCGCCCGCATTCGCGGCACGGTGGATATACCTATCGACATACTGTTCACCGACGCGCGCTGCAAGGAGTTCATGGGCCACAGCACGGTTTCGGTGCCCAAGGATGTGCTGCTGTGCGTGCCCGATGAGTCGATAGTCCCCTACACGATCGACACGCTGGTCTCGGCCATCTGCGTTAGCGGTACATACTGCTCCGGCAACACCTTCGACATCACCATCTGCGTGACCATTGTGCTCAAGATCATCGCCGAGGTTGAGATGATGATACCCTCCTATGGCTTGTGCACCATACCGCCATGCGAGGAGTTTGCCGAGAACGTTTGCGATGAATCGCACCCGCGACGTTGCCTGTAATTTCGCCTGTTTGGCTGCGTTGCCGCGCGGTCACATCATACTGCATTGTGCCCGTTTAAT
>DSLFC04102__coassemble_930_pt1 | contig 22633 bp, 24 predicted proteins | sample DSLFC04102__metabat2_low_PE_005 | metagenome-assembled genome bin DSLFC04102 | reverse complement strand
CACGATGACAGGACCGCGTCGCTGTGCATCGCACGCGGTGAAAAAGGCATCGTGATGAAGTGTCAGGCAGGCTGCGATACTGCTGCGATCTGTGAGAGCCTGGGCATAAAGTTGCGCGACCTTTTCTACAGCGCAACGCCTGCGCCCCGTGCTACCAGTCGAGCGCAACCGAAGTCGAACGCTGCATCCGGGAAGCGGGATGCTCAAAAGGACAATCCCACCGCACAATATACACCGAGGGAATATCCGACTATCGCTGACGCTTTCGGGCGATTGGGTGTCATAGATAAGGTCTACGACTACACAGACGCATCGGGCAAAGTACTGTTTTACGTCGTGCGCATACGTTTGCAAGACGGCAAAACGTTCCGCCAGTGCCGACCGGCACACGCTGCGCAGCGTGAACCCGTCGTAATGGGAGTGCTGGATCAGGACAAGCATGTGCTGTATCGACTGCCGGAAGTAGTCGCTGCCATAGCTGAGCATAGGCCGGTCATAGTGGTCGAAGGCGAAAAGGATGCGGACAATCTGGCTGCGCTGGGATATTGCGCAACCACATGCTCGATGGGCGCAGGCAAATGGCACGACGCATGCAGCGCTCAATTAAGAGATGCGGATGTATACGTAATGGGAGACAATGACGAGCCAGGCCGTGAACACGCAAAGACTGTCGCCGAGGCGCTCATGGAAACAGCGGCAAGCGTGCATCTGTGCGATATATGCGCCATATGCCCTACCCTGCCGCCCAAAGGCGATATAAGCGACGCGCTCGCAATGACGCCCGAAGGTCTACAGGCGCAGATGGTCAATGACGTACTCAAAGCCGCACAACCTTGCGTGCTCACGCCGGCATTAAAGTTGGCCCGGGCGCAGAAGTTGTACAACGATTGCGTGCGCGGTTACGGCGCGAAAAACTGCTGCATAGTCCAGTACACTCAGGACAATCCCGAAGGCAAGCAGCTAACTACCTTTATCGCATTGCCCACACGCATTGTGGAGCGCGACGATGGGGTGAACGTGGAGAAGTCCTTCATAGTAGACGGATGGGCGCGCGGTGGGCGTCAACTGCCCACAGTCGAGATACCCGCGTCAAAGTTTGCCGGGCTCAGTTGGATAACCGAAAAGTGGGACTTTGCCGCCAATCTCGCGCCTGGCAATACAGTACGGGACAGAGTGAGGTTTATTGTCGTAGAGGTGGGCGCAAGATCAGCCGCGCATGAACGCGTCTACGCACATACCGGCTGGCGACGCATAGATGGAAAGTGGGCCTATCTGTATCAGGGCGGTGCGATAGGTGCTGACGGCGTAAGCGTAGACCTCGGCGCTGGTTTGAGTTCATATACCCTGGAATGCGATTCGAGCGACGGGCGGAGCGCCAGCGATGTAGCTATGGATCAATGGATACTGAGGCAGGCATTGCCGGACAGCATCTATGTGCCGCTCATATCCGCCGTTTACCTTGCGCCATTGCGCGAGTTCCTGGGGCAGGCCGGCTTCATACCCGGGTTTGCGCTTTATCTGCTGGGCACAACAGGCACGAGAAAGTCTACCGCCGCCGCGCTGGCGTTGAGCTTTTTCGGCTCATTCAACGCAAAGAGCCTGCCTGCCTCGTTCAATGACACCAGTAACTACATACGCAAAAAGGCATTCCTGCTAAAGGACGCGCCGATAGTCGTAGACGACTATCACCCGGAGACCAGCCTCGTCGAGCGCCGGCGCATGGAATCGACTGCGCAGGCGCTGGCACGAGCGTTTGGCGACGGTGCTGAGCGCGGTCGTATGCGGTCTGACCTGGGGCTGCAGGAGAGCATGCCGCCACGCAGCATAGCCATCATCAGCGGCGAGGATATGCCCAATATCGGCGAGAGCGGACAGGCGAGGTTTTACGTTGTGAATATAAACCGTGGAGATATCGAGCCCGGAGCGGCGTTGTCAGAAGCGCAGCAGTTGGCGCGCAATGGAACATTGAGGCGCATCATGCGCGGATATATCGAATATATCAGGGCGCATGCCGATGAGCTTCCCGACTTACTCGCGCGCAGGTATGTCGAGTTGCGCGCGCAGGCTACAAAGGACATAATACAGGCGCATGGGCGCGCACCCGAGACGGTCGCGCATCTCATGCTGGGCTACGAGCTTATGTTCAAGTACATGCGCGATATCGACGCAGTCGACGACGAAACCGCTGCCAGCGAGTTGCAGAGCGCCTGGCGTACACTCATAACGAGCAGTCGAGAGCAATCGCGCGAGGCGGCGGACGAGCGCCCGACACAACTGTATCTGCGCGCGATAGCTGAAATGCTGCAAGCGCGCATAGTTCGGGTCAAAGACTTGAATAACATTGATAGCAGCGATAATGTTAAAGACTTCATTGGTTACAAGGATTCTTCGCATTATTACCTCATTCCCGGTGTCGCTTACCGCTATGTATGTAAACTGTATGCCGACCAGGGATCCGCGTTCCCATTGGGCGAACGAGCGCTATATAAAGCACTACGCGAGTACGGCCTGCTAATTCCTGGCGGCGACGGAAAAAGCACTCGCGTAAAGCGTATAGGCACAAACACGGCACGATACATAACAATCCCACTAAAGGCTATCGACGGCGATAAGGGCCCGGAGCAATTGTCATTTGTAAATGTCACAGGACACGACCCCGACAATCCGTATGAGAATGGTGGGACTAATGAGACATGATACGACACATGCGACCTGTCGCTGGTTCAGGCAGCGCGTCAGCTGGCATGGGCGATACTGGATAGACTGCTATCCGCGCAGCATGGACTACGGGTTAATGGAATGCAGGCTTGAGTATGACAGCGCAGCAGAGCGTGACGACGAATATCGACGTTGCTGCGTAGCAGGAGCGCATTGCGCATGGCGCGCCATGATGGATGGAGCAGGAGACGTACACAGAGAGGATATGAGTGCAGACATGAGCAGGACTGAAATTGACAAGGTATTGAGTGCGATCGATAAACTTGCGCAGCATCCGGGCCGTCTCAGACAGCTAGAGTGGGAGATCCACGACCACATGGAGCGCGCAGCCGGCGAATTGCTCGAGGTGGGCAGGTGCCTGCTGGAAGTGAAGGACGGCAATATGGTGCCCGAGGGCGAATGGTGCAAGTGGGTGCTGGCACACACCGGCATGAGCGTGCGCAGCGCACAGCGGCTGATGCAGGCCGCGCGCGAAGTCGCGCCGGACAGCGCGCTGGCCAAGTTGAGCCTGGGCAAGATAACTGCGCTGCTGGCATTGCCCGCCGATCAGCGCGAAGCGTTCGCCGCTGAGCATGATGCAGAATCCGCAACGGTGCGCGAATTGCAGGAAGCGGTCGCGCAGGAGCGCCGCCGGCGCGAAAAAGCCGAGCATGATAGCACCGCGCTCGCCGATAAGCTCGAGCGTCTGACCGATGAAGCAAAGCACGGCGCGGAAAGAGCACGCGAGGAAGTCGCACGCGAGTATGAAGGGCGCATGAGCCAGGAGGTCGAGCGGCGTACTACCAATATCCGCACTGCGCTGGAGCGCATGCAGAGCGCAAAGGCCGATGCGGACGAGCAGATAGCCGCTTTGACCGAACGCCTGACTGAGCTTGAACATGGGCAGTTGAGCCTGCACGACGATGAGCTGGCGCGGCTGAACGACGAGCTCCGCCGACAATCGAAGCTGCGCGCAGACGCTCAGGCCGAATTGCTGCGGTTGCGCAAGCAGCTGGCGCAGGGCGGCATGCCAGGCGCAAGTAATGATATCGGGCTGAGCGCCAGCGAACTGCGCAGCGCCGTCAACGCTTATCTCGGCCGCGCCGGCGCTTTGCCGCACATGCAGCTCGCGCTGGCCGCCATCGACGAAGGTACCCGGAACGAGTACCGCATAAGCGTTGAGATGCTCGAAGCCTGGTGCGCTCAGGCACGCGCCGCGCTGGGCGCTGTAGCGTGTGAGGCGGTGGTCGAATGAGCATGACCGATATATCAACGCGCAGCCCTGAGACCACTGGCGAAGCACTGCGCGTATTGTCGCAGGCTTTGACCGCATCGAGCACCGCGCATGACGATATGAAATCGGCACTCGCTATAATGGCTGATACGATGAACTCAATGTGCCTGCGCATCGAACAGCTTGAACGGACCATTGCCCAGCTGACGCCGATAACGCCCGCGCAGGCGCGCGCACTGGGTACCATGGTGCGCGACAGGTCGGCGCAGCTCCAGGCGCAATATGGCTTGCCCGCGCAGAGCATCCGCTCGATAAGCGCTGCCCTGCGCAAGGCTATACAGCTCGACGCCGGCGTGCGGACATTGACGGAGCTACCGCGCACGCTGTATGCGGTATATGCGGACTTCATAGCCATGTGGGACGATTACGACGTTATGACCAGCATCAAAAAGCGCATCGAGACCAAAGGAGGCCGTGAATATGGGCAAAGCAAGCCATAACCACGTGCATAACGATATCAATGTTGAACCGCGTGACCTGACAGTACATGAAGCGCGCCGGTTGCTAGTAGTTGCCGCGCTCAATGACGGCTTGCGCCGTGGCGAGGATGACCTGCGCGAACGCTTGAAACTGGTGCCCAACGGCTGGCGCGATTGGCGGCTGGTAACCTCTACCGTGGACCGCTTATTGACCGCGATCTATATGACGGTGCCAGATGAACAGCTGATATCTCAGCAGCACGCCTTGAGCCACAGCGAGGTATCGGTAAAGCTCAGGTCCGCTACGCGGCTGCCCGAATGGGTACACATAAAAGCCGACGACATGGACATGCTGGTCGGGCTGGCTATACAGAATGAATGCCGGATATGCCTGCGCACTGACAGCGAGGTACGGCGCTGCAAGCTGCGCAAAGTGCTGCAATGCGTCATACCACCTGCGGTCCAACCTCGACACGGATGCGGATATCGCGACATCGCCGGCGAGTACGACTGGACGGGCAAGGGCGAGTTCAATGCGCCGTAAGGAGACAGATATGCAAACCGATGATATACATGAGCTGAACGCGCTGCTTGAGCGCAATAAGTGGTTGCGCTTCGAGATAAGCCAGGCCCGGGCAAACAGCATCGCACTTGATGTGGCGGCGGTATGTGAACTGCTCGACGACGATATGCGCGCCATCGCGCGGCTTATCGCACATGAGCAATCGCGCGCGGACGGATTGACAGTTACCCTGCCCTGCCCCGCCGCACAGCTCAGAGAAACTCTGTACCATGATGCTGACGGTCTGCGCATCCATACAGATACCGCAGGACGAACATATATCACAAATCTGGAGTGATGGCATATGGACTATATAGACCGCGAAGCAGTGCTTCGGGCACTCGACCGGCACTATTACCGGGATCAGTATGGCAACCGCGTGTATTCCCCAGCAATTCGCACGGCTATGAAGATAATACGCGACGCGCCGGCCGCCAGGCGGATAATCGAATGCCGGATATGCCGCCATGCGTGCCGGCCGGTAGCTGAGCAAAAAGGCAACCGGCCATTGCTGTGCACTCTGCGGGGCATAACGGTAAGCGGTACAGATTACTGCTCGCACGGCGAGTTGGGAGGACAGATATGAATCGTATAACCATAATCGGCAACCTGACGCGCGACCCGGAGCTGCGCACGACCAGCAACGGCATTCCCGTCTGTTCAATGACTGTCGCGGTGAACAGGCGTCGCCGCGCGCAGGAGGCTCAGGAGACAGACTATTTTAGCGTAACTACATGGCGGCAGATGGCCGAGAGCTGCGCGCAGTACCTGGCCAAGGGCAAGCGCGTAGCGGTGTCTGGCGCGGTGAGCATGCGCACTTGTGAAGGACGTGACGGCCGGCTGCACGCTTCATTGGACATACAGGCTGAAGAAGTGGAGTTTTTGACCCCGCGCACGGCCGGTACATACGACGGACAACCCCAGGACTATGCGGAGTAGATATTACGTCTCTGACGATTGGAGGCTAAATGATGACTGCCATGGTGATACTCGTGCGCTGCCGTCGCGCGCTCGACCGCAAACGCGCACTTGATGAGCGTGAGCGCTGCCTGCGCGACAGCGCCAGCAATGTGGTGCCCCACTATGATAACTCCGGCGCAGGCGGCGGCGCATATGGCGACGCAATGGCCGCGCTTATGGCGCAGCTGGATGCGCTGGCACAGGAGCGCGCGGCTGAACAGCGGGTGTATGCCACCGAACTCGCCGCGGCCAACCTGGCGCTTGATGCGCTCAGCCGAATGGAGCGCACCGTGTTGTACCGGTATTACATCGCAGGTCAGAGCGTAGCCGGTATCGCCAAAGCGCTGGATCGCACGCGCGGCACTGTCCAGCGCATCAAATCCCGTGGGATCCTGCACGCAAAGTCGATACAGCTCGACATGCCCGACTGGTACTTATGCGCAGTCGGCGAAGATGTACAGCTTCCGCGCACCGGACTCGTTGACCGGCTGAACGCCGTCAAAATCCAAAATGATACACCGATGATACATCAATGATACACCAATGATACGTCGATGATACCTTGATGATACACCCCATGTGTGGTATTATTATACTGCGAGATTCGGAGGGCACGTTGTCATGCCCGGACGCGCCAACGTTGGCGCATGCAGCATAACATGGGGGCGACATCATGCGACATGATACCAAGCGCACTGATCCCTTTTACGCCAGCGCCGCATGGCGCAGAGTGCGCAGGGCCGTACTCATGCGCGACAACTACATGTGCGTCAGATGTATGCAGGCATGGCGCGATGGAACAGGCGGCCGGCCGCGCGCCGCAACGCTGGTGCACCACATCGTCCCCTATCAGGAGGCGCCGGAGCGCGGGCTCGAATTGGATAACCTTGTATCATTATGTGATGTGTGTCATAATCGGATACATGCAGCACTGGACCGCAAACGCGTCCGGCTGCAGGCCGACGCGCCGCACGATACGGCAAAGCATGTGCGCATCATCAGGATATAGGAGGTACATATGAGCGATAATGTACTCAGAAGCGAGCACATAGCCCGATTTGCCGACGAAAAGTATGTGGCGATGTATGACGCGCTCTGCGAACAGCTGTGCCGTACTGTCGGCGCGGTTAGCACTGCCATGCAGAATATCGTGGCGGATATCGTCTACCTGGAACAGACCAAGGAAACGCTGATTGCCGACATCCGGCAAAACGGCGTGACGCGCAAGTCGTACAATGGGCGGCAGTACTATTACCAGGAGAATAAGTCGGTAGGACAGTATAAAACCGTGACCGAACAGCAGCGCAAGCTGTATGCCGAGCTGAAGCTGACGCCTGCCAGCACCGGTATGCAGATAGCGAGCACCATACAGGACGAGTTCAACGCATTCTAGCCTGCCCAGCGGCGTCGCGCGCTGTGACAAATACGCGCGCGACGTCGTAGAGGGCAAGATCGTTGCAGGACGCCGTGTCGTGCAGGCGTGCCGGCGATATCTGGACGATCTCGCGCGCAGTGCGAAGCCTGACTATCCCTGGATATTCGATACAAACAGAGCAGAGCGCCCGATAGCATTTATCGAGCGCTTTTTAGCGCCCACAAAAGGCGACTACGACCGGATGCAGCTGATGCCCTGGCAGTGCTTTTTCGAGGCAAACCTGTACGGCTGGGTCGACCGCAGCACCGGGCTGCGGCGGTTCCGCGAAGGACTGCTGATAGTCGGGCGCGGCAACGGCAAAAGCACGCTGATGGCCGGCAATGCCACGTTTGGCTGTTCCAAAGACGGCGAGCGCGGCGCGGACGTATACCTGCTGGCCAACAACGAGCGGCAGGCGCGCATCGTCTACAACGAGTGCCTGTCGCAGATACGCGCCAGCCAGGTGCTGGCGTCGCACTTCCGCGCGCTGCGCGACGGCATCCACTATGACGCAACCGGCGGGCTGATACAGGCCCGGGCGAGCGACAGCCGCACGCTCGACGGCTTGAACCCGCATATGGGCATATTCGACGAGATACATGAAAACCGCGACTTCAAGCTGATAAACGTCATACGCCGCGGCATGACCAAGCGCCGTCAGCCGCTGATAATCTTCATAACGACCATGGGGACGGTCCTTGACGGGCCGCTGATGCGGTACTATCAGCTCTACGGCGACATGCTCGACGGCCGGCTGCGCGAGGATGTGGCTGACCGTATGTTCGGCATGATCTACGAGCTTGATGGCGACGACGACGTTAACGATTACACGACATGGGCAAAGGCCAATCCGTCGCTGGGCGTTCTGCTCGACCTGGGCGAGCTGCGCAAGGAATGGGCGCGCGCACAGAGCGTGCCGCAGGAGCGCAGCGACTTCATCAACAAGCAGCTCGACATCTTCACCCAGGCTGACGATGCGGCATATGTGGACTGGGACGTCATAGTGCGCAACGACGGCGAGTTCCCCGTCGACAAGCTCGCCGGCCGCGACTGCTATGGCGGCTTTGACCTGTCCATGACTGAGGATCATACCAGCGCGTGTCTGCTGTTCCCGCTGGACGACGGCCGGGTATTCGTGTTGTCGCACAGCTGGGTGCCGCGCAAGAAGGTCGAACTGGATCAGGAAAAGATACCCTATTACGAGTACGCCATGGCCGGGCTGCTGACCATCGTCGAGGCTGAGTACGTGAGCCAGGATGACGTGTATCAGTGGTTTTGCGACATGGAAAAGGTCTACCAGATACGCGCTATCGGCTACGACCCGGCCAATGCCACCATGCTGGTGCGCATGCTGGAAGCGCGCGGGTTCGCCTGCGAGGTCGTGCGCCAGGGCGCGCTTACGCTGAACGCGCCCATGAAAGCCATACGTGAGCGGCTGCTGGACGGCGATATCGTGAGCAACAGCAATCCGCTGCTGCAATGGTACATAGGCAACGTGCGCCTGCGCCGCGAGACCGGCGACGTCGATCGCGACAACTGGGTGCCCACCAAGCGCAACCGCTATCGCAAGATAGACGGCTTTGCGGCACTGCTGGACGCGTATACGGTCTACATGCGGCTCAATCCGGTGCTGGATGCCGGATATGACGAGCCGCACATAGGCGTGATATCGATATATTAGGAGGATGTATGCGAATACTGGACAAGCTGAAGCGCCGCGACCGGCCACGCGTGAGGTCCGAGCCCGACGGCATAATGCGCGGCGTGTACCGCACGCGCGCCGACATGGACATGACCGGCAGCGAGGCCATATACGCCGCCGTATCGCGCATAAGCAACACCATAGCCCAACTGCCGATGCATCTTTACAAGGGCCAGGAGATACAGCAGGAGCACCCGCTGGAGCGCCTGGCCGCGTTTGCGCCCAACGATGTCATGACCGCATACCAGTATCAGCAGACCATGGAGGCGTTTCGCAATACCGAGGGCAACGCCTACGCGCTGATACTTCCGGGGCCTGATGGCATAACGCCACAGAGCCTAGATGTGCTGGATGCGGCGCGCGTCGGCACGCTCATGGACATCGATACCGGCGACATCTATTACGACGTGCCGCTGCGCGACGGCAAGATAGCGCGCGTGCACAACTCGCGCGTGATAGCGCTGCACCATGTGAGCGGCTCAGGTCAGCGCGGCGTGCGGCCGATAGACGTATTGCGCGGCACGCTCGACTACGACAGGAGTATAAAGACGTTCTCATTGTCTCAGCTCGAAGGAGTCAACACGGGCGTTGTGCTCACAGTGCCCGGTGTGGGTTTGAACAAGGATAAAAAAACTGAGATAATCAATCAATTTCTCAGCGCATATCGGGAGAGCCAGGGCCGCGTGGTCGTGCTCGAGGGCGGTATAACTGCGACCACGCTCAGCCAGTCGCCGGTGGATGCCCGCGTGCTGGACGTTGAGCGCATAACCCGCAACCGCGTAGCCACCGTGTACAGCATACCGCCGCACATGCTGGGCGATTATTCCGACGCCAGCTACTCTACCGCTGAACAGACAATGCGCGAATATATAGACCTGACCATTACACCGATAGTCGTGCAATGGGAACAGGAATACAACCGCAAGCTGCTCACCTGGGATATGGTGTGCGACGGGTACTGCTTCCGCTTCGATCTGCGGGCACTGAGCCGCGCGGACATGGCGACCATGAGCCAGATGTACCAGCAGGCCATACGCGGCGGCTGGATGACAATAAACGAGGTGCGCACAAGCGAAGGTCTGCCGGCTGTGCCCAGCGGCGACACGCTGCTGGCGAGCAAGGATCTCATGCCGGTCAGTACTATACTTGCCGGCGGCACTGATACGAGGTGATGATATGAGGACATTCTGGAGCTTCCACGCGTCCGCCGGCGACGCCGCCGACGCACCTGCGCTGCCCGATGAGCTGCGCATAGACGGCGAGATCGCGGACGATGACGACGCGTGGTGGTATGAAGATGGCAAGGTCACATGTCCCGACGCGTTCCGAGCCGCGCTCGAGGCTGTAGACGGCGACCTGACAGTGGCCATAAACTCGCCCGGCGGCGACGTCATCGCAGCAAGCTGCATATACGCTATGCTGCGCGAGTTTGCCGGGCGCGGCCACAGGGTCACGACGCGCATAGACGGCTGGGCGGCCAGCGCCGCCAGCGTCATAGCCGTGGCCGGCGATGAGGTGCAGATGGCTCCGACCGCGTACATGATGATACACGACCCCTGGACGCTGGCCATGGGCAACGCCGAGGACATGCGCGCGTGCAGTGCGATGCTCGACGAGATCGCCGACGGCATAGTCGAGGCGTATCGAATCAAGACCGGTATGTCGCGCGCGCATATACGCGAGCTGATGCGCGCCGAGACCTGGATGAGCGCGCGCAAGGCCGTAAAGCTCGGGTTTGCCGACACCATACTGTATCAGCATGAGTCCGAGGCAGACGACGACGGCGAGGCCATGCAGGCACGCGCCGCACTGGAGAAAGTAGTCGCACGCGTGCGCGCGCGGGCTGAGCGCAGAACAGGCAACACGGGCACAGAACATATCGCTGCACCACTTTGCAATACGGAAACTGACGACACTATCACCGACATGCGCCTGCGGCTGATGCTGCTGGCAACGATATAGGAGGCAAAAATGAGCATTACTCAGATGCGAGAAGAACTGCGCAACCTGACTGCGCAGCTCGAGACAGCGCGCGCTCGTGCGCTGTCCGTGGCCATGGACACCAACGCCGACGCCGACGCGGTGCGCAATGCGACCCAAGAGATGACTGCGCTGCGGGCGCGCGTTGAGCTGCTGCAAGGTGAGATCGCAGCGGCCGAACGCCAGGCGTCCGGTAGCGCCACACCGGTAGGCAGTGCCGAACAGCGCACACTGCACGATATACTTGGCAGCCGCGAATACGTGCGCGCGTTTGCCGCCGCGCTGCGTCGCGGCGACCGGCCGCGCCGTGACGGCGTTAACGACCAGAACCGCATACTGTACGACGCGCTGACGATAGCGGGCGGCAGCCCCGCCGGCGAGGATGGCGGGTATCTGGTGCCCGAGGACATGGACACGTCCATACGCGAGCAGATGCGCGCCATGCAGCCGCTCAGCGCGTTCGTCAACGTGGAGACCGTCGGCTCCAACACCGGCTGGCGCGTCGTCGACACCGCCCCGACCACCGGTTTTACCGCGCTGACCAGCGAAGTGCCCAGCGGCGGCGTAGCGACCGACGACCAGCCTGCATTTGGCAAGGTGTCCTTTACCCTCACCACCTATGGGCTGCGCGTGCCGATCTCCAACGAGCTCATGGCCGATGAGACCGCGGGCCTGATGAGCTACCTCAGCCGCTGGTTCGCAAAGAAGCTCGCGCTCACGCACAACAAGCTGATACTTGCCGAGTTCGACAAGACGAGCGCCGAGACCATCACGCCCGGCGCTTCCGATGGCGCGACGCTTGCGCTGCTCAAGGGCGTGCTGAATGTGGCGCTCGACCCGTCCATATCCGCGCTGGCGACCATCATAACCAATCAGGACGGCTTCAACTACCTGGACGGGCTGGCTGACACGACCGGGCGTCCGCTGTTGCAGCCCGATCCTGCTACCGGCGCGCCCATGCTGTTTGGCAGCCGCAGGATAGCGGTATGCAGCAGCGCCATATTGCCCACGCGCGAATCCAGCGGCAGCTATTACCCGCTGTACATAGGCGATGGCAGGCAGTACACGACGCTGTTCCAGCGCGCGCCGATGGAGCTGGCGTCCACCGATGTGGGCGGCGACGCGTGGAAAAGCTACTCGACCGAGGTGCGCGGCATAGTGCGCCTGGGGACCGGCGTATTTGATGCTGGCGCAATGTGCAAGCGTGAGATATTCATAGGCGCATGACGCGGAGGTGATGCGCAGTGGTGAGCCTTGAAGGTCTCAAACGCTACGCCGTGCTCGGCCCGGGCGGCGATGATCGGACGCTGCAGCTCTGCCTGGACTCCGCGATAAGCTGGTTCGAGAACGCAGGCGTTGACGCACACCACACTGCCGACCCGCTCTACGAGCTGGGCGTGTACATGCTCGCGCTGCACTGGTACGACAATCGCGGCGCTATCGGCACGGCCAGCACTGACAACCGCGAGCTGCCCTATGGCGTCATGACCATCATGCACCAGCTGCGCTACTAGGAGGTGGCGTATGGCATACAACGCGGGCACACTGCGCGAGCAGATAGTTTTGCAGCGCGCCGTCGAGGCAGGCACGGACGCCGCGGGCAATCGCATACTGCGTTGGGAGCCGGTATGCGAGACCTACGCCGCCGCGCGCGACGTGAGTGGGCGCGAGTTCTGGGAGGCAGCCGCGCATCAGCTGGAGCGCATAGTTACGCTCACGCTGCGCTGGATGGACGGCGTCAGCGCCGATATGCGCGTGGTGTGGCGGGGCGAGGTCTACGAGATAGTCCAGGTCAATCACCTGGGCTATCGCGGCGACTGGATGACGTTAAAGTTACGACTTATCGAGAGCGAGGCGGGCAAGCATGGCGAGCTTTAATTTCACCGGGCTGGACGAGCTGATAAGCCAGCTCAGCGCCATATCCGACAACGTCGACGATGCTTGCATGGCAGCCAGCGAAGCCGGCGCTGCCGTAGCGCTGGAAGCCATCAAGGAAAGCGTGCCCGTGCGCACTGGCGCGCTTCGAGACCATATAAAGATCGCCGACAAGGGATACAGCGCCACGGATGGGCACTGGTGCGATATCTACCCAACCGGCATGAAGCCCGGCAACGGCAATCCTGACGCGCGCAGGTATGCAACGGTAGGATTTGTGCTTGAGTACGGCCGCAGCAATATGCGCGCAAGACCATGGATGCGGCCGGCAGTCGAGCGCGAGGAAGAACGAATACACGAGGCAATGGAGCGCGAGCTTATGGCGCGCCTGGGATTGTGATTGTATGCAGGACGTAAACGAAGTCATACGGACCGCGTTGAGCGGACTGCCCTGCCCCGCCTCACGCGAACCTGCCGCCGGAGCCGCCGAGCAGTACGTCAGCTGGTTTGAAGTTTCGGCGACGCCGACAGTACACGCAAGCAATACAGCCCAGCGCATCGTGCATGTGATCCAGGTGGACATATACTCCAGACCCCACTACCATATGCTGCTGGCCGAGGTACTGCTGGCGCTGAAGGGCGCGGGCCTGACTGTCAGCGAGTGGGGCCCTGAGGACTATGAGGAGGACACAGGATATCATCACATGCCCATCTCTGTGGGATGGGCGCAGACTATTGGAGGGGTCGAATAATGCCTAAAGGTATATATACGGGTATGCTGGACGTGTACGTAGCCAAGATGACCGGCACGGACAGCGCCAGCTCCAAGCCCACCTACGGCGCGCCGCAGGTGCTGGGCATGGGCATAGAGGTCAGCATAGCGCCCAACTACGCCGAGGGCGAGCTGTACGCCAGCAACGCCGTAGCGCGGCGCGCCAAGAACATAGTCAGCTATGGTGTAACCATCAACACCGAATCCATGGATCCGGCGCTGGTAGCGTATGCTACCGGCAGAGTCAAGGATGCAAACGGCGTTCAGGTGATAAAAGGCGGCAATGTACCCGGCAAGATAGCGTTGGGTTTTGCCAGAACCAAGGACAACGGCACCAAGGAGTTCTGGTGGCTGTATAAGGGCGAGCTGGCTGAGGCCGCCGTTACGGCCAAGACCAGCACCGGCTCCATTGAGTACCAGACGCCGAGCCTTGAGGGCACATTTGACCGGCGCATATATGACGATGCGCTGGCCTGCATCGTAGACGAGGAAGATACCGGCATCGCGTCCGGCGTGCTGGACAACTGGTTTACACAGGTATACGAACCTGAAGGAGCTGCTGAGCCCGGCGTCGACGAGCTGCCCATAGGCAAAGTACTGACGGTAGCAACGCTGCCCACAGGTGGCATCGACGCTACCGCCGTATACGTGCTGACCGCCGAGGACGGCGAAAAAGCGTCCGGGACTATGTGGCGGCAGATAAGCGGCGAATGGGTGCAGTACGGCGTGTAAGCATGATACAGCGTCGGGGCGCATGACCGTCCCGACGCATTTACATTACAGGAGGTGCCGGCAATGGCCAAACGCAATATTCAAATGATACCTCAGCGCGGGCGCAATGTGAGCGCCCCGGTCCAGCATGTCACGCTCAACGGCACGCGCTATGCGCTCGTTTTCAACAACAAGGCCATGCGCATAGCTGAAGATGTTTACAGCGAGCAGTACGGCAAGGATATGGGCTTCTTCGATATCGTTACCGAATTGCAGAACAAGCGCTATCGCGCCATCATGGCTATCGTATTTAGCGCGCTGCGCGCCGGCGGGCTTGAAATGAGCTGGGAGGATTTTGACAAGGCGTTCACCCTGGCCTCGCTGGACGCCGTGCGGCAGGCCGTGCAGGCCGGCATACTGGCTGCGCTGCCCACGGGCGGGGAGGCCGATGCGCAAAAAAACGAACAGCCGCACTGATGACGATGAGTTCCCGTGGGCGTGGCTGATGTACCGGGCTCTGGAGGCCGGTATCAGCTACGACGCGTTTTGGCAGATGTCGCCCCGCGCAGTATTGTCAGTTTTGCATGAACGGCTGCGCGCAAGGGCGGATGCGGGCGCGATCAGCGCCATGCCCACGCGCGAATCCGACACGGTGCGGCTGGGATATATACCACGTCCTTGACCTGAAAGAGCATGCTGTCGCAATGCTCTTGTTTTTTTGGAGGGATTGCGATGGCGGGCAAGTCTACCCGGACCGTGAGCACGCGCATACAGCTTGAGGGAGATAAAGAGTACAAGCAGAGTATGAACGATATCTCGCGCGGGCTCAGCGTGCTCAAGAGCGACCTGAAGGCCACGCAGGCCGGGTTTGGCGACCAGGGCGACAGCATGGATGCGCTGACAGCGAAATCCGAGAATCTGCAGCAGCAATACCAGTTGCAGGCGCAGCAGGTACAGCTGATGGCCGACCGGCTGGAAAAGGCAAAGGCCAAGTATGGCGAGAACAGCGCCGCGACCGAGAAGCTGCGCATCGCGCTGAACAATGCAAAAGCCGCGATGTATGACACGGAGCAGCAGGTCAAAGAGACCAACGACGAGATCGACGACCTGAAGGGCGGGCATGAAAAGCTGTCCGCTGCCATGGACAAGGCGGCGGGCATAGCAAAAGGCGCGCTGGTCGCAGGTCTGACGGCGGCTTCGGTAGCCGCCGCGGCGCTTATGAGCGGCATCACCGCTACCGCGGCCGCGGCGTATCAGCTGGGCGTGGACAGCGCCGCCGCCAGCAATCAGCTCGCCGCCAGCACTGGCGCGTATGGCGAGGAACTGGCCGCGTTGCAGAGCGTGGTCGACGGGGTCTACGCCAACAACTTTGGCGACGACATGCGCGATGTGGCCGACTCCGTGAGCGAGGTGGCACGCGTCAGCGGGTTGGCTGGCGACGAGCTGCAGTATGCCGTTGAATCAGGATATGGGCTGCGCGATACCTTTGGCTACGAGGTGCAGGAGTCCGCCCGTACCGCCACCATGCTGATGCAGCAGTTCGGCGTGTCGGCAGATGAAGCCTACGATATAATCGCCACCGGCGCGCAGAACGGCGCGGACAAAAACGGCGACATGCTGGACACGCTCAACGAGTATGCGCCTAAGTTCAAAGCGTTGGGCCTGAGCGCCGATCAGATGATGCAGGCGCTGATATCAGGCGCTGAAGGCGGCGCGTTCTCCATCGACAAGGTCGGCGACGCCGTAAAGGAGTTCTCACTGCGCGCCGTCGACGGCAGCGACACCACGCGCGAGGCGTTCAAGGCCATCGGCCTGGATGCAAGCGAGATGGAAAAGGCGTTTGCTTCAGGCGGCGAAACTGCTCAGGCCGCGTTCTTTCAGGTCGTGCAGGCGTTGCAGGACATGGAGGATCCGCTCGAGCGCCAGCAGGCCGCCGTGGCGCTGTTCGGCACTCAGTACGAGGATCTGGGCGAAGGAATACTGCCCATAATGGCCAGCATGGCGACCAGCGCCACCGATACCGCCGGGGCCATGGCCGCCATAAACGCGGTAAAGTACACCGACGCCGCGACCGCACTGAGCGGTCTGAAGCGCACCGTCGAGGGACAGCTGCTGCCGCTGGGGCGCAAGATAAATTCTACCTTTACTGACGCGCTCAACGGTATAAATGAGCTGCTCGGCGATGGGTTGCAGACCGATGATATCGCGGCAATAGGCGATATTCTGGTCGGCACCGTCGATGAGCTGTTAGACGGGCTGGACGATATGATCGATGAGGCCGGGCCCATGGTGGCCGAAGCCGTGGGTACGCTCGTCGATGTCGCGCTCGATACCCTGCCCGGGATGCTCGACCAGCTAGTGCCGGTGGTCATGGACCTGCTGCAGAGCGTCATTGACGCGTTGGTCAGCAATATAGGCCCCATCGCCGAGCTGGCCACGACTATGCTCACAAACCTTGCCGGGCTGCTGATAGACAATCTGCCGCTGCTGCTGGACGCCGCGCTGAGCATTATACTGGGCCTGGTCGACGGCATGACGCAGGCATTGCCTGAGCTGATACCGGCCGCTATCGCGGTCATCGGTCAGCTTGCGGCGGGCCTCATCGAGGCGATACCGCAGCTGCTGGAAGCGATACCTGCTATATTCGCTGCCATTGGCGAGGGATTGCTCGCCGTTGACTGGGCGGGACTGGGGCTTACGCTTGTCACTGCCCTGGGCAATGCAATCAGCAGCGCAGGAGCGGCGCTGGCGGGGCTGTGGGACTGGATCGGCAGCGGGTTGTCGGGGCTGGGCGAGACTATTACCGCCAAGGGCGGCGAGATCATTGCCTGGATCAAGTCGGGCTTCGACAGCGCTGTCGCAGCTTTGACCGACCTTTGGGGCTGGATCACCAGCGGGTTTACCGCCGATGGTCTGGGCCAGACCATCACCGCCAAGGGTGGCGAAATCATCTCGTGGATCAAGACTGGCTTTGACAATGCCGTCGCGGCTTTGACCGACTTGTGGGGCTGGATCACCAGCGGATTTACTGCCGAGGGTCTGGGCCAAACTATCACCGCCAAGGGCGGCGAAATCATTTCGTGGATCAAGACTGGCTTTGACAATGCCGTCGCGGCTTTGACCGACTTGTGGGGATGGATCACCAGCGGGTTTACTGCCGATGGTCTGGGCCAGACTATCACCGCCAAGGGCGGCGAAATCATCTCGTGGATCAAGACTGGTTTCGACAATGCCGTCGCGGCTTTGACCGATCTGTGGGGCTGGATCACCAGCGGATTTACTGCCGAGGGTATCGGACAGAGCCTTATCGACGCGGGCAGCAATCTGATTGGGTGGCTACAAACTGGCATTGATAACGCGCTCAGCAACATACTCGGACTGTGGGATTGGATTATCGGTTCACTGGGCGATGACAGCGCTACTACCGAAGCCGACTTCAATGCCATGGGCGGCAACATTATAGACTGGCTCATGGCAGGCATTAAGGCTGCCATAACCGGTATAACCAGCATATGGAGTTGGATATTCGATGCGTTTGGCGGGCTGGACGTGGACGCCAGCGGCCTGATGCAGAGCTTTATCGACTTCGGTACTAGTGTTATCGGCTGGATACGCACCGGCATCGAGAACGTCATAGGCGCTATTGGTTCGGTATGGGACTGGATTATGGGCCTGTTTGGCGGTGGTTCAGACTCTGAAGGCAGTACCGAGGCAAGCGACATAGGCGCTGACCTGGCTCAAGGCATAGCCAGCGGTCTCGAAGACGATGGTTCGCTCACAACTGCCATTGGCAATGTGGCCAACACCATAATGACCCAACTTGCCGCGGCTTTGGGCTGCTCTGAAGGCGGCCCCAGCACGTTCACCACAATATATGGTTTAAGTGTATCCCAGGGGTTGGGCGTTGGTATGACTAGCGAAGGTGGAATATCTGCCGTCAGTACCGCAGCTGGTACTGTAGCAAATACGCTGCTAACGCAATTGGATACTGACCTGGGTACCCAGGCAGGCGCGAACTCCACGCAAGCTACTACGCGCGGCAATCTGGTGTCGCAGGGACTGGCAACCGGTATGACCGACAAACAGTCCGACGTAACAACGGCAGCTACCACAATAGCGCAAGCCATACTCACCCAACTCACGACCGACCTGGGCACTAGCGAGGGCAACAGCACGTATGCAACGACATACGGCAATTACGTGACCAATGGCCTTGCTACCGGTCTGACCGACGCTCAAGACACTGCAACGACCGCTGCTACCACACTAGCAGACGCCACGCTCGCCGCACTTGCCGGCGCGCTGGGCGTGACCATTGGCGATGGAGATGCTGCCAGCGACAGCACCCAGAGCAAGCCGTATGGTACCGCAGTCGTCGGCGGCGTAGCCAGCGGTATAACCGGCAGTTCCACAAGCGATACGTTCGCGACGCCCGCGTCCACGCTTGCGAGCGCAGTCAAGGGCGCGCTGGACAGCGCCTTCGGCGTGAGCGAGGGCTCGTCGAGCAAATTCGAATATGTCGGTAAGGCCGTTGCCCAGGGCATAGCCAGCGGCATCCGTAATAATCAGAGCACTATCACGTCAGCCGCCAAAGCTGCTGCGACCGCTGCTTACAACGCAGCCAAGGCGGCGCTGTCCATCGCATCGCCCAGCAAAGTCATGCAGGAGATAGGCCGCTACTTTGACGAGGGCTTTGCCAGGGGCATCGATGAGGGCGCCGGCGATATCGTAGCGCGCGTGCGCGAGGTTAGTCGCATGGCGTCTGACGCAGCGCTGGCGCAGGCGCTTGAGCGCCCTGTGCAGCGCGTCGATATCGACTATGACCGGCTTGAGGGCATTGCGCGCGGCAAGGGGCGCGGCGACGTCACTATCAACCAGAACAACTACTCCCCCAAGGCGCTCACGCCATATGAGACCGCGCGGCAGACGCGACAGGCGGCGCGTGAATTGGCAGTGATGTGGAACAGATGACGCGCCAACGTTGGCGCATATATGAAAGAGGTGGTCGCATGTGCGCGACGACATAATCAGCGCGACGTTCACGAACGCGCGCGGCGAGACTATCGCCTGGGGCGCGGACGGCGCGCATGTACTCACCCGTCTGGACGGCGTGGCCGGGCTGACCGCGCTGGTCACTACCAGCCGCGCGCCCGGACAGGACGGCGAGACCTGGCTGGCCAGCCGCCTGCCGATGCGCACGCTCACGCTGACCGGCGCAGTGCTGGGGACTGGGCGCACGCTCGGTCATGAGCGCGCCTGGCTCATGCGCGTGACGAATCCGCGCCTCGGCCCGGGCGTGTTGACCGTCACCGGATATGGCAGCACGCGCCGCACAACCGCATATGTCGACGGCGCGCCCACGCTCGATGAGAGCGCCGCGCTGCCCTGGCAGACGTACACGCTGACGCTCACCTGCCCCACTCCCTACTGGGAGGACGTCGACGAGAGCGTCGTCGAGATGCGTCGCCAGGTCGGCGGACTGCGCTTCCCGCTCACATTGCCCACTTACTTCGCGCTGGTCAACACCACGCGGCGATATCTCGTCCGCAATCTGGGCGACGTCGATTGCCCGCTGACCATGGAGTTCTCGGGCGGCGCGATTAACCCGGTGCTCACCAACCTCACCACCGGCGAGGCCATCAAGATAAACACTACGATACCCGATGGTCATACGCTGGTGGTCTCGACCGCTTACGGCGGCAAGCGCGCGCTGCTGCGCGACGACGCCACCGGCCAAACTACCGACGCCATGGCGCAGCTCGATCTGAGCAGCGTCTTTTTTGATCTGCGCGTCGGCGACAACTATCTGACCTATAACGCCGACGAGGGCGCGGCCGGCGCGACTGTGCGCGCACGCTGGCGCACGCGCTACGCCGGACTGTAGCGGAGGTGCTATATGGACATTCCATACATTGCCGTCATAGACCCCGAGACCGCCGCGCTGTGCGGCATAATCGACGTATACCAGTCGCTCGTCACGCGCGAGACGCTCAACGACGTCGGCGACTGGGAGTTGACGCTGCCCGCGACCGACGCCGCGATAGATGCACTGCGCGTCGGCCGCATGCTAAACGTACAGGGCTTCAGCGGCCTCATCGAGGAAATATCGATAGCACAGACCGACGATGGCGCTGACGTCATGACCGCGTGCGGCTCCGACCTGGGCGGGCTGCTCAGCGCACGTCTGGCGTTGCCCGGCGCTGGACAGGAATACGCCGAGTACTCGGGCGAGCCCGCCGCCGTCATGGCCAGCATCGTGGCCGACAACTGCATCGACGCTGAGCCGGCGCGGAATTATCCACAGCTCATGATAGGGGCTGTGGATGAGACGGACGAGGTGATAACGTGGCAGACCCGGTACGAGGTCGTCAGCGATGTGCTGCGCGACATAGCTGGCGCCCATGGCCTTACATGGCGCATACGCTATGACGCCGGAGACATGCTGCTGGATATACGCCGCGCGCAGGATCACAGCGCCGGCTCGGACTCGCCGGTCATATACTCGCCCGAGTACGACAATGTCACCGGCCAGAGCTACACCCACAGCGTCGCCGGCAGCGCGAATGTGGCGCTGGCTGCCGGTTCGGGTACCGGCGCGGAGCGCGAGGTATGCTGGGTCGGCGACAGCCAGCTGCGCGGCCTGGCCCGGCGCGAGACTTATCTGGCGCTCAAGTCGTACTCGTCGCTGGCCGATGACGCCGCCGCGCAGCTGAGCGCCAGGTACTCCCCTGCGCTGGCGTTCGAAGGTTCGCTGCTCGAGACCGGGCCGTTCCAGTATGGCGTGCACTGGCAGCTCGGCGACACCATAACCGTGCAACACCTGGCCTGGGGCGTCAGCATGGACGTGCGCGTGACCGAGATAGAACACGTCTATGAGGGCGACACGGTGCAGCTCGTGGCCACGTTTGGCGAGAGCGCTATCACGCTCGTGGACGCTATAAAGCGCACGATAGCGCCCGCACAGGACGATATGCGGAGGTGATTCCATGGCCGAAATATCGGCTTTTTTTAATTACAGGGATGAGGATGCCGAGCGCTACCCTGCTGAAATATTCGCGGAGTATTTTGCTTCACTGATAGGCAACGGCATATTCAACGGCGGCGATAACCTGCGCGCGTATTGCACCGGCGCGGATCGCATCGTGCGCGTGCTGCCCGGCAGCGCATGGATAAACGGCTACTACTATCGGCTCAAGGACGAGGAGCTGCCGCTGGAGCTGGCTGAGGCCGATGCGACGCTCGACAGGATCGACCGCATCGTCGTACGGTTAAACACCGATCCAGGCACTTATGCGATTCACCTTGTCGTACTGCAGGGCACACCTGCCAGCGAACCTGAAGCGCCGGAGTTAGTGCGCGAGGGCGATATATACGATCTGTCGATAGCGACAGTGCGCATTACCCACAATACCGCTGCGCTGGCAGCAGATGCTGTCACTGATACGCGCCTGCTCACAGATGTCTGCGGACTGGTCAATTCACTCATCACCGTCGATACGTCGCATATGCAGCAGGCCTTCGACGAGAGCTTTGACGCCTGGGACGACAGGGTCGCCGGATATGCGCGCCAATGGACTCAGTGGATGGCAGATTGCGATGACCAGTGGTCTGCAAAGCTCGCCACCGTACAGGAAACTCTGGATGGCAAAGCCGATGCGGTCCATACCCACGCTGCAAGCGACGTTACCGCGGGTACGCTGGGCGGGCGCGTACAGGCCAATGCGTCGGCTGTGGCCACACTGGCTAACAAACAGGTGCGCAACATAGTCATCGCTACAAGTGCGCCGTCAGGCGCTTCAAACGGCGACATCTGGCTCAGCTATACTCAGTGAGGTGACGCGGCATGGCAAGGTACTACTACAAACGCTATTCGGCCAAGCCTCAGTATTCAAAGGACAATCAGACCAGCAGTATGTACTACAATTACGACCGGCTGCCGCTGGGCGACGTGTATATGTGCAATATAACCAACCCCGCTCTGGAAACTTCCATGATACAAGAATCCCTGCTGTGCGATGTCGATACGGGCTACTATGCCGCAAGCAGTGCTCAGCATATTAGCAATGATACATATCTACAACAGTGGATGTATCTGGTCATATGTTCGCCAACTGAGGCGTGGGCGGTAAACGGCAACCTGTACAGCGTATCGGCAGCGCATAATCAGATTGACGGCGTGAGGTTGCTGTCCAAATACACGATAACGCCCACATACGTTGCAGGCGAGCTGGTTGAGGAGATCATCGC
>DSLFC04102__coassemble_928_pt1 | contig 22689 bp, 19 predicted proteins | sample DSLFC04102__metabat2_low_PE_005 | metagenome-assembled genome bin DSLFC04102 | reverse complement strand
CTCGAAATGCGAACGGGGGATACGCAGACCGTGTATGTCGTGACGGGCAATCCGGCGGTGTGGTGGACGATGCTGGCGGGCATGATATTCACGATGGTGGTCTGCTGGAAGGAAAAGCTGCGCGACCGGAAAAAGCTCATCATCATAGTCAGCTTCCTGGCGCAGTATCTGCCGTGGGTACTGGTGCCGCGGTCGATGTACATATACCACTACTTTGCCAGCATACCGTTTATGATAATGAGCCTGTGCTTTGTGATAAAGGCGTTTGAGAAGGCGCATCCGCGCGCGACGCGTGGCGCGGCGATAGCGCTTATGGCGGTGACTGTGGGGCTGTTTGTGCTGTTCTACCCGGTTATATCGGGTGCGCCGTGCTCCCAGACGCAGCTGAATATAATCAACATGCTGGGCCCGTGGAACCTGTACTGAGCCGGGCGTGCATAACGATGACCGGGGCGTGCGATGTCGTGCGCCCCGGTCTTGTTCGTGTTGGGATGCTATTCAAATGTAAATCAAGAAATGTTGTGCCCAAACAATAACTAATCAAGGTAAGTTATTGACAATCGGGTTTGCGGCGAATATAATAACAATATACATGCAGTTTTGGTAAAGAGGCTTTGCTGACGTGAGCCAGGCGCCGGGCGATTGGACCGCTTTCCAGTGCATAACGCAAATGTCATACGATCTGTGCGTCACAAAACGGCAATGTGCATCGTATGAATATATGACATCGCCAAAAGGATGGCATGAGCGTATCGAGCGGACAGTTTGGGCATGCATAAAAGGAGAATAAGTGAAATGACGGAAAACATGAAGTTGTTTCTTGAAAAGATATCCGAGGATCGCGAGCTTGCGGCCAGGATCGCAGGCATGGACAGCAACGCTATCATGGCCGAAGCGCGCCGTCAGGGCATTGAACTGACGGATGCCGACTTCGCATCCGAGTCAGACGCGGAACTGTCCGAGGACGAACTGAATGAGGTGGCCGGCGGCGGCAAGTGTGCGTGCGTCGCGGGCGGCGGCGGGACCGAGGGCGACAACTGTGATAAATGCTTCTGCATAGTGGCCGGAGAGGGCAATTTCTCGGACGGCGCGCAGCGCTGCGAGTGTGGCATAGCGGGCGGCGGCGTGGATCACTAGTCGCTGACAGATGCCTTAATGCTGACAGATGTCTTATAAAGCAGGGGTGATCGAACGATGACTGACAATATTAAGCGTTTCATAGAAAATATATCCCAGAACGCCGAACTGCTCGCGAAGGTGAACCGTATGGATAAGGCGGAGTTTATTGCCGAGGCTCGCCGACAGGGCATTGAACTGACGGACGCCGACTTCGCATCCGAGTCGGACGCGGAGCTGTCCGAGGATGAGTTGGACGCGGTCGCGGGCGGCGGCAAGTGTGCGTGTATAGCGGGTGGCAGTGGCACCGAAGATAATGACAATTGCCTGAACTGCGTATGCGTGATGGGCGGCCAGGGCGTGTTCAAGGATGGCGTAGAGCGCTGCAAGTGTGTTATTGGCGGCGGCGGCGTAGATGAATGAGCTGAAACGTCTGCATGTGCATCACGAATCATACCGGGGCCTGTGAGAAGTCGCGCACGGTTAAGCGGTAGCGCGCGGCCGGCAACTCAGGATGCGGAGCCGCGTGTGGCAAGGCCCTGGGCCGAAGCTGCACCAGCCGGGCACGGAACCGCGCGATGCGCGCGCGGGCTTGTTCCTGGACGGCGTGCAGCGCTGCGAGTGCGGCATAGGCGGCGGCGTGGACAAGTGATATCGCCGCAGATCGTATTGGAAAGAGAAAATGAATATGATTGACAACATGAAGAAGTTTCTGGAGCTGGCGTCAGGCGACGCCGAGTTGGTTGAACGGCTCAATGGCATGGACAAGGATGCCATAATAGCCGAAGCGCAGCAGCGGGGCATAGCGCTGAGCGAGGCCGATTTCGCAGCGGATACGAGCGCGGAGCTGAGCGATGACGAGCTGGACGGGGTCGCGGGCGGCGGCAAGTGCGCATGCATCATGGGCGGCTCCGGCAAGGAGGGCGATAACTGCAAGGAGTGCGCCTGCATCATCGCGGGGGGCGGCATGTTCAAAGACGATGTAAATCGCTGCGGCTGCGTTGGCGCCGGCGGCGGCGTGGACCATTGATATTGCTGCGAAGCGGATTTGAAAGGAGAAACGAATATGACTGACAACATGAAGAAGTTCCTGGAGCTGGCGTCGGGCGACGCCGAGTTGGTTGAACGGCTCAATGGCATGGACAAGGACGCCATAATTGCCGCAGCACAGCAGCGGGGCATAGCGCTGACCGAGGCCGACTTCGCGGCGGATACGGGCGCAGAGCTGAACGAGGACGAACTGGACGCGGTCGCGGGCGGCGGCAAGTGCGCGTGCATCTTGGGCGGCGGCGGCAAAGCGGACGATAACTGCAATAAGTGCTCATGCGTTCTCGATGGCGCCGGCAAGTTCAAAGACGGTATAGTAAATCGCTGCGGCTGCGTTGGCGCCGGCGGCGGCGTGGACAAATGATATCACGTCGAACCTGATTTGAAAGGAAGACCGGATATGACTGGCAACATGAAGAAATTCCTGGAGCAGGTGTCGAGCGACGGCGAGCTGACCGCCCGGCTGAAGGGCATGGACAAGGACGCCATAATAGCCGCGGCGCAGCAGCGGGGCATAGCGCTGACCGAGGCCGACTTTGCGGCGGATACGGGCACGGAGCTGAGCGAGGACGAACTGGACGAGGTAGCAGGTGGCGGCAAGTGCGCGTGCGTCTTGGGTGGCAGCGGTAAAGCGGGCGATAACTGCCAGAAGTGCTCATGTGCTATCGGCGGCTGGGGCTTTTTCGATGATGGCGTAGATCGCTGCATATGCGGTGGCGCCGGCGGCGGCGTGGACAAATGATAGCACGTCGAACCTGATCTGAAAGGAAGACCGGATATGACTGACAACATGAAGAAATTCCTGGAGCTGGCGTCAGGCGACGCCGAGTTGGTTGAACGGCTCAATGGCATGGACAAGGATGCCATAATAGCCGAAGCGCAGCAGCGGGGCATAGCGCTGAGCGAGGCCGATTTCGCAGCGGATACGAGCGCGGAGCTGAGCGATGACGAGCTGGACGCGGTCGCAGGCGGCGGCAAGTGCGCGTGCGTCGTGTGCGGCGTCGGCAAGGCGGGCGATAACTGCAAGGAGTGCGACTGCAGCTTCGGGGGCGGCGGCGTGTTCGAAGACAAAGTGAATCGCTGCCGCTGCGCTAGCATCGGCGGCGGCGTGGACCATTAGTCGACTGGCGGCGCCAAAGGCGATGTGAAGCGGCTTCGATGACACTGAAGTCCGATGCGGCTGCGCGTCGCGCGCCCGGAGCGGACGCCGTGCGGGCCGACGGGGCTAAAACGTGCAGGAATGCAGCCGGCGTCGAGCCGGTTCACCCGTGGGCTCGCTCGTGGCTGCCGATATAATTTGAATCGATTTAAGGAGCGGCGTATGACTGATAATATGAAGAAACTGATGGAAATGGTATCCAACGATCAGTAGCTCGGCGAGCGCCTGAGCAAGATAAGCGACAAGGCCGAACTGATAGCCGAGGCCAGGGCATTCGGGCTGGACATCAGCGAGGCTGACCTGACCACGGAACCCAACGACCAGCTGTCGGACGACGAGCTGCTGTCGGTCACAGGCGGCAAGCGGTGCGGCTGCGTGCTGGCTGGCGTCGGTGAGGAGTACAAGGACCTGCGGCACAATTATTGCGGATGCTATGCGGCGGGCAACGGCAATTTCACCGACGGCACGCAGCGCTGCTCCTGCAACTTCTGCGGCGGCGGCGTGAACGAATGACGCGGCAAAGGCGTGCATGGATTGCGGGCAATGCGCATCCGGCGGCAAACAGGGCTTTATAAGGGAGTGTTATACATGACTGACAACATGAAAAAGTTTATGGAACGGATATCGGCCGACGACGAGCTGGCCAAGCGTGCGTCCAAGCTCGACAAGGCGGAGCTTGTGGCGCTGGCCAAGGCGCAGGGGTTCGAACTGGGCGAGGCCGACCTGGCGCCCGAAGGGAATGGCGAGATCAACGACGATGAGCTGAGCACGGTCGCAGGCGGCGGTAAGTGCACCTGCGTGGCGGGCGGCGGTGGCACGGCCGGCGACAAAAACAATCCGTGCGGCTGCGTGGCGATAGGCATTGGCAAGGGCCTGGGCGGGAAATTTCGCTGCGACTGCTACTTGTACGGCACCGGTGAGGACTGATGCCGCGCGCGCTGGACGATAATGTACGGCTGGAAAGGAGACGTATACATGACAGACAACATGAAGGCGTTCCTCGAGATGATCGCCCGAGACGCCGGGCTGGCCGAGCGCGCCGTCGCAATGAGCGCGGATGAGCTGCGGGAGCTGGCGCGCACTATGGGCATGCAACTGACGGATGGCGACTTTGAACAAGGAGCCGACGAGGTGAGCGATGACGAGCTGACCGCCGTGGCTGGCGGCTATTGCTCGATGGCTGGCGGCAATTCGTGCACCTGCAGCGAAGCTGGATACGGCAAAAGCTCGAAGAGGAAGTTCTGCCTCTGCCTGCAGGGCGGTACCGGCAAGACGATAACCGGCACGCAGCTCTGCCAGTGCAGCGCGTTCGGCTCGGGCGGCTCCGACTGACGAACCGTTCCCCGGGTGCGCAAGGCGTGGGCAGACCGGGCCTGTGCGCATGCCGCAGGGACTGCCAGTCTGTCCGGCCAGGCGCGCGCTGGCGCGGGCGAGCCTTAACAGCGCGGACTGCCAGGGCGGTTCGCCGGGCGATAAGCTAAATCAGCCTGTGTTCCTGAGCTTGCGGAGCACAGGCTTTGTATGTTTTGCCGGGCGCTCGCGCAAGGCCTGCTCAGTTCCAGTACTTTCCATCCAACGAACGGTAGCCAATGGCTTCGGCGACGTGCTGCTCGGTTATATTGGCGCCGCCGTCCAGATCGGCTATTGTGCGCGCGACCTTTATGAGCCGCGTGAAGCCACGCGACGACAGGTGCAGGACGTTTGCGGCGGATTCAAGCAGCTGCCGCGGCGCTTCATCAAGCGCGCAGTACTTTTCGAGCAGACGGCTCGTCAGCTGTGCGTTGCAGGTTATGCCGTCGTTGCAGTAGCGCTGCTGCTGGAGCCTGCGCGCGGCGTTGACGCGCTGGCGTATGGCGTCGGACGGCTCCTCGGCCGAGCGCATGGTTATCTGGTTGACCGGCACGGATTCGACTTCTATCTGTATGTCTATGCGGTCCAGCAGCGGGCCGGATATGCGATTGCGGTAGCGCTTGAGTTCGGCCGGCGTACAACGGCAGGTGTGCGAGTGCGAGCCGAAATAGCCGCACGGACAGGGATTCATTGAGCATACCAGCATAAACTGCGCCGGATATACCGCCTGCGCATGAGTGCGAGTCACTGATATGAAGCCGTCCTCCAATGGCTGGCGCAGCGCTTCCAGCGCGCTGCGTGCGAACTCGGGCAGCTCGTCGAGGAACAGCACGCCCCGATGCGCGCGTGATACCTGACCGGGCCTGGCGTTTGAGCCGCCGCCCACCAGCGCTGCAGCTGATGAGGTGTGGTGCGGCGCGCAGAATGGGCGCATGGTCATGAGGCCTTTGCCGCGAGTGCCGCCCAGCACCGAGTGTATGCGCGTGACCTCGAGCGCCTCTTCAAACGTCATGTCCGGCAGTATGGAGGGCAGGCAGCGCGCCAGCATGGTCTTGCCCGAGCCGGGTTCACCGACCATTATCACGTTGTGTCCGCCGGCGGCGGCGATCTCAAGAGCGCGTTTGGCGGCGCGCTGGCCGCGCACGTCGGCAAAGTCCTGGTCAAACTGACGCGCACCCATCAAGTCGGAATAGGGCTGCGGATGCAGCGGCTCAATGACTTTGCGGCCGGTGAGGTGGGCCTCCACGTCGGCGAGCGAGGACACCGGTATCACGTCCAGACCCTGTATGCAGCTGGCTTCAGGGGCATTTTCGCTCGGCAGCATAATGCGCTTAAAGCCCAGCTGACGCGCGGTTATGGCCATGGACAGCGCGCCGTTTATAGGGTTTACGCCGCCGCCCAGCGCGAGTTCGCCGGATATCGCCATGCCGTTAATGGAGCTCTGCTCGAGCGCGCCGGCGCAGATCATTATGGCAATGGCTATCGGCAGTTCAAAAGCGGGGCCTTCCTTGCGGGTGTCAGCGGGCGCGAGGTTGACGGTGTACCGGCCTACCGGGAACTCAAGGCCTGAATTGCGCAGTGCCGAGCGCACGCGTTCGCGGCTCTCCTTGACCGAAGCGTCGGGCAAGCCCACTATGTCATAGCCGGGCAGTCCGGTGCTCTTGTCGACTTCTATCGTGACCGGATAGCCGTCTATTCCGAGTATACCTATGCTCATCACCCTGGCAAGCATGGCGCACCTCCCTGCGGCCCGCTTGACGCGCGGCCGGTTTTGCGTTAGTATCATATGTATGTATTATATATCGCAGCACAGTCGGCGTAAAGCTCCGATTTGACTGATACATAGAATTAGCTGTAAAATATGACTGAATTCAGTGCGCAATGCCTGAACTTTGCGGGAAACTGCGCAGTATTTGAGATTTTGAACTGTCGAACATGTGAAAATATATATGGCAAAGTTGTAAATTCACACATCGTGTGCTAATATAGAATAGACGCATCGCTGATAGTACAGGGTTGCGAATGCATCAGGACGGACGATAGCGTTACAAATGATAAAGGATGATGAGCGTGGAGTATTCGCTCAGACAGCGCAGGCGGTTGTGGCTATACACATTTGTGTGCCCCGCGATAGACAAGTATGCGCGCATAGTTCGCGACCTGGCCTCGCCGGAGGAGCTGTTCGACAATCCGCCCGATGTGCTGAGCAGGTACGTGGGCGAGCAACAGCTGGCACGCATGCGCAGGCTCAACTCTGAACAGTACATAGATGCGCTGCTGGAGCGGTTGCGCATGCGCGGCGTGACGTTTGTCTGCCGCGGCGACGCCGAATATCCCGAGTGCCTGGAGGAACTGGCCGACATAATCATACCGCCCGAATTGCTGTTCGTGCGCGGCAATCGCGACCTGAACGTGCTTGAAGGCATTGCGGTCGTAGGCACGCGCAAGTGTTCGCCTGAAGGTGCGGGCATCGCCCGGGGCTTTGGCCGAGACTTTGCGCAGGCGGGCGCTCAACTCATAACGGGCATGGCCGTGGGCATAGACGCCGCTGCTGTGGAGGGCGCGCTGGATGGCGGCGGGCGGGTGATAGGCGTACTGGGCTGCGGCGTGGACGTGCCGTATCCTGCCGATAACCAGGTGCTGGTGCGCAGGCTGCTCGAGTCCGGCGGCTCGCTGATATCCGAGTACATGCCCGGTATGCATGCCAATCACATATACTTTCCGGTGCGCAATCGCATAATCGCCGGGCTGGCGCGCGGCACGCTCATAGTTGAAGCGCCGGCGCGTTCGGGCGCGCTCAACACGGCCAGTCATGCGCTCAATATGGGTCGTGAAGTGTTCGTGGTGCCCGGTTCGATACTCGACGCGCGGTATGCCGGCTCCAACGCGCTGCTGTTGGAAGGCGCCGCGCCTGCACTGACCAGCTTCGATGTGCTGGAACCGCTCGGCATAGTCGGGTTGGACGACCGCGACAGGTTTGGCGCGCTCGACGTCGCTGAGACGTATGCGCCGTCAGACAGCGCGGCAGGCTTTGCCGGCAAGAAGGGCGACGCCACTCTAATGTCCGACGCCGACGCGCGGAAGGCATCCGTGTCGCGTCAAGCGGTGCGCGAAGTCGCAGTCGGCTGTGGCACAAAGCCGGGCCTGCAGCGCGATACAGCGCCGGCTGACGCACATGTGCAGGCTGCGGCCGATGGACATGCGGCGCTTACGGCCAGTCCCGAGCCGTCCGGCGCTAAGCGCAATGCGTCAAATGCAGGCGCCGAGCCAGTTAAACCCGCCATACCTGCACGCGCTTCCAGGAAACTGCGCGCCTCGCGCAAAACCGATCATGCACCGACCGATACTGCCGCGGCTGACGCGCAATCCGTGCCCCGACGCGCGATGCCGGAGCTGACTGAGGATGAGCGCAGGATAGTCGAATTGCTCCAAAAGCGCGAACATTCATTCGACGAAATGATTTCTCAAACCGATTTTGACACGGCCAGGCTAAATTCACTCTTGACAATGCTGAAAATAAAGAGAATAATATATGAAACCACGGGTAAACATTTTAGAATCGATGATGCGCTGCGCTGAGGCGCGGACGGTTTTTCATATGATGGAGGTCGGCTGATGACGAACAAGCTGGTAATAGTGGAATCCCCGGCGAAGGCACGCACGATAGGCAAGTTCCTGGGTCGGGGCTATAAAGTCGAGGCGTCCAACGGTCACGTGCGCGATCTGCCCAAGTCGCAGATGGGCGTGGACGTGGACAACAACTTCGAGCCGCGCTACATAACTATACGCGGCCGGGGCGAGATACTCGACCGCATACGCAAGGACGCGCGCACCGCAAGCAAGATATACCTGGCCACCGACCCTGACCGCGAGGGCGAGGCGATATCGTGGCATCTGGCATACGTGCTGGGCATAAAGGAGGACGAGGCCTGTCGCGTTGAGTTCCACGAGATAACCAGTAAGGCAGTCAAGGCGGCGATGAAGGTCGCGCGGCCAATCAACATGAACCTGGTAAACGCGCAACAGGCGCGGCGTGTGCTGGACCGGCTTGTGGGCTACAAGATAAGCCCGCTGCTGTGGCAGAAGGTCAAAAAGGGCCTGAGCGCAGGCCGCGTGCAGTCGGTGGCCACGCGCATGATCTGCGACCGCGAACGCGAGATAGACGAATTCGTGCCCGAGGAGTACTGGGTGTTGACCGGGCGATTCAGTTGCGCCGGCGTTGAGCTGGGCGCGCGACTGGTCACGCTGGGCGGCGAACAGGAACACATAACCAGCCGTGAACAGGCTGAAAGCGCGCTGGAGCTGATTCGCGCACAGTCGTACACGGTCTCGGCGGTGCGCAAGGGCGAAAAGCGCAAAAACCCCGCCGCGCCGTTCACCACATCCAACATGCAGCAGGAGGCCTCGCGCAAGCTGGGCTTCACGACTCAAAAGACGATGCAGATAGCCCAGCAACTCTACGAAGGCGTGGATCTGGAGGGCGAGGGCACGCAGGGCCTTATAAGCTACATCCGCACCGACTCGACGCGAGTGTCCGATGAGGCGATAGCCGCGGTGCGCGGGCTGATAGGCGAGCGCTATGGCGCGGAGTATCTGCCTGAGACCCCCAACGTTTACCGCTCGCGCAAAACTGCGCAGGATGCCCATGAGGCGATACGTCCCACCGATATGACCCGCACGCCCGACTCCATCAAGGAGTCATTGACGCGCGATCAGTTCAAGCTGTACAAGTTGATATATTCGCGGTTTGTGTCGAGTCAGATGACGCCGGCAGTGTACGACACGCTGTCGGTCGATCTGAGCGGCGGGCCGGTCGTGATGCGCTTTACCGGCACGCGCAAGAAGTTTGCGGGCTTCACTGTGGTGTACGAGGAGTCGCTGGACGACGAGGTCGAGGAGAAGGATACGCGTCTGCCCGACATAACCGAGGGCATGGCGCTCGAGCTCAAGGACGCCGCGGCCGATCAGCGCTTTACGCAGCCGCCGCCCCGCTATACCGAGGCGTCGCTGGTGCGCGAGCTGGAGGAAAAGGGCATAGGCCGTCCCAGCACCTACGCGCCTACGATAACCACGATAATCGCGCGCGGCTATATATCCCGCGAGAACAAGCGCCTGGTGCCCACGGAGCTGGGCCTGATAGTCACGGACCTGATGAAGCAGTACTTCAGCAACATAGTCGACCTTACGTTCACCGCCAACATGGAGGAGGAGCTCGATGAGGTCGAGGAGGGCGAGCTCGACTGGCACAAGGTGATTTCCGACTTCTATGGCCCGTTTGAAAAGACGCTCGAAAACGCCGAAAAGTCGATGGAAAAGGTGCAGATAGTCGATCAGGTGTCCGACGTGGTGTGCGATAAGTGCGGCGCGCTTATGGTGTACAAGATGGGACGGTATGGCAAGTTCCTGGCATGTCCCAACTTCCCGGAGTGCCGCAATACCAAGGCGCTGCTCAAGGAGATCGACGCGCCGTGTCCCAAATGCGGCGGCAAGCTGCTGGAGCGCATGAGCCACAAGGGGCGCAAGTTCTACGGATGCGAGCACTATCCCGAGTGCGACTTTGTATCCTGGGACATGCCGGTGCGCGAAAAGTGCCCGGTGTGCGGCTCGATGATGGTGCTCAAGCGCGGGCGCAAGGGCGCGATGGCGCATGTGTGCACCAACGAGACCTGCCGCCACCGCGTCGAGCTGACGCCGCAGGAGGGCGACGAAGACTGACGGCCAGAATGAGCGGTATGCGCCGCAAAGCTGGTTGTGCTGCTGACTCGGTTGTGCCGGCGTGTGGATACGGCAGTCTAGCCGCGCAGGTATTGTGCATGGCTTGCTGCCATGCGAATTACATCAATTTACAGTGTGCATAGCGTGCAAAGCCGATATAATGCAGTTGGCAAATGTGCATATTGTAGACGCGAGAGATACGCATTACGCGAATAAGCCGCAGTTGGAGGATGTACGCCTAGTGGACGCGAGAGACGCGCGCCGCGCAGGTAAGCCGCAGTTAGCGGATGTACGTCTAGTGGACGCGAAAGACACGCACTGCGCAGGTAAGCCGCAGTTGGCGAATGTACGTCTAGTGGACGCGAGAAACACGCGCCGCGCGGGTAAGCCGCAGTTAGCGGATGTACGTCTAGTGGACGCGAGAGACACGCGCCGAACGGATAAGGTGCAGTTAGCGGATGTACGCCTAGTGGACGCGAGAGACGCGCGCTGCGCGGATAAGCCGCAGTTGGCAAATGCGCGTCCAGTGGACTCGACTGGCGTGCACCGTGGATAAGTTGCCGTTAGCGCGTGTGCGTTTACGGCGCGCCATGGCCATGCAGTCAACGCGCGTATATCGCGCGCAGATCATTCGCCTGAACTCATTAACCTTGATTTTGACAAAATAAATTATCTTGGTGTACGCTTAATGACAGATTTTATGACTAATACGCAGGTTACAATAATAGGAGCGGGCCTGGCGGGCAGCGAAGCCGCCTGGCAGCTGGTGCGTCGGGGCATACCGGTGCGCCTGGTTGAGATGAAGCCGGTGCGGTTTTCGCCGGCGCATAATTCGCAGGGATTTGCGGAGCTGGTGTGTTCGAACTCACTGCGTTCGGACCGGCTCAGCAATGCGGTAGGCGTGCTCAAGGCCGAGATGCGCGCGCTGGACTCGCTGATAATGCGCGCGGCGGATGCGGCGCGGGTGCCGGCGGGCGGCGCACTGGCCGTCGACCGCGAGCAGTTTTCGGGATACATTACGCGCACGCTGACCGAGCATCCGCTGTGCAGCGTGGAGCGCGTGGAGTTGGACGCGATACCCGACGGGCCGTGCATAGTGGCGACCGGCCCGCTGACCAGCGATGCGCTGAGCGCAGCCATCGCTGCATTGCCAGGCGTGAGCCAGCTCAACTTCTACGACGCGGCCGCGCCGGTGGTGTACGCCGACTCGCTTAACATGGATAAGGTGTTCCGCCAGTCGCGCTACGACCGCGGCGACGACTATCTGAACTGCCCGATGACGCGCGAGGAGTATGAGGCGTTCTATGAGGCGCTGACCCATGCCGAGCTGGCGCCGCTGCATGGGTTTGACGAGCGCCCGCTGGACAAGAGCGCGAACGTGTTCGAGGGCTGCCTGGCGGTGGAGCTGCTGGCGGCGCGCGGACACGATACGCTGTGCTACGGGCCGCTCAAGCCGGTGGGCCTGAAGGATCCGCGCACCGGACGCGAGCCGTTTGCGGTGGTGCAGCTGCGCCAGGACGACGCGGCGGGTACGCTGTACAATCTGGTTGGATTCCAGACGCGGCTGAAGTTCGGCGAGCAGAAGCGCGTGTTCGGCATGATACCCGGTTTGGAGCACGCGGAGTTTGCGCGCTATGGCGTGATGCACCGCAACACGTACCTGCATTCGCCAGGGTTCTTAAACGAGCGGTATCAGTGCATCGGACGTGAGGATCTGTACTTTGCCGGGCAGATGACCGGCGTGGAGGGTTATGTCGAGTCGGCGGGCTCGGGGCTGGTTGCGGGTATATCGATGGCGCGGCAACTCAGCGGACAGGCGCCGGTCGATTTTACCGATATGACGGCGCTGGGGGCGATGGGCAAGTACATATCCACGCCCAACCGCGATTTCCAGCCGATGAACGCCAACTTCGGGCTCATGGCGCCGCTGGGCCGGCGCATACGCTCAAAGAAGGAGCGGTATGAGGCGATAGGTCAGCGCGCGCTGGAAGTGATAGAGCAGCTCAAGGGGCAATACGCTTTGCAGGAGGAATAGATTTGAAACTCGAGGGGACTACGATATGCGCGGTGAAGCGCAACGGGGAGATAGCGATAGCCGGCGACGGCCAGGTGACAATGGGCGAAAAGGTCGTCATGAAGGCGACTGCGCGCAAGGTGCGGCGGCTGTATCACGATACTGTCGTGATAGGGTTTGCGGGCTCGGTGGCCGACGCGTTTACGCTGAGTGAAATGCTCGAGGATAAGCTGACGCAGTACTCGGGCAATCTGCCGCGGGCGGCGGTGGAACTGGCGATGACGTGGCGGGGCGACCGCGCGATGCGCCAGCTGGAGGCGATGCTGCTGTGCGCCGACAAGGAAAACCTGCTGGTGGTGTCGGGCACGGGCGAGGTCATAGAGCCGGATGACGGCGTGGTGGCGATAGGCTCGGGCGGCAACTTTGCGCTGGCCGCGGCGCGCGCGCTGGTGCAGAACACCGAACTCAGCGCCGCCGAAATAGCCGAAAAGGCGCTGCACATCGCCGCGTCGATCTGCGTGTACACCAATGACAACATAATCGTTGAACGCGTTTAAAGCGAAGGGAGTCGGAACATGAACAAACTCACGCCGCGCGAGATAGTGCGCGAGCTGGACAGGTATATAATCGGGCAGGATGAGGCCAAAAAGGCCGTGGCTGTGGCGCTGCGCAATCGTTACCGGCGCGCGATGCTGCCCGCGGAGATACGCGATGAAGTGACGCCCAAGAACATACTGATGATGGGCCCTACGGGCGTGGGCAAGACCGAGATAGCGCGCAGGCTGGCCAAGCTGGTGGATGCGCCATTTGTCAAGGTAGAGGCGACCAAGTTCACCGAGGTGGGCTATGTGGGCCGCGATGTGGACTCGATAATCCGCGACCTGGTAGAGGCGGCGATACGCGTGGCCAAGGAAAAGCAGGCCGAGCTGGTGCACGACAAGGCGGTGGCCGCGGCCGAGGACCGGCTGGTGCAGCTGATAGTCAAGCCCCAGAAGAAGCCCACCAACCCGATAGACATACTGCTGGGCACCAAGCCCCGCGAGCCCGAGGGCACGCCCGAAGAAAAGCAGAAGTATCAGACGCAGCGAGACGAGGTGCGCGCCAAACTGCGCGCGGGCGAGCTGGAGCATCAGCTGGTCGAGGTCGAGGTCGAGGAGTTCCAGCCCAAGAGCGAGATACCCGGCACCGACGTCAACATGAACGACATGCTGGGCCAGATACTGCCCAAGAAGACGCACATGCGCAAGGTCGAGGTGTCCGAGGCGCGGCGCATACTCACCGCCGAGGAGGAGCAAAACCTCATCGACATGGACTCGGTCTACCGCGAGGCGATAGAGCGCGCCGAACAGGACGGCATAGTGTTCCTGGACGAGATAGACAAGATCGCAGGGCGCAACTCCGGCAGCAGTTCACCGGATGTGTCGCGCGAGGGTGTGCAGCGCGACATACTGCCGCTGGTCGAGGGCAGCACGGTGTCGACCAAGTACGGCCCGGTCAAGACCGATCACATACTGTTCATGGCGGCGGGCGCGTTCCACGTGTCCAAGGTGTCCGACCTGATACCGGAGCTGCAGGGCCGGTTCCCGGTGCGGGTAGAGCTCAAGCCGCTTTCGCAGGAGGACTACCGCCGCATACTCACACAGCCCGAAAACGCGCTGATACGCCAGTACCAGGCGCTGCTGGGCGTGGACAACATAAAGCTCGTGTTCGAGGAGGACGCGCTTGACAAGCTGGCCGAGCTGGCGTTTGCCGCCAACGAGACCAACGAGAACATAGGCGCGCGCCGCCTGCACACGCTGATGGAGAGCCTGCTGCAGGAGATAAGCTATTACGCCGATGGCAGCGACGCTGGCGGCGAGCCGATAGAGGTGCGCGTGAACGCCGAGTACGTGCTCAAGCACCTGCCCGAGATATCGATAGGCAAAGACCTGCACAAGTACATACTGTAAACTGCGTGGCGCGCCGGGGATGTTGGCCCCGGCGCGCCGTGTTGTGCATATGCGGCAAAATTGAAGTGCGTGGCAAACCGGCGACTGCGCGACGTGCCGGATCATGTGCTGTTTCGTCATGCGGATGGTTTCGCCTTGGACCGTTGACATGGCCTCCGATCACTGAACGGCAATAACCCAATGAAACATTTCTGAGGTTGCCCAGGACTTGATGAAAGAGGCATATATGACGGCGCCTTGGGGCGTTGATCGTTAAAAGTGCAAGTTGACTTGACGCGCGGGCGTGCGGCTTGCAAAGCGGAAGCGGGTAGCAATATTAAGCGGGGCCGTAATAATAACGGTCCCGCCTGTCGTTTATTGAGCAAGCTTGGGCGCGATGCAGCCGCGCCGTCGCCATATGCGTAACTGCCAGCATTTGGTAACTAAGAGTATAACTCGTCAACGGCAAAGACGTCGCTGCTTGAGCATGGCGCGTTGACTTGCGTCATAGCTGCACAAATCCATAATCCCAGGTGAACTTGCGCCCGGCGGGCGTGGCGGCTTCGGTCATGCTGGTGCCAAAGTCGAGCACGATATCCTCGCTGCCGCCGTCTGAATAGCCGGCCTGGCCGCCGTAATACAGTTCGTGCATCAGCAGCTGTTTTGGCTGCCAGTGCATGTAATACGCCCGATAGGTTATCCGCCAGGCCCAGCGTCCGTCGTCCAGCTCTACCGGCTCGTCGGGTATCGAGCCGAAACCGGAGCTTATCCATTCCATGCCCTTCATCCAGTCCTGCGCGCTGTCAAGCTCTATTGCGCTGTCCAGAAACTGGTACTGCCAGTATGTGGAGCCGATGGGCGAATCGTTCAGCGCGTCCTCGCGCGTGGGGTAGATGCGCTCGTACTCTATGAAGGTGTTCACCAGGTTCATGTCGGCGCGCGTTACCCGCAGCTCATAGCGGCCGCAGTCGCGCGTTATCGGTTCGCCGTCCTTTAGCGCCGAGCGCACCGCGCTTGCGCCCATGTCGATGGGGACGTTGAAGGATATGTCTTCGAGCAGGTTCAGCCCGTCCTCGGGCGGGAAGTATTCGCCAGCGGCATAGTCGGTCGTGGAGGTATAGTAGTCGTCGGGTATCGCGTCGGGCGCGATCTCGTATACGTGCAGCTTCAATTCAAATGCGCCGTGACCGGGCTCAAAATGCTCCCACAACACGCCGCTGAAGCGCGACTGCAACGTCTGTCCGGGCTGTATTATGTAGTTGGCCCAGCGCCAGCCGCCGCACAGGTCGTACTCTATGCCGCTGAAGCTGGCTTCGAATTCGCTCGAGCGCACGTACAGCGGCATGTCGGTGGTGTTGGTAACGCTCCAGGTGATTACGGTCATGTCGTCGGTAGCCATGACCTCGTGCGCCTCAAGCGTCAGCGTGGCGCCTTCGTAGCGCGCCTCGGAGGGCTTTACAAGTTCCAGTATCTGCTGGCGATAGGCGTCCACGGCGGCCTGCTTTAGCTGAGCGTCGGCGTCGCTTTCGTCGGGCTGATATGCGAAGCTGCCGTCTATCGTGAGCGGCTCGGTATCGCTTTCAAGTGAGTTGCACGGTTCCTGCGCAGGCTCGGCCAGCACGGGAGCGGATATCGTGATCAGTGCAAAAAGCATGGTCAGCGCCAATGCGCGCAGTTTCGATTTATTCATAGTATCCTCCATGTAAGTCGTTTCGTCAGCCGGCGACAGCCAGCGCGATGCGCACCGTCTCGTCCTCGGCGTATTCGCGCGTGCCGTCGGGCAGCGTGCGGTAGGGCGTCAGCAGCACTTCATCCGGTATATCGCTTATGCCGGTCAGGCGCAGTTCGTAGTCCAGGTATACGCCGTCCGCGTCGCGCATCGTCGAGAAGCCGCCGCCGGATACGCACTCTATCGGCGTGCCGTCCGGATATCGGCATTCATACCAGCGGTACAGCGGGTCGTCGTTGGTCAGCGTCAGCTCGGCCATCGGGCGCCGGGGATGCACCTCAAAGTGCAGGTATGCGCTGGCGGGCGTGAGGTCTATGCTCAGCGCGCGCAGCGTGTACTCGTCAAACTCGTACTCCACCGGCTCGGGCAGCGAGGCCAGCGCGCCGGTCAGCTTGGCCGGGTCGATTTGGACGCTCAGCTCCAGCGGCACCGCGTCGCGCGCTATGCCAAGGTCGATGAGCGCCTGCGCCGCGGCGTCCAGCGGGTCGGTTCCGGCGACTATCAGGCCGTAGCATGCCTCGTCAAAGCCGCTTATATCGCTCAGCGGTGCAGTGCCGGTTGCGGCGTTTATGGCTATCGCATCGCCGGATTGCAAGGCCGGGGTGGGCTCGGGCAGCCCGTAGGCTTCGGCCTGGCTGGGCTGATGCGTCTCGATGGGCAGTGTGGGCGCGATCAGATATGCGCGCAGCGTCAGCGTAAACGGTTCAGCAGGCATACTGTCGAAGTATAGACTCGAGTACAGCTGCGCTGCCGAGTCAAACTCGCCGCCCAGCGCTTGCGCCACGTCAAAGTCGGATGCGCCATAGGCCAGTTCAGTCCCGGACTGATCCGTGGCGGTTATGTCCACTATGGCCAGCTGCGCGCCTTCGGCACTGCCGCTGAGCTCGTAGTCGACGTGCAGGCGCAGGCCGTCGAGCAGGTACTGGTGCAGTGTGAGTGCGCCGCGGTCGCATTGGTCGGTGACGTCGGACGTGACCACGCTCGAACGCGCGGCGTCGCTGGGCGTGCGCTCGCCGTAAATCATGTCGATTATGCCCAGCCGCGCCGCCGCCAGCGCCGCGCCGCCAACCAGCAGCATCGCTACCAGCGCTACGGCCAGCAGTCGCGCGCGCGGCATGCGATGTGCGCGCTGGGGCAGGTCGTCCAGTGTGCGCTCAATCAGCGCGTGAAAGCGCTGCGGGGTATCGGGGTATGCGCCATTCAGCTTCATAGTGTCGCCTCCCTGTCGCCAAGGCTCGCGCGCAGCTTTTTGCGCGCCTGTTCCAACCGCCAGCGGGCCTGTGCGGGTGTGATGCGCAGTATGCGCGCGACCTCGCCTACTGAATAGCCAGCCACGTATTTTAGCAGCAGCGGCGCGCGCAGGCGGCCGTCCAGCGCGCGCACCGCGTTTGCAAGATCGGGATCGGGCGGGACAAAGTCCGCGCCGGGATAGGCATCGCTCAGTTCAAGGGTGGGATGGCGCGCGGCACGGCGTGTCGCGTCGCGGATCACGTTTATGAGTATGCGCACCAGCCAGGTGTCAAAGTATTCGGCATGCTTGAGCGACGCGCTCGCGGACCAGGCCTTGAGCAGCGCCTCCTGAACCGCGTCCTGACAGTCCGCCCAGTTGCGCAGCGACAGGAAAGCTATTCGAAACAGCTTGTCCTCGCAGCCGCGCACGGCCTGTTCAAACTCGTCCCGGGTCATGTCATCACCCCCTACTGCGATCAGATGCGTTTGTGATATCACGCCTGTTAGACGACCGGGCCGCGCACATTGACAGTGGTGCGCACAAATTTTGTATTAAATATGCCAATCCGGTCAAACTAAATTCGGACTATTTGACCGGAGGTATGGCGGATGAAAGCTGTAATAATGGCGGGCGGCGAGGGCGCGCGGCTGCGCCCGCTGACCTGCGACATGCCCAAGCCGATGATGCCGGTGCTCGACCGGCCTATCATGGAGTATGCGCTCAGGCTGCTCAGGCGACATGGCATAACGCGTGCGGCGGTCACGCTGGGATATATGCCCGACCGCGTGCGCGACTACTTTGGCGACGGCTCGCGGCTGGGCGTGGAGCTGAGCTACTACGTTGAAAAGGCCCCGCTGGGCACGGCCGGGGGCGTCAAGGCGGCGGCGGGGTTCCTGGATGAGACGTTTATAGTGCTGTCGGGCGACGGCCTGACCGACTGCGACCTGAGCGCGGCGCTGGAGTTCCACCGGCGCAAGGGCGCGCTGATGACGATGGTATTAAAGCGCGTGCCGGTGCCGCTGGAATACGGCGTGGTGGAGACCGACGAGGGCGGACGCGTACGCAGGTTCGTGGAAAAGCCGGGCTGGGGCGAGGTGTTTACCGACACGGTGAATACCGGCATATACATAATGGAGCCCGAGGCGCTTAATCTCATACCGGCGGGGCCGTGCGACTTTGGACGTGAGCTGCTGCCTCAGGCGGTGCACGAGGGCCACCCGGTATACGGTTGGGTCATGGGCGGCTACTGGTGCGACATAGGCGATCCGGCGGCGTATGCGCAGGCCAATTTCGACGCGCTGACCGGCCGCGTGGATGGCGTAAGCGAGATACTTGGTCTGCCTGAAGGCCACGAGGCCGCGGGCACGCTGATAATGCCCGGCGCGTCAGTCAGCGAGCATGCGCAGTTGACGCCGCCCTGCTTTATAGGCGAAGGCGCGGTGATAGAAGCTGGGGCAAATGTCGGTGAAAAGAGCGTGATCGGCGCAGGCACGCACATGGCGGGCCAATCCGGCGTAAAGCACAGCGTGGTGATGTCGGGCACGCACATAGCGCCGGGCGCTCAGCTGCGCGGCGCAATAGTGGGGCACAACTGCTCGCTGGGCGAAGGCGCATGCGTATACGAGCATGGCGTGTTGGGCGACCGGGTCGAGCTGGGCGAACGCGCGGCAATTATGCCCGGGGTCATGGTGTGGCCGCGCAAGAAGGCTCCGGCGGGCGCGCGGCTGGAACAGAACCTGGTGTGGGGCGGCGAACGGGGCGCGCTGTTCGGATTGCGCGGCGCATCGCTGGACACGCCCGGGCAGGCGGTGCTGCTGGGTCAGGCGTGTGCGGCGGCGGGCGCGCGCGACATAGTGGTCACGCACGGTTCCAGCGGGCGTGCGGAGGCGTTGGCGGGCGCGTTCATAGCGGGACTCAGCTCGCAGGGCGCGCGGGTGTTCAGCGCCGGAGAGGGCATTGTACCTGAGCTTAGAGCGTTGCAGCGGATGCTCAGCGCGGCGGGTGCGCACATATCGGACTCGGGCGCGCTGTTGCTGGACGAGCGCGGACTGCCGCCGGACTCGGCGCGCGAACGCCGCATGGAGACGCTGTTCATGCGTCAGGACTTTGCACGGCCCTTTGCGCTGGGGTGCCCGTCGCCCGAGCCGGTAGTGCTGCCCGAGGATTTCTTTGTGAGGCGGCTGCTTGATGAGCTGCCGGACATGGACATGCGCGACGCGCCGGGCGTAGTGCTGCTGTGTGAGCCGGGCGCGGTGTGTGCGCGCGCCGAGGTCTTGCTCAGGGCGCTGGGCGCGAGCTACCGTATAGCGCCGCCCACGGTGTTTGAGCACAGCCTGCGCGCGGGCGAACTGGGGTTTGCGCCTGATGAGAACGGCGAATCGCTGCGCATATGCGATTCGAAGGGCATGCTCAGCGAGCAGGAGCAGCTGGAACTGCTCACGCTGATAGCGCTGGACAATGGTGCAAGTGAGATCTGCGTGCCGGTGGGTTCGACTCGGGCGCTGGAGGACGTGGCTGCGTCGCGCGGCGCGTCGCTGAGGTACACTCGCCATGACTCCGCAGAGCGCCTGCGCGCAATGTTGGACATGGAGCCGGCTGCACAGGGCATGTTCCAGGCCGAACTACACTTCAACGCGTTGTTTGCGATGGCGCAGGTGCTGATGCTGGTCACGCGCCGGCAGTTGCCGCTGCGCACGATAACCGAGGACTATCCGCAGGTGTACCGGCGCTCGTCGGCCGTACCGGTCAATGCGGGCGACCGTGGGCGGGTACTGCGCGTTCTGCGCGGCATGGAGGCGTCGGCCGAGTTCATCGACGGAGTGTACATGAAGCGCGACGGCGGGTTTGCATGGATCAGCCCCGATACCCACGGCGACATGCGCATAACCTGTGAGGCGCGTGACAGCGTTGCGGCCAGCCGCATGTGCGAGCGCTATTCGCGGCTGCTGCGCGACATACTGCGCAGCCCGGATGAGGTGACGTGATGCTGTACGCTTGCATAGCGCTGGGCGTGCTGGGTTCGCTGCTGGGCGTGGCCATAAGCCTGGCGGCGCTGGTAGGTGCGCTGCTGGGGCGGGCATTGGGCGCGGGGCTGTCTCCGGGCCTGGCGGCGCTGGCGCTGCTGGCGAGCCTGGTCGCGCTGGCGGGCGCGGTGAATATGCGCGCGCACTGGCGCAAGGGCGCGTTGCTGGTTGCGGTGTGCGGCGCGGCAGGGCTGTTGGCGCTGCCCGAGTTTTTCATAGCGCCAGCGATCACGCTGGTGCTGCCGGGAGTGCTGTACGTGGCGGGCGAACTGGTGCTGCGCCGGAGGGTAAGCGTTAGCGTGCGCGGCGTGGCTCAACGTGCACGGGACGAGTTGGCGCGCGGTGATGCTGAAACGGGACGGACAGACGAGTTGGCGCGCGGTGATGCTGCAACGGAACGGACAGACAAGCTGGCGCGCGGCGACGCTGCAACGGAACGGACAGACAAGCTGGCGCGCGGTGACGCTGCAACGGGACGAAAAGACGAGCTGGCGCGCGGTGACGCTGCAACGGAACAGACAGACGAGCTGGCACGCGGCGATACGGCAATTGGACAGTCAGACGAACAGACACGTGGCGACGCTGCGTCAGGTGCAATAGATGAACAAATGCGCAGCGCTTCCACATTGACTCCGGCGGACGAACCGGCGGCTCCGGTTAAGACTGCCGTTGTAGTTGAGCCGGTAGCGCAGGACGTTCCGGTTGTATCGGAAATCCAGGTCATGCCTGATAACTCCGATCATGCCGATAACATGTCGACGCCGGATGCCGCTTTCGCACATGACGCCGACCCAGTCAGCCAGGATGACGCAAGTGATTCACGCAAGATTGCAAACTCCGAGACTGAGGCTGAACGGTTGCCCCCTGCCGCACCGCCGCCCGAAGCGGCGTTCAGCGCGCTGCCGCCGGTCGGAACGCCTGCTGCGGGCGACTCCGCTGCGGCCGCGCTTGCGGCGGCGGCAGCGGCGGTTGCCGCTGGACAAGTCGCATCCGAAGGGGACGCATCTGAACAGTCCGCATCCGAGAAGGCTGCATCTGGTCAGGCCGCGTCCGGAAAGCCCGCATCAGAACAGGCCGCATCTGACGATACTGCACATGAAGTTACCGCGTCAGAACAGACTGCATCCAATGTCAACCCGGCGACTGTTAAAAAACCAAACTCACAGCGCCCGGGCAGGGGCAAGCGCCGCGGTAAAAAGCGGCGCTGACATGGGGCGAGCCAGGCAAACACCAGCCTGGCTCGCCCTTGTCGTGTCCGCATTCTTTGCCAAAACGCAACCTGAACCGCGCAACTGGACAACATGCCCGACGTGCAGATGCCATGACTTGTACGCATATCAGCCTCAATTCCCGGCAGAATATGACAAATTCACATTGAAAGTAAAGAATCCGAGACCGCGTTTACAGTTTGTTCATAGAATGTTTTATCCGCCGGGCGTTAAATGTGGTATAATGGGTTAACTGATTGGAGGGAAGTACATGATCGAGATACAAAACGTATCCAAGCGCTACGGCAACAAGTACGCCGTCAAGGATGTCACCTTCACAATAAACAAAGGTGAGATACTGGGCTTTCTTGGGCGCAACGGCGCGGGCAAGACCACGACGATGAACATGATTACCGGTTACATTTCGTCGTCCGCGGGCCGCATACTGCTGGACGGCTACGACATACTTAAAAACCCCCGCGAGGTCAAGCGGCAGATAGGGTATCTGCCCGAGCTGCCGCCGCTGTACATGGATATGACAGTCGACGAGTACCTGCGGTTCTGCTGCGACATAAAGGGCGTGGCGCGCAAGTATCTGACCAAGCACTTGAACGACATATGCGAGCTGACCGGCCTGGGCGACGTGCGCAAGCGGCTGATAAAGAACCTGTCCAAGGGCTATAAGCAGCGCGTGGGTCTGGCGCAGGCGCTGGTGGGCAATCCCGAGGTCGTAATACTGGACGAGCCCACCGTGGGCCTTGACCCCAAGCAGATAATCGAGATACGCAAACTGATACGCGAACTGGGCGAGGATCACACCGTCGTGCTGTCCAGCCATATACTGCCCGAGGTCGCCGACGTCTGCGAGCGCCTGGTCATAATCAACAACGGCCAGATAGTCGCGCAGGACACGCTCGAAAACCTCACTCACGGCATCGGCGAGACTTTCCGCATGACCGTGCGCGTGAAGGGCCCCGAAAAGGAGACCCGCCAGATAATCCGCGACATAGACGGCACCCGCTACTGCGAATGCATAGGCACCAAGGAGCCCGGCACGTTCGACTTCCTGATCGAGTCCGACCGCAAGATCGACATACGCCAGACGCTGTTTGCGCGCATGGCCAAGCAGGAGACTCCCATCATGATGATGAAGCCTATGGACATGACGC
>DSLFC04102__coassemble_918_pt1 | contig 22971 bp, 20 predicted proteins | sample DSLFC04102__metabat2_low_PE_005 | metagenome-assembled genome bin DSLFC04102 | reverse complement strand
TAGATTATATGGCATTTGACGCATGGTGCGCTACAACACACTCTTATCTGCGTGTGCGTTTGATTTGTCAATTTCCGCGACGTCTATGTATGGCATCTTTGCGTGCAAAACCTCATGCCATGCCTGCGATGGCTTGTTGGCTGCTCCATCGTATGCACATTGTCGATACACGCAGTCATTCGCCTTATATCCTGTGCATGACATTTGTAACGCTTGATATTGCAGCATCGACCGCATATCTGGCGCGCAGGCTACTGCATATCGCTTGCCCATGTCACTCAGCGCGGACTTTTTACACCTTTTGCTCGACTATCACTGCTGATGCTATACGCACACAAACCTAATACCGCACCTGCGGTCATGCGCCCAGTCGCAGTACCTGCTGCGCGCCCAGCAGTTCTACCTCGTATGGATCATGTGTCACAAATACCAGCTGGCCTTTGGCCTCGGCCCGCACAACACCCGCCGTGACGGCGCGCGTTTCGGCATCCAGACCGCGAAACGGCTCATCCATAATCAGCACGTCCGGCCGGACGATCAGCGAACGGGCTATCGCCACGCGCCGCTTCATGCCGCCCGAGTACTCACTGACCGGCTTATGCAGTTCGTCACCCAGCCCCAGCCGCGTCAACAGTTCGCGCGCCTGCGCACGCTGACCTGAACCTGTGACGAACGTCAGATTGTCCGGCGCATTGAGCCGCTCTATCAGCCTGTCCTCCTGAAATACCACACCCAGCCGCCCACTGGCGCCATAAACGCGCCCGGTATCCGGCCGCGCCAGTCCTATGAGCAGCCGTACAAGCGTACTCTTGCCCACACCCGACGGCCCAAGTATTGCCGTTGCGCCCGGTCCGAACTCGTATGTAAGATCAGATATCACGCGCTGCCCTTCAAAGCTCAGGCTCACATGCTCCAGTTTCATCTCACATCGCCTCCCGGTATCAGCCGCTCGCACACCAGGCTTATCAGCACTATGACGACCGTCCATGCCAATACCTCGCCCGTGTTAAGGTAGAGTTTTGCATCGTACAGGCGTTCGCCTATAGAATCCGGAGGCAATCCTATTACCTCGGCCGCCACGCCTGCCTTCCAGCAAAGCCCGCACGCCAGTCGGCACGCACTGCTCAGCGGCATACCTACTGCCGGCAGATATAACCTTCTCAGCCGCCGTCCCAGTCCTACATTGAACACGTCGGCCATCTCCAGCAGCTTCATGTCAACGCTGCTCAGGCCCAACCCAACCTGCGAGTAAAATATGGGCAGAGCCATTAAAAACGATATGAAAACCGACAGATACTGTGAGCGCACCCACACCAGCGCAAGTATCACAAACGACGCCACCGGCACCGATTTAACGCACACCATTACAGGCCTTAACAACGCCCGCACCGCCGGAACCACATGCGCCGCTACCGCCAGCACGCTGCCCAGCACAAGCGCCAACACAAAGCCCAGCGCGATCCGCACCGACGACGTGGCCAACGCCATGTAAAACCCGCGCTCACGCATCAGCCCCAGCAGTATCTCCAATACGCGCACCGGCGACGCCAACAGTATCTCCTGACCCAGTGCCCGCGCGCCCAGCTCCCACACGACCAGCCAGAACGCAACCGCCGCCACGCGCATGTACAGCGGTTCACGCACCCGTCCCAGCTCGCGATCTACTCGCATCGCACGCCCTCCATCCCCAGTATTCGCATACCAAAACGGGGACGCAAGCGCCGCTTACGTCCCCTATTATCATGCTGATTACGCCGCATCGGATTCCGCAGCTTCTGAGTCGCCAGCGCCGCCTTCGTCCGCATCCGTATCAACGGTATCGACCTCCGGCTCATCCGCCGTCGCGTCCGCGCCCAGGTAGAAGTCATCGCCCGGCATTGCGCCGCCTATCGACTTCTCGTTCATGCCCATGAGCACGCTCAGATAGCCTTCGAGCTTTGTGCGCATTTCATTGCCATCGATATAGACTATGTTGCAATTGGGTATGGCCTTCTCCGCCACGGCAGCCTTGGCGATATCGTTGGCTTCGATTATGACCGCCGCCTCGGCCGGATTGGCATTGACGAACTCGACCGAAGCGCGATATGCCTCGAGCAACTCGGCCAGCGCCTCAGGATTGGCGTCTGCGAACTCGCTGCGCACCACCAGCACGCCGGTGACCATGCCGCTGCCATCGCTGACCTTGTCCCATTCGTCGTTCAGGCTCAGCGCTACGCGCACATTCTCATTGCTGCTCAGCACCGTGGTGACATACGGTTCGGGCAACACCGCCAGCGTGGCCTCACCGTTTTCCAGCGCCGCCGCCAGTTCGGTCGACTCGCTCTTGAACTCTACGGTCACATCATTGTCGGGATCGATGCCGTTCTGGGTGAGCACATAATCCAACGCAAACTCAGGCGTAGTGCCCTTGCCGGTGGAATATATCTCGCGGCCCTTGAGGTCGGCGACCGACTGCACGGTTTCGCCGGCTTCCAGCACGTACAGCACGCCCAGCGTGTTTATCATCGCCACGCGCACGCCACCCTGAGTGTTGTTGTACAGCACGCTGGCCAGATTCGCCGGCACAGCGGCAACGTCCAGTTCGCCCTTGACCAACAGCGCGGTCAGTTCATCCGCCGCTCCGGCGATCGTGAACTGATACGCATTCTCACCCGCAGCGCTCGCCTCGAGCAGCTGCGCCATGCCCATCGCGGTAGGCCCCTTGAGCGCGCCTATGCGTATCGCGGTTTCAGTGGATGTAGCGTCTTCCGCGTGTGCGCAGCCCACGGCCAGCATCAGCGTCAGCACGAGCAGCAGGGAAACAAGTTTCTTCATACCAGGTAAACCACCTTTCGACATCCCGGCGCATGAGCGCCTTTATTTATCCTGTAGCCTCGGTTCACGGCGGCATTGCCGCACGTACCCGCCACAAAGCGGCGGGGCCTTGGCGTCGGAACACTTTCATTGCGCTGCATCGTCAGCGCATTTACGCCGCCATGCCGCATTGGCCGGCGACCAGATCAACCATTTGACGGCAAACCACATAATTGCGTTGCATGACGTCATTAAGCCGCGTGACGCCACGCAGTATTGCGCGCCATATCGCGCATTACAGTTGGCGCAGCGACTCCATCTTCAACGCGCGCACCACGGCTGCCGGATTCTCCGCGCCAAACAGCGCCGACCCTGCGACCAGCACGTTTGCACCCGACGATATCAACCTCGGCGCGGTCTGCGCGTTAACGCCGCCATCCACCTCGATCAACATATCCTTGCGCCCACGATTGATGCACATCTGCTTGAGTTGCGCGACCTTGCGATACGAGCTCTCAATCAACTTCTGTCCGCCGAATCCCGGGTTGACGCTCATTATCAGCACAAGCTCCACATCGTCCAATACATACTCCAGCGAGTCCAGCGGCGTAGCCGGGTTGAGCACCACGCCGGGCCGCTTGCCCAGCGCGCGTATCTGCTGGAGCGCGCGATGCAAATGGCGGGTGGACTCTACGTGCACAGTTATCCCGTCCGCGCCCGCCTCAGCGAACTGCTCTATATAGCGCTCAGGCTGCTCTATCATCAGGTGCACATCCATATAAGCGCCCAGCGGTTTAAGCGCGCCCAGCACACTGGGCCCAAACGATATGTTGGGCACGAACATGCCATCCATAACGTCAAAGTGCAGCCAGTCCGCACCCGCGTCAAGTACGCGCCTAATGCTTGCGCCCGCGTCAAGCCAGTTAACAGTCAGCACTGATGCCGATACCCTAATCATACCTGTCCCTCCACTTCTCGCGCATTTCCGCAAATATCTGCCCATAGCGCGCATAGCGTTCCTCGCTCATCAGCTCGGCTCTACGGCGCTTGAACTCGCAGTCCGGTTCGCTCAGGTGCGCGCATGGCTTGAACCTGCATCCCTCTATGCCGTCAAACTCGCTGTAACCGCGCGTAAGTTCGATTGGCTCCATGACCGGCAGTTCCAGCAGGCTGAATCCCGGCGTGTCAAACACGAGGCTCTCGCCCACGTCCAACAGCTCCACATGGCGCGTGGTATGCCGTCCACGCTCTGTGCGGCGCGACAGCCCTCCGGTCTCAAGCTCCAGCCCATACAGCGCTCCGATTATAGTCGATTTGCCCACGCCCGACTGCCCCGCCCATGCGCATGCCCGGCCACGGGTCAGCGCGCGCACTTCGTCCAGTCCTTGCCTGGTCGTCGAGCTTACGCATATCACCGGCATCGCACACTTGGCATATTGACGCGCTATGTCCTGTGCCAGTGCGCCATCCAAGTCGCTCTTTGACACCACCAGCGCCGCGTCTATACCCGACAGCCGGCACATTATAAGCAGCTTGTCCAACAGCAGCAGATCGGGCTGCGGATTAGTCGCCGCAACCTGAGCCAGCATTAGATCAATGTTGGCCACCGGCGGACGCTCCAGGCTATTCTTGCGCGGGTGTACCGATTCAAGCCAGCCGTCCTCCTCGCCGCGTCCCGGCGTAAACTCTATAAAGTCGCCCACCTTGGGGGTTATGCGCGCCCGCCTGAGCGTCCCCCGCGCGCGCAGCGTATACCTAGTGCCTTCGCAAAGCGCGGTGTAAAATCCACCCACGCCCTTAACTATGCGCCCTGTCAATCAGTTCTCCTCCGCCACGTCACTCAAACATCACCGTCTCACTGACGACCAGTTCGTCAGCTACATAAACTCTCAACTCGCGTGCGCCAGGCGTCGAGCGCTCCAGCGTCAGCGTCAACTTCATCTGATTGGTCGGCGCGGCCTCGCCGGAATAGACCTCGTCGGTCGTGCCATCGCTCTCGACCAGCACCGCGCGCACCGTGGCCGTGGGCTCTTCAGTCTCCACGCTGAACGACACATCCACGGTCGTAGTGTAGACATCCGGCGGAGCAGCGTAAAGCGTCAGCGTCACATCGCTGCCGCGCAACACGCGCGTACCCACCGCAGGACTTATATTCATGACATTGTCCACCGTGCCGTCGCTGGACGGGTAATACACCCGCGCCGTGACCTTGAGGCCACTCGCTTCCAGTTCGGCTGTGGCCTGATCTGCCGGCATGTCAAGCACATCTGGTATATCTACGCTCGAGCCGCTTATCTCAAGCGTCACGCCCTCAGATGGCGAGATCCAGTTGCCCGCCTCAGGGCTCTGCCCCACAACCGTGCCGGTCTCCAGATTGGATACGACCAGCTTTTCCTCCTTTATCGGTATCGAGTACTCGTCCAGCGCCCGCACTGCTTCCGAGCGCGTCTTGCCAGTCAGCACCGGCACCATTACCATATCGACGCCCTTGGACACGGTAAGTATTACCCGGTCTCCGGCCTCCATTGCCGTGCCCTTCTCAGGCGACTGGCTGATGACGACGCCGCTGGGTATCTCATCGTGGAACGCCTCGACCACGGTATAGCCCAGGCCGTTATCCTCCAGCTCGTCCTGAGCTTCCTCCAGCGTCATATTGACCGTGTTGGGGGCGGACACAGTGCGATGGAATCTATTGAACATCAGCACGCCCACCAGTGTGAGCACCGTAACCATGACCGCCGTTACACCTACCAACAGCCACGTGCGCATGCGATTGCGCATCTGCACCGCATTGCGGCGCTTTAGCTTGGTGTCACGCGGACTGCGCTCGACGTTCACAAAGCCGCCGCTGGGCGATCTCAGCGCGTGCCGCAGATCAGTGGCCATTTCGGTCGCCGACTGGTAGCGGTCGCGCACGTCTTTGGACATCCCTTTTAATATAACCTCTTCCAGCGCGACCGAAACCGAAGGCTCAAACTTGCGCGGCGGTACCGGCGGCTCCTTGAGCTGCTTTATAGCGATAGCCGCCGGCGTATCGCCGTCAAACGGCACACGCCCCGTTACCATCTCGTAGAGTATTACGGCCACCGAGTACAGATCGCTCTGCTCGCATACGCCTATGCCCTTGGTCTGTTCCGGCGATATGTAGTGCACCGAGCCCATGATCTCGCTGGCGTTAATCGTATTGCCGGTGTCCTTCTGTTGGGCTATGCCAAAGTCGGATACCTTGACCATGCCGTTGTCGGCCAACAGTATGTTTTGCGGCTTGAGGTCACGGTGAATTATGTGGTTCTTATGCGCATGGTTGACGGCCGCCAGTATCTCAAGCGTTATATTGATGGCTTCCTGAGGCGCGACGCGTCCCCGCTGCGATATGAAGTCCTTAAGCGTATAGCCCGGCACGTACTCCATGACGATATATCGCACGTCGCCGTCCTGGCCCACGTCCATAAGGCTAATTATGTTGGGATGGTCCAGTCGCGAAACCGCGCGCGCTTCATGGTCGAAGCGCCTGACGGACGATGGCTCGCTCATCAGATCCCTGCGCAAGACCTTTACAGCTACGTCGCAGTGATGCTTTAGGTCGGTCGCGCGATAGACCACCGACATGCCGCCCGTGCCGACTACTTCCTCCAGCACATACCGGCCGCCGAGCGTGACCTTGCCATTCATGACCCGACCTCCTCGTCGAGCGCCAGCACGGCGGTAATGTTGTCCGTGCCGCCATGCGCAAGCGCGCCTTCCAGCAGTTCGTCGAGCACCTGCTGCGGCGAGCCATGGCCGAGTATCTGGCATATCTGCTCGTCTTCGAGCATGTTGGTCAGCCCATCCGAGCACAGCAGATAGGCGGTGCCCGGCGTGCGCTCAAACCCCGCCGTATCGACAGTCACGCTAAAGCGCGTGCCGATTGCGCGGGTTATGAGGTTGCGCTGCGGATGCACGCGCGCCTGACTCTTGGTTATCTCGCCATATGCCACCAGCTCCTGCACATAAGTGTGATCGTGAGTCAACTGCACCAGTTCTGTGCCGTCATAGCGATAGAGCCGGCTGTCGCCTACGTGGCCCAGCAACACCTTGTCATCGCTCCACCACAGCGCGGTCAGCGTCGTGCCCATGCCCGCGCGCGCGCTATCAGCCTGCGCCATGTCGTACACCGCCCGATTTACATTCAGTATCGCCTCGCGCAGCATCTCCGGGCCGGGCCGGGCGCCGGTCAGTTCGCGCCGGAGCGCCTCTACTGCCGCGCGGCTGGCAACCTCGCCTGCGCGGTGGCCGCCCATGCCGTCGCAGACCATCGCAAACGGCTCGCCCGATTCAGGTATAAAGAAGCTGTCCTCATTGTCCGGGCGCACCAGCCCCGGATGCGTTATCGCATAGCATTTCATTGGCAATTCCCCTCTGCGGAGCTTGAGGCGTCCGCCCGGTTCAAGTAAGCGCGGCGCAGCTGGCCGCATGCACCCTCAATATCATCGCCCATCTCACGCCGGCGCGACACCGATATATGCAGTCGCTTCAGCTCGGCCTCAAACGCGCGCATGGCCGCCTCGCCCGGCGCACGCAAATCGCGTTCAGGCACATCGTTGAGCGGTATCAAATTGACGTGGCACTGCATGTTGCGCAGCCTCGACGCCAATTCGCGCGCGTGCTCCGGCGCACAGTTGACGCCGCCTACCAGCGCATATTCAAATATAACGCGCCTGCCAGTGCGCTCTATGTAGTTGCGGCATGCGTCCAGTATGTCGTCCATGGCATAGCGGTTGGCTATCGGCATGAGCTGTTTGCGTATATCGTCGTTGGGCGCATGCAGCGAGATGCACAGCGTGACCGGCAATCCCTCGTCCGCCAGATCGTATATGCGCGGCACCAGCCCACAGGTGGACAAAGACACACCGCGCAGCGACATGTGCAACCCGTCCTCGCGGTTCATAAGCCGCAGGAACTTGACAACGTTGTCATAATTGTCAAGCGGTTCGCCACTGCCCATCAGCACTACATTGCCTATGTGCTCGGCCGCGCCGTCCCGATTGCGCAGGTGCGCGTTGACCGCGATTATCTGGCCCAGCAGTTCGCCCGGCGTTAGATCGCGCACGCACCCTTCCAGCGTCGACGCGCAAAACCGGCAGCCCATGCGGCATCCCACCTGCGTGGATACGCACAGCGTGTCGCCGTAATTGTAGCGCATCGTAACGCCCTCAACTATGTTGCCGTCGCACAGCTCATAGAGGTATTTCTCGGTGCCGTCCTTCTGCGAGACCACTGAACGAAGTATGCGCACAGGGTTGGCCGGGCCTTCAGCAGCCAGCGCCTCGCGCAGCGCACGCGGCAGATTGGTCATGCCGTCGTAGTCCACGCCGCGCACCAGCCACGAATACAACTGTCGCGCCCTGAACGCGCTCTGACCCATAGCCTTTAGTTTATCGGCCAGTTCTTCAGGCGCAAGACTCAGCAGATCAGCCATAATACAACCGCCTTTCGCTCACATATTAGCGGCGCACCATGCGCGCAACAAAGAATCCATCCACGCCGTTGCGACAGCCCAGCAACGCCAGCATGCCATCCTGAACCGCACCGCGAAAGCTCTCCGGCACATGCGGCGCAACGTCGTCTATCTCAAACTCGCCATGCGCGCGCAGGAAGCCGTTCACTACGTCCTGATTCTCAGACGCCAGTATCGTGCAGGTCGAGTAAACCAATACGCCACCCGGCCGCACATAGCGCGCGCAGTTTGCCAGTATGCGCGCCTGTAATTCGGGCAACTGCTCAAGCGCTTCGGGCGTAAGGTTCAGCTTTATGTCCGGCTTGCTGGATACAACGCCCAACCCTGAACACGGCGCATCGCACAGCACCGCGTCCATCGCGCCCTCCCATTCGGGATTGAATCGCGTCGCATCCCACTGGCGGGCCTTTATGCCATCGTGACCCAACCGCGCTGACATTGCGCGTATCAGTTCGACCCGGTGCGCATGTATGTCGCAAGCGTAGACCCGGCCCGAACCCTGCATCAATTCGATCAGCGCCGCCGACTTGCCGCCCGGAGCGGCGCACGCATCCATCAGCTGCATGCCAGGGCGCGGGTCAAGCGCCAGCGCGCACATCAAAGAACTCTCGCCCTGCACACTGCACAGCCCGCGCTTATATATGTCCTGGCGCGCGATGGCGCCCAATCCCGTCACGCGATACGCTCCCGGCACCGGAGAACGCTGCCAGTTGAGCTTCGCGGCATCAAGCGCCCGTTCAAATCCATCTTGCGATATGCGCAGTACATTCGGTCTGAGCACAGTAAACCGCTCGGCACGCCAGGCGAGTATCGCCTCCGCCTGCGCTTCGCCGTATTGATCCACCAACTGCTGACACACAAACTCCGGCATCGAATGCGCGATCGACATGTACTTAACCGGATCCAAATCGCACTTAGACGGCGTTAGCTCGGATTTACGGCGCAGCAGATTGCGCAGCACGCCATTGACCAGACCGGTAGCCCGCTCATAGCCCAATGAGCGCGCAAGGCGAACGGCCTCGTCGCACGCCGCATTGGCCGGCACGCGTTCAAGATAGAGCAACTGATATGCAGCCATGCGCAGCACGTCCTGTACTTCGCCCTCGGGCGCGCGCTCCATAAGTTTGCCAAGCGCCCAGTCTATGCGGATCAGATTGTCCAGCGTGCCGTAAAACATCTCCGTCGCCAGCGCACGGTCAGCCGCGCTCAAACGCGTCTCGCTCAACACGCCGTCAAGCGCCAGCCCAGAATACGCGCCCTTGCGCAATACCTGATGCAGCGCATCATATGCTGCACGGCGCGACGGGGTTACCGCTGATGCGGAACGACCGGCAGTTGGCCTTGCGTGCGGCCCAACAGCTGCCCGCGCTCTATCGGCCTTACGCTCTGTCGCGCTGCGAGCTGGCGCATCGTTTCCGGGCTTTGCAGGGGCATTGGACCTTGCAGGCGCTTTGGACTTTGCAGATGAAAGTTCCCTGCCTTTAATGACGCGCCTGGAGCCGTTGGAGTTGCCCGCACCGGCTTTGCCCTGGCCGCCATGCCTATCGTCCGCCATCGGCTGCCTCCCCCAGCGCTGTACCCACGGGCATCGGCTTGCCGTTCAGATAGTCGCGCGCACCCATGCGCTTGGCGCCCGGCAACTGCAACTCATCCAGTCGCAGCGCACCCTGGCCGCACTTGACTATCAGTCCCGCACGCCTGTCGGATACGATAACCTGACCAGCTGCCAGGCCGTCGCCTTCCGCCGGGCAGTCCACCGCCGTAGCCCGCCATATCTTGAGCGTTCCGCCGCCAAACGGCGTATATGCGCCCGGCCACGGGTTTACGCCCCGCACCTGACACTCTATCGCCTGCGCACTGCGCGTCCAATCGATCAGACCGTCCTCCTTGGCAAGCATGGGCTGATAGCTGGCCAATGCCTCGTCCTGCGGCGTGCGGACAAGCGTGCCCGCCTCCAGCTCGTTCAGCGTTTCTATCAGCAGCTGCGCGCCCAGATCGGCCAGGCGCAATGTCAACTCACCGGCCGTTTCGCCGGGCTTTATCTCCGTCTCGCGTCTGAGCAACATGTCGCCGGTGTCCACGCCTCTGTCCGTGAACATCGTCGTTACGCCTGTTATGTGCTCGCCCGCCATTATGCAGCGATTTATCGGAGCACTGCCCCGGTATGCCGGCAGCAGCGACGCGTGTACGTTTACCGTGCCCCGCGGCGGTATCGCCAGCACCTTGTTTGACAGTATCTGGCCATATGCCGCCGTGACAAACAGCTCTGGTGCCAGCGCACGCAGCGCATCCAGACCTTCCTGTCGCCGTATTCGCTCAAATTGCAGCACGTTCAGCCCCAGCTCAAGCGCCGCAACCTTGACCTCGCACGGCGCAGGCTTGCCCGAACGCCCGCGCGGCCTGTCCGGTTGGCACACCACGCCCACGACGTCATGCCCCGCCGCGACCAGCGCTTTGAGGCTGGGCACCGCAAAGTCCGGCGTGCCCATGAACACTATCCTAAGGCTCATATCATTCCTCGTCTTCGAATACTTCTTCGATCATCTTGTCCAGGTACAGTATGCCGTCCAGGTGGTCGATCTCGTGGCAGAACGCCCGCGCAAGCAATCCCGTACCGGTGTACTCCTTTAGCTCGCCGCGCCGATTGAGCGCGCGCACCGTGACCTTCTCGGGCCGCGCGACCTTGCCCCGCCGCCCCGGCACCGACAGGCAGCCTTCGCTGTCGACTATCTCGCCGCTTGACTCGATTATCTCGGGGTTTATCAGCTCATACAACTCGTCGCCAACATCGACCACGACCACGCGCCTGAGTATCCCTACCTGCGGCGCCGCCAGACCACAGCCGTCGTTTACATACATAGTCTGACGCATGTCGTCCAACAGTGTCAGTATGCGCTTGTCTATCTGCTTTACCGGCCGCGATATGCGGCGCAGCGTGTCGTCGCCCTCTTTGATTATCCTGCGAATCGCCATAATCTTCCTCCCAACGCAACTACAATATGCTCGCGGGGCTTATCTCCAGCGTAACGCTCACACCTTCGTGCTCGCGGCCATGTGCCTCCTCCAGCTCCGCCATGAAGTCCAGCACCTCATCCGATGGTCCGCGCGCGTAGAGCTTGACGAACACCTGCCACCGCGTCATGCCGCGTATGAGCCGCAGCGGCGCCTCCATAGCGCGCATCTGCACTATCTGGCGCTTCATGCGCGCATCGCCATCGAGAAACTCCTGAAATCTGCGTTCAAGCCCGGTTGCAGTTTCTATCACCTGAGCCGGCTCACGCCCCTCTACAAGCAGTCGCGCGATTATCGTAAACGGCGGGTACAGCCCCTGCCGTCTACGGTTTGACTCCTGCGTAAAGAATGCGCGATAGTCCTGCGCCGCGGCCAGCTGTATCGCGTAATGGTCGGGCTCATAGCTCTGCACTATCACCCGGCCCGGCTTATCTGCACGCCCCGCGCGCCCTGCCGCCTGCGTTATCAGCTGAAAAGTGCGCTCAAACGCGCGATAATCCGGCAGGTTGAGCGACGTATCCGCCGCTATCACTCCCACCAGCGTCACGCGCGGAAAGTCAAGCCCTTTGGCCACCATCTGCGTGCCAATCAGCGCCTGCGCAGTGCCTCGGCCGAACTCGCTCAGCAGCCGCGCATGCGCATCCTTGCCCGAGGTGGTGTCCGCATCCATCCGCACCGTGCCCACACCCGGAAACAGCGTCCGCAGCTCTTCCTCGACCTTCTGCGTACCTACGCCAAAGTACTTGATGTAGGGCGAACCGCAGCTGGGACACACCGTATGCGGTCTGCGCTCCGCACCGCAATAGTGGCAGTGCAGCATCCCGTCGTACTGATGATACGTTAGCGTCACGTCGCAGTTGTCGCACTTCTCGACATAGCCGCACGCACGGCAGCTCACAAATGTCGAATAGCCGCGCCGGTTTAAAAACAGTATCGCCTGCTCGCCCGCACTGAACGTGTCCTCTAACGCCCGCTTGAGCTCGCCCGAGAATATCGAGCGATTGCCGCGCAGCAGCTCACTGCGCATGTCCACTATGCTGACCGAAGGCAGTGCGCGGTGATTGGCACGTGAAAGCATCTCCACCAGTTCCAGCCGATTTTCCGGCTTTACGCCCGGCAGCGTACGCATGTACGTGGCCACCGACGGCGTAGCGCTGCCCAGCAGCAACAGCGCGCCGCTCAGCTCACACCGCTTTCTGGCAATGTCGCGCGCATCGTACGATGGATATTTGTCGGCCATGTAGCTGGCTTCGTGCTCCTCGTCTATTATTATTGCGCCCAGATCGCTGACCGGCGCGAATACCGCCGAGCGCGCGCCTATGACCACCCACGCGTCGCCACGGCGTATGCGCCGCCACTCGTCAAAGCGCTCACCTGCGCTCAGGTGCGAGTGCAGCAGCGCACAGTTGCGCCCGAATCGCTCGGTAAAGCGCTGCGCCATCTGCGGCGTCAGCGATATCTCCGGCACCAGCAGTATGGCCGTGCGTCCACGTGCAAGCAGCTTTTCTATCAGGCGCATGTACACCTCGGTCTTGCCGCTGCCGGTCACGCCATGCAGCAGAAACCGTCCGCCGGTATCGAGCGCCGGTTCCAACTGCGCCAGCGCGTTGCGCTGATCCCGCGTCAGCTCGGGTTTGGCGCCGGTTGCTCCGCTGTCCAGCACGGTGGGCACCCGCAGCGATTCAGCCTCGCTCAGTTCGACGACTCCGGCTTCGACCAGCCGCCTGAGCGCCTCCGCGCCGCCCGGCAGTTCTGACACCGGCGCGCTGCCGCCCAGATCGCGCAGCTCCATAAGTATCTCCCGCCTGCGCGGCGCACGCGACTGGCTCTCAATCGCATCGTCCAGCTCCGGTCCGGCTATCCTCAGCCGCGCCATGCGCCTGACCTTGACCCGCACCCGCTCGCCGCGCATCTGAGCCGGTATCATCAGCCTCAGCGCCGCCGACAGCGTGCACTTGCACTGCGCGCGCATGTACTTGGCCAGCTCTATCTGACTTGCATCCAGCGCGCCATAGTCCTCGAGCGGGCGCAATACCTGCCTTATCTTTTCGGGCGCAAGCTCGGTATTTGAGCGCAGTGCAATGATATACCCTTCCACGCGCCGCGCACCAAACGGCACCTCGACGCGCATGCCCATCGTCCACTCGACGCCGTCCGGCAGTGCGTATGTGAATACCCGGTCCAGTGCAGCGCTGTTTATGTCGACTATCACATCCGCGTAAACGGCGTCCACCTCCTCGCCAGCTCAGCCGCGCGCACGCAGCTTTAGCACATGATCCAGTACTCTGTCAGCCACATCGCGCTTGCTCATTATCGGCAGCTCGCGCATTTCGTCTTCATCTATCAGCGTCACAATGTTTGTATCCACGTCAAAGCCCGCGCCGGCGCGCGTCACGTCGTTGGCGACTATGAGGTCCAGCGACTTGCGCCTGAGCTTGTCGCGCGCATTGGCGTTTACGTCGTTTGTCTCGGCCGCAAAACCCACCAGCGTCTGACCGGGCCGCTTTAGCTGTCCCAATTCGGCGGCTATGTCGGGATTGGGTTCAAGCTCCAGCGTCAGCGTGTCGCCGGTGCGCTTGATCTTCTTGTCGCTGTATTCGCGCACGCGGAAATCCGCAGGCGCGGCAGCCTGGATTATCACGTCGGCGTCGGCGTGCGCCAACACCGCGTCATGCAGTTCGCGCGTCGTAGAAATGCGCACCACATCCACGCCCGCGGGCAGCTTGAGCGCCGTGGGCCCGCTTATCAGCGTCACATTCGCCCCGCGCGCGCGCGCCGCCTCAGCCAGCGCATAGCCCATGCGGCCCGACGAACGGTTGGTTATAAAGCGCACCGGGTCTATCGGCTCGGCAGTCGGGCCGGCAGTCACGACCACGCTCAGCCCTGCCATGTCTGCACGCGCCTTGAGCAGCGCGTTTGCCGCCTCGACCAGCTCCACCGGCTCGCTCATGCGGCCCGCACCGGTCGTGCCGCATGCAAGCAGTCCCGTGCCCGGCGCAGCTATATGCACTCCCCGCGCCACAAGCACTTCAAGGTTATGCTGCGTCGCCGGGTTTTCCCACATGCCCGTGTTCATAGCCGGGGCCAGCAGTACCGGCGCATGCGTAGCCAGCACAGTGGTGGTCAGCATATCATCGGCAATGCCGCACGCAAGTTTGGCCATCACGTTCGCCGTCGCAGGCGCGATGATGAACAGGTCGGCGCGCTGCGCCAGCGCTACGTGTTCTATCTCCCAGGTCTGTATATTGGCAAATGTGTCCACGCTGACCGGGTTGTGGCTGAGCGATTGAAACGTCAGCGGCTGCACGAACTCTGTCGCGTTCTTGGTCATTATAACGCGCACGTCGGCGCCCTGCTTGATCAGCCGCGATACCAGTTCGCACGCCTTGTATGCCGCTATCCCGCCCGTCACGCCCACGACTATGCACTTGTCAGTAAGCATACTGGCGCACCTCCGCTATTGGTTTTCGCCTTCCTGCAACTTCTTCTCATCCTTTTCGACGAGTTCGTCCATATTGCGGGTGTAACCTATCAGGCCGCGATGTATCTCGTCTATCGCTATTACGATGGGTTTGGTCTCCTTGGTATCTATCAGCGGCTGCGCACCGCCAACCAGCGCGCGCGCGCGCTTTGCGGTCTCAACCACCAGAGTATAGCGGCAGTCCACCTTTTCCAACATCTCTGCAATCGGCGGCTTGGTCATCGGCATAGTGAATTCCTCCTAATAATATAATCATCCTGCGGCGCGGCTTGACGCGCCCAATGTCCCCCGAGGCGTCATGCGTTTGCGCTGTCACCTGCGGGCCTTGGCTGATCTGCAAACATAAACCGCTTAATCGTCCATCTCGTTCTGCGCGCCACGCGATACCTTGCAGCGCTCCGCGGTCAGTATTGCCTCGACCTTCTCAACCGCGTGCTCGACCTCGTCGTTTACCACGCAGTACTGGTACTCCTTGGTCATGAACAGCTCCAGCTCGGCATTGCGCAACCTGAGCGATATGGCCTCGGGCGTCTCGGTCGCGCGCTTTATAAGCCGGTTGCGCAGTTCGGCGCGGTTGGGCGGCAGTATGAATATCGTCACCGCATCCGGGTATGACTTCATCGCCTGCATCGAGCCCTGCACATCGATCTCAAGCAGCACATCGTAACCCGCTTCCAGCTGGCGCACCACGTATTCCAACGGCGTGCCATACTGATGGCCGTGCACGAACGCGTGCTCCAGCAGCTCGCCATGCGCTATCATCTCGCCAAAGCGCGCCTCGCTCACGTAAAAGTAGTCCACGCCCTCCTGTTCGCCCGGCCGGCGCTCGCGCGTAGTCATCGAGATCGACTCGCGTATTTGGGGATTGCGTGCGCGCAGCTCCGCGCATATGGTGCCCTTGCCCACGCCCGATGGGCCGGATACAATTATAAGCATACCCTTTCTCGTCATACTCGTCCGCTCCTACAAAGTCGTTTATCCATTGTCATCCTCGTCGTCCGACGGTTCGTCGATATCGCCCAGGCTGTCGTCCGACTGAGCGTCCAGCCGATGCGCCAGCGTCTCGGGCTGCATCGCGCACAGCACGACATGTTCCGAGTCGGTTATGACGACCGCACGCGTTCGCCGGCCATATGTCGCGTCTATCAGCATCGAGCGCTCCTGCGCGTCGCGGATAATCCGCTTTATCGGCGCTGAATCTGGCGCGACCAGCGCTACCACGCGCGAGGCCGCAACATAATTGCCATAGCCTATGTTTATCAGCTTGTCGCCCACCTGACGCCTCCTTTATGTGTCATTCGATATTCTGGATCTGCTCGCGTATCTTTTCTATCTCGGACTTGGCTTCGACTACCAGGTTGGTGAGCCGTATGTCGCTCGACTTGGAGCCGGTCGTATTGACCTCGCGATTCATCTCCTGCACCAGGAAGTCCAGCTTGCGCCCCGTGGGCTCGTCCGACGCCAAAAGCGCACGCATCTGCGATATATGGCTGCGCAGCCGCACCGTTTCCTCGTCTATCGCGGCGCGATCGGCCGTTAGCGCGACTTCCTGCGCCAGCCGCGTCTCGTCCAGCTGCGCGCTGCAAATCTCGTCTATACGCGCGCGCAGCTTTTCGCGGTACTCGGCCAGCCATTCCGGCGCCCGGGCATCCATCTCCTGTGACAGCGTCTCCAACCGCTCAAGCCGCGCCATAACGTCAGCCTGCAGCGCGGCGCCTTCGGTCGTGCGCATCTGCGCAAGGCTCGCAAGCGCCGCATCCAGCGCATCGTATACCAGTGCGCTCAGCGCCTCCTGATCCTCTTCGGCCTCCTCCACGCTCAGCACGTCCTGCATGTTCAGCACATCGCGCAGACACAGGTCGTCGTCCAGACCCGCCTGGCTTCCGCCAGCGCGCAACGCCGTCAGGTACGCGTTAAGCAGCTGCCCATCCAAGCGCACCTGCCGCGCATCGGCGCGCGTGTTCTTGTAGCTTATGAACACGTCCACATGCCCGCGCGTAAGCCGCTCGGCCATGCGCGCGCGCAGTTCGCTCTCCAGAAACGCAAAGCTGCGAGGCATCCTGAACGCTATGTCCAGGAACCTGTGATTCACCGACTTGAGTTCAAGCGTGACCTCGCGTCCGTCGCGCGCAAGTATGCAGCGCCCATATCCGGTCATGCTCCGCGGCATATCGTCCACCTTCCTTTGCCTGCGAATTTTCCCGATTTCCTGAACTAATATTATACCACACTTCGCGCGGCTATGCACGTGAACTTTATTGAAAGGGCGTCATATGCCCAATGTGCGCCTGAATTCGGCCTCGTCCATCGTGCGTACGCCCAGCTGACGCGCCTTGTCGAGCTTGCTGCCCGCCTTATCGCCGTAGATCACCAGCCCGGTCTTCTTGGACACGCTGCCAGTGCACTTGCCGCCGTTGCGCACGATCAGCGCCTGTGCTTCATCGCGCGTTAGGCCGCTCAACGTACCGGTCAGCACGACCGTCAATCCGTCAAATGCGCCACCCGTGGCCGGAACTTCGACCGCGCGCGGCTTGACGTACTTGAGCAGCTCGCGTATCAGCCGAACATTGCTGGCCGCCTGCTCGCCTATGAATCCGGCGTCGGCCATTTCATCCGCAGTTTCATCGGTTTGCGCCACGGGTTCCAGGCCGCCATCATCAGGCTGCGCCGCATCAGACTTCGAGTCGCCCGCGCCGGACTGCGCCGCGCCATGCTGCACTTCGCCTTCACCGGAATGCACCGCGTCATGCTGCGAACCGGCTTTTGCATTCTGCACATCGCCGCCGGATTGCGCGCCGCCTACAAAGTCGACGACGCTCGCCGCAACCACTTCGCCAATGTCGTTCACGCTCATCAGCTGCTCGACAGTCACGTTGAATATGCCCTCGGCCGTGCCTATGAGCCCCGCCAGATCGCGCGCCGTCTTGCGCCCTACGTTGGGTATGCCCAGCGCAAACAGAAATGCATCCAGCTCAGGCTCGCGGCTGCGCGCTATTGCATCTATCAGATTAGCCGCGCGCTTTTCGCCAAAGCCCGGCAGCGCGGTCAACTGATCGGCCGTGAGCACATACAACTGTGATGGCTCGCATACGCCCAGCTGTTCGTACAGCAGTCGCGCTGTGGCCTCGGACAGTCCCTCTATGTCCATGGCATTGCGGCTGGCAAAGTGCGACATGCGCGCCACGATCTGCGGCAGACAACCGTCCCGATTGGGACAGAATATGTGCGCGCCGCGCTCGGTCAGCTGTGCGCCGCACGCCGGACAGACTGCGGGCCGCACAATGTCCACCTCGTCAGGCGCGCGCTCCTCGCTGGCGCGACCGGTTATCTCGGGTATGACGTCGTTCGAGCGCCGTATAAACACGTCTGCGTTCAGCGCCACGCGCTTGCGCTGTATGTCGCCCCAATTGTTCAGCGTCGCATGACTTACCGTCGCGCCGCCAATGTCCACCGGCTCCAGCGTGGCCAGCGGCGTCAGCTTGCCCGTGCGCCCGACCTCCCAACTCACCGACAACAGCCGCGTCACAGTCTCCTCGGCCTCGTACTTGAACGCCACGGCCCAGCGTGGGAATTTGTCGGTATTGCCCAACTCCTGCCTCAGCGCTAAGTCGCACACCTTGACGACGGCGCCATCCGTTTGAAAGTCCGCCTTATGGCGCAGCTCGTCGATGCGCGCTATCGCGTCCAGCACCTCGCGCTCGCTTTCGGCGCGGATATGCACATCGTCGACTGTAAAGCCGTTTTCGCGCAGGAAGTCAAGCATGCCCCTCAGGTCTTTGTACTCGGCCACTCCGTCGGGCCACTCGATGTAGCCCACATTGTAGAAGAACGCGCTCAACCGCCGTGCCCTGGTGACGCGCGGATCGAGATTGCGCAACGCACCCGCCGCGGCGTTGCGCGCATTCTTGAGCGGTTCGGCTGCGGTGCGGTTGTAACTGGCCAGCCGGCTCAGCCGCATTATGCCTTCGCCCTGAACCTCCATGCGCCCCTTAAACCGTATCGTCAACGGCACGTCTTCTATCGTCATGACCTGACTGAGTATCTCCTCGCCGACCTCGCCGTTACCGCGCGTGGACGCCGTGACCAGTTGCCCGCCGTCATAGGTGAGATTTATCGTAAGGCCATCAAACTTGTGTTCGACCGCCAGGCACGGCAACTCGCCCTGCGCGCCTTCGGGCAATTCCTCGCCCGCGGCGCGCGCCGCCGCCGCCTGATGCCTGCGCAGCCTTGCGCAAAAGTCGATGACCTCCTGCTCGGTGCGCACCTTGTCCAGGCTCCACAACCTCGCAAGATGCCGATGCGGCGCAAACCCCGCAAGTATCTCTCCGCCCACCCGGCGCGTCGGCGAGTCGGGCAACGTCACGCCCTCCTCGCGCTCCAGCCGCTTAAGCTCGTCGTACATATCGTCCCACTGCGCATCCGATATCGTGGGATTGTCGTATACGTAATACCGCACATTGGCTGCGTTGAGCTGGTCAACCAGTTGCCTCATACGCTCGGACATATTATCACCCCAGCTTTATTATGGGCGCCACCGAGGTCGCAAATTCGCTGACCCGCCCGTCGTCAAACTCTATGCGCACGCGCGCGGCATTGCCTCCACCGGTAGACGCTATCACCGTGCCCGGTCCAAACTTGCGATGCTGCACGCGGTCGCCCACGCTGTATATCGTCGCCGGCGCGCTCACATCCGCCGCCGCTGACCGCACTATCGGCATGCCGCGCGTCACGCCCGGTATGTCCTGCGGCCGCATGCCGCCTATACGCACGCCGTCTGTCACGCCGCGCTGCGCGCTGCCCGCTTGCGCGCCTGACCTGCGCGTCGCGCCGCCATAGCCGCCTTGACTGCCATAGCGGCCCGTCGCGCCGCCATGACTGCCCGCTCTGCCGCCGCGCGAATAGCTCACGCCATAGTCGTCGTCAAACCCGCCACTGCGCGCGCCACGCGGCCGCATCAGCGTGCCCACGTCGCGCCGCGCCAGCGTCACATCCTCAAGCACGCGCCGCGGCAGCTCGTCCATGAACCGCGACTCCATGCACATGTTAGTACGCCCGTACAGCGTGCGCTGCCGCGCATGGCTCATATACAACCGCTTGCGCGCGCGCGTAATCGCGACATAGCAGAGCCTGCGCTCTTCCTCCAGCTTGTCGTCGTCGTCCATGGCGCGCGTCGTCGGAAATATGCCTTCCTCCATGCCTATGAGGAATACGTTTTTAAACTCCAGGCCCTTGGCGCTGTGCATGGTCATAAGCGTTATCGCACCCGAATCATCGTCGGCGCGATCCATGTCCGTAACCAGCGCGACATTTTCCAGATACTCATCCAGCGTGCCCTCGGGATTCTGCTTGACGTACTCGGCCACCGCGCCCACGAACTCGGCTATATTCTGCAACCTCGCGGTGTTTTCGTCGCTCTGCTCCTGGCGGTACTGCGCCTCATAGCCGGTATCCTCCAACAGCTTGCGCACGAACTCGTCGGGCTTGAGCAGCTGCCGCGCCACTACCAGCCCGGTCATAAGCTCGCCAAACCCTTCAACAGCCTTGAGCGCACGCCCGCTCAGACCCGTACTGGCCGCCTCCAGCACCGCGCCGAACAGCGAATCCCCATGCGCCTGCGCCCAGTCGCTGAGCTTTTGCACCGTCGTATCGCCTATCGCGCGCTTGGGTTCGTTTATTATGCGCCGCACCGCAACATCGTCGGCGGGATTTACCACTGCGCGCAGGTAGCAGACTATGTCCTTTACTTCCTTGCGCTCATAGAACTTGAGCCCGCCAAACACTCGGTATTTCAGCCCGCCGCGCACCAGCGTCTCCTCGACCACGCGGCTGAGCGAATTGGCTCGATACAGCACCGCCATGTCGCCCGGCGCGTCTCCACCCTTGATGAGATCACTCATCGTCTGTACCAGCCAGTACGCCTCATCGCGCTCGTCCTGCGCTTCATATACGCGAATCGGTTCGCCTGCGCCCTCGCTGGTCCACAGCGCCTTTTCCTTGCGGCCCACGTTGTGAGCTATGACCTGATTGGCCGCGTCGAGTATGTTGCCGGTCGAGCGATAGTTCTGTTCGAGCTTAATGACCGTCGCGTCGGGAAAGTCCTTTTCAAAATCCAGAATATTGCGTATGTCCGCGCCACGCCAGCCGTATATGGACTGATCGTCGTCGCCCACCACGCACAGATTGCGCTTTGTGCCTGCCAGGAGCCGCACAATCTGGTACTGAGCGCTGTTGGTATCCTGATACTCGTCGACCAGTATATACTCGAACCGCCGCTGATAGCCCTCCAGCACCGGCGGATGTTGCACGAACAGTTCCAGCGTCTTTATGAGCAAATCGTCAAAATCCAGCGCGTTGGCCTTTTTGAGCTTATCTTCGTAGCGCGCGTATATGTCGGCTATCTTCTGTTCGCGGAATCCACCCTGCTGGCGCTCAAGCCATTCGCGCGGCGAAAGCAGATGATTCTTGGCATCTGATATAATGGAAAGCATGTCGCGCGGCTGGTAGAGCTTGTCGCTTATGTCCAGCTCGGTCAGCACATCGCGCATCACGCGCCCCTGATCGTCGGTGTCGTATATCGTAAACGAGCGCGTATATCCCAGCTTCTCTATGTCGCGGCGCAATATGCGCGCACAGCTGGAGTGAAACGTCGATACCCAAGCGTCTGACGCCGCCTCGCCCGCCAGCCGGTTGACGCGCTCCAGCATTTCGCGCGCGGCCTTATTTGTGAACGTCAGCGCCAGTATGCTGTACGCCGGCACGCCCTGCTCCAACAGATACGCGATCCTGTGCGTCAGTACGCGCGTCTTGCCCGAGCCCGCGCCGGCCAGCACAAGCAGCGGCCCGCGCGTAGTCAGCACCGCACGGCGCTGCGGCTCGTTCAACATGCTCAGATCCATCACTTATCCTCCCCGTCGGCCTGTGCGCTCAGCCGCGCCAACACCTTTTCGTATCCGCCCGCGCCGTACACCAGCGCACGATTCACGCGGCTTATCGTGGCTGTGCTCGCGCCGGTCTTGAGCGCTATCTCATGGTAAGTTATCTTTTCGCGCAGCAATTTGGCCACATGTATGCGCTGCGCCAGATCCTGCACCTCGCGTATCGTGCACAGGTCCTCGAACAGCGCGTACGCCTCGTCCACGTTTTCCACATTTAGTATCGCCTGCATAAGCAGATCGGTCTGCCCGTTTCGCACGCGCGACAGACTCATATTACATGCCTCCCTCCGTTAAGGGACGCCCACGTCCCTTCCGCATATGCGTACATAAAACCATATTATCACTCTATCACATATGGCTCAAATTCTCAAGCGCAATTTGACGATTTCACACTTCAGCGCGTGAAATTGGCGTTGAGATACCGCGCAGCTCTAATCAAACTCCAATCCTTTTGTAATCGCAGCCTATTTGCCAGCAGCGCTCGCCCATTGTATAATGTATACAGCAAAAGCCGCGGCGCAATCGCCGCAGATTGGAGGAATCACAGTGGCCCGCTTCAACTTTGAAAAGCGCCTGTTCACTGTCGCGCCCGACGACATAATCGAAACCTTTGTGGACGCCCGCCATATGTCCATCAATGCCCGGCCATACGGCGGCGAAGAACTGCGCATAGAATACTACTCAAGCGACGAATACCCATATACCGCGCGCGTGCGCGACGGCATAGTTATACTGGATTGTCCGCAGGATACGCGTCCGGGCGGACTCAGCGGCATGTTCGGCATGATAATGACACAGATGAACTACGCCAACTGGCAGGATATGCCAATCGATATATACGTGCCGCGCAGCTATCAGGGCATGCTGAACCTGTGCACCAGCCACGCCAAGATCAGCGCCTCCAACTTGGAGCTGGCCAGCCGGTTCCATGCACTGACCACCAACGCCGCGATAGAACTGCGCGGAGTACTGGCCACGGCGCTGGAACTCAAGACCTCTAACGCCAAGGTGATCGTCGAAAATGTGGCCGCATTCGGCGAGCCTGACGCACAGGGCGAACTCCAGCCCACGCTCAGCCGTATCGCCTCGTCCAACGGCGCGCTCCAGCTCAGCGGTCTGAGCACGCTGGGCCCGCTCGAATGCAACACCAGCAACAGCGCGTTGCGCCTGCGCGACGTGGCCATCCAGGGCGCGCTCAACTGCGCGACGTCCAATGGTTCGGCCCACATAAACGCCGTGAGCGTACAGGAAAC
>DSLFC04102__coassemble_913_pt1 | contig 23209 bp, 16 predicted proteins | sample DSLFC04102__metabat2_low_PE_005 | metagenome-assembled genome bin DSLFC04102 | reverse complement strand
CTCCCAGCGCGCTATTCCGTCCTTGAGGCGGTTGTAGAACTCGTCGTTGTTGGGCGTCTTGGACAGCATGCCTATCAGCTGTTCAGCGGCCTCCTGGTTGTTGCCGCCCGAGAGCACGCGCCGCACCGCGTAGACCGCATCCAGTTCCTTGGGGCTCATCAGCAGGTCTTCGCGCCGCGTGCCGGACTTGTTCAGGTCTATCGCCGGGAATATCCGCTTTTCGGACAGCTTGCGGTCCAGATGGATCTCCATGTTGCCGGTGCCCTTGAACTCCTCGAATATTATCTCGTCCATGCGGCTGCCGGTCTCCACCAGCGCCGTGGCAATTATCGTCAGGCTGCCGCCGTCCTCTATATTGCGCGCCGCGCCAAAGAACCGCTTGGGCTTGAACAGCGCCGCCGGATCCAGGCCGCCCGACAGCGTCCGCCCCGACGGCGGCTCGACCAGGTTGTACGCCCGCGCCAACCGCGTCAGCGAGTCCAGCAGCACAACCACGTCCTGTCCATGCTCGACCAGGCGCTTGGCGCGCTCCAGCACTATCTCGGCCATGCGCGCGTGGTTCTCGGGCTGCTCGTCGAACGTGGAGAACACCACGTCGCCCTTTATCGAGCGCTGCATGTCGGTAACTTCCTCGGGCCGCTCGTCTATCAGCAGCACTATGAGCTTCACGTCGGGATAGTTGGCGGTCAGCGCATTGGCTATCTTTTTGAGCAGCACGGTCTTACCAGCTTTGGGCGGGGCGACTATCAGGCCGCGCTGGCCCTTGCCTATAGGAGCTATCATGTCGATACAGCGTATCGCCAGATCGTCCTCGTTCTGATCGTTTTCGAGTTTAAGCCGTTCCTGCGGATATATCGGCACCAGCTCGTCAAACGCCTTGCGGTTTATGCTGGTCTCGGGCGGCTGGCCGTTCACGGCGGTTATGTACAGGAGCGCGCGGTACCGGTCGCCATCGCGGCTGGCGCGGGTCTTGCCGGTCACCAGATCGCCGGTGCGCAGGCAGAAGCGCCGTATCTGCGCAATCGACAGGTATACGTCGTTGGCGCCCTGCTTGTAGTTCTCAGCCCTGAGAAAGCCGTAACCGTCGGGCATTATCTCCAGCACGCCTTCGCCGTCGCCGCACTCGCCGTTTTGCAGCATCTCGGGCACGGCGGGATTTGATGTGCCATACTCGGAGTTGTAGTAACCGTTGCGGCGGTTGTCGGCCTCGGGCTCGTCGTAGCGCGCGCGGGGCTGATAGCCGCGCTGCTGATACTCGTCCGGGCGCACGTTGTAGTCCTGCGACTTTGAATATTCGCCCTGGCCGTACTCGCCCTGGCCGGCGTAACTGGGCTGATACCGATCCTCGCGCATATACTGGCGCTGGCCTTCCTGGTAGTCGCGCGCATACTGGCGCGGCTGTGCAGAGCGCGCATAGCGATTGTCGGTAAATGTATTCTGCTGATACTGCCGCTGCACCGGCTCGTTGCGCGTGAAGCCGGTGCGCTCCTGCGTGCGCGAGTAGCTCGCTCGCGGCGCGGTCTGGTACCCGCCGGCCTTGTCATTGCGCTGATACCCGGCGGCCTGCTGGCGCGGGCGCTCGTCGCGGCGCTGATAGGCGTTGCGCTCGCTATCGCGCTGTTGCATGGCCTGATATGTCGGGCGCGAATATGCGTTTTCGGCATGCCGAACCGGACGCGCGGATTCAGCGTCGCCAGCCGCGGCATAGCCATGTTCGGAGCCATATCCATCGCCAGCCGGCATCTGCGATTGATCGGGCGCTTCGAGCGCCTCGTACGCGCGTGCCGGTTCATCGACAGCGTATCCGGCGCGCGGCTCCACGGCGCGCAGGCGGTCGGCAGCGCGTGGCACGCGCGGGTTGCGCCCCTGCGCGCCATGTGCGGTCGCATCGACGGCGGTCGGGGCCGGCTGCACAGGCTGAGGTGCCTCTGCTACTTCCGACTGCAATTGCCGTGACGGCTGTGACATGTGCGACTCATGGTGCGTCTGGCGCAGCGCGGCTTGCGTTGTACGCGCATCGGGTTGCGCTGGCCGAGTTGCGGCTTGCGCTGTGCGCGCTTCGGGTTGTGCCGGCTGTGGCGCGGCTTGCGCTGTGCGCGCTTCGGATTGAGCCGGCTGTGGCGCGGCTTGCGTTGTGTGCGCTTCGGGTTGTGCCGGCTGTGGCGCAGCTTGCGTTGTGCTCGGCTCGGGTTGTGTCGGTTGCGGCGCGGCTTGCGCTGTGCGCGCATCGGGTTGCGCGGGTTGCGGCGCGGCTTGCGCTGTGCGCGGCTCGGGTTGCGACACGGCTTGCGTTGTGCGTGGCTCGGGTTGCGACACGGCTTGCGTTGTGCGCGGCTCGGGTTGCGACACGACTTGCGTTGTGCGCGGCTCGGATTGCGCCGGCTGAGACGTTGGCTGCCATTCGAGTTGCACAGGTTTGATCTCGGACTGCGTTTGTGGCGCTTCAGGCGCGGCCTGCTCAGGCTGTGGTCCGGCCTTTACCCGCTGTTCGGACTGCAACCTGCGCGACGTCCGTGGCTTCTGCTCGGACTGCGGCCTGGACTCGGCATTGGATTTTTGATCTTGTTGCAACTTTGAATCGGCCATGGATTTGATATCGGATTGCGGATTCCTGTCCGCCGGCGCGACTGCGGCGCCATGCGATTGGCGGCGGCTGCCGCTGCGTGAGCGGGAGCGGCTTTCAGCGGAAGGCTTTGATGAATGTTGAACTTTTGATTGTGTCCCGGACAGCATGTCCTGCGCGGGTATATCCCGGCCTGCGGACGCGTCAGATGTGCTTGTTTCAGCGCCGGATTCGGTTGCCGGATTTATCGATGTGGGCGCGGCCGGCTCGCCATGTTGCGCGAACCTGGGCGCGATATCTTCTCTGAACTGCAAGACCTCGCCAGTATTTGTTTCACCGGGCAACGCGCTCTGAGGCGCCGTAACCGGCGGTACGGGTTGGGCGGGAGCTGCCTGCCCGGCGGCATTTGCCTGACGCTCGTCGACCAGCTTTTGATACGCCTCGAGCAGGCGGTTTATTATGCCGTCCTTGTTTATTCCCGCGGGCAGCTTGACCCCGTATTGTCGTGCCACCGCGCGCAGCTCCACTATCGTTTTGCCATATAAGGTAGTATAATCCATAAATGCTCCTTCCGGTTTCCGAATATGCTCTGGCACGCAACTTACGCACACAGCTGCTCACGGAAAAGAAATGTCGTAAGCTCAATAAACTGATCTATGTTTAAATGGATGAGAGAGTCGCCCTGATATATATGATATTCACGACAACACTGAATTATGCAATTGGTGAAATTCTTCGCGTCGCATTTTGCGCGCAGCCCCGCGTTCAAAGCGGCTTGACTGCTATCGCCAGATCACGCTTTACTGCCTGTTCTACCCAATGCTCCATGCCGTCATACGCGCCGCCCTGGCACACCTCAAGCCCGCACGCGCGCATCTGTTCGCGCAGCGCGTCGCGTTTCAGCGTATACGAATTGAACGACAGCGCCAGCACTCCGCCCGGCGCAAGCAATCGCGCCCACACCGGCACTGCCTCGGCGGTAAACTGCTCTATTGTGACCGCCTTAACCCGCTCATGAGCGCCTGCACGCCCTGCCGCGCCCGGCTTGAACGCAGTGCGGCTGTCGCCCGAATGCGTGGCATGCTGCACTCCGTAGGGCAGATCGCCCGCTATTATGTGGAACTTGCGCCGCGCAAGCAGCTTGTCCAACAGCAGCGTATCACACTGTACCAGACTCAGCGAACGCACGTCATGCGCCTTGTACTCCTCGGGCGTGCGTGCGGTCGAGATCTGCCACAGCGGTCTGGGCGCACCGTCCACAGTCAGTGAGCGCGCGTCTATCGCATGCTTTAGATGATGATACGTCATGTAGCGTTTGAGGAATGTCTTGAGCTCGTCCAGCGCTTTTGCGTCCACGTCGACGCCGAACGCGTTGTCGCCGGCGTTGAGCGCCTCCAGCAGCGTCGTGCCCCGGCCGCACACCGGATCCAGCACATCCAGCGGCGCATCTTCCTGCGCCCACCTGCCGCTGAGCCGCGCCACATTAAGCAGAAACCGCGTAAACGTCTCGCTAGTCTTGCCCTTATACTTGAGTATGCCCGAAAGATCCTGCCCCAGATACGCCTCTGCACGGCCCGCCACCGGGTACAGCGCGCCGTCGTCTCCCTCGCGGCACGCCATATACAGCCCCGACATGCGCCCAAGCAACCGATTGAGCAGCTCGTCATGCACCGGCGCATCCACGCACAGCGCTACATTCCCCACATATGACCGCGTCTGCACCTGAGCCTGCACGCCCGCAGCGCGCAGTGTCAACTCAAGTTCAGCACGCGTAAGTTGCTCCAGCGACGCCTGATATCTGCTATTCTGATGGGTCATCAAAAAAACAATAAGCAATATTCTCTCTCACCTTTGTAAGTATACGACATTAGTTTACCAACTTTCGCCGGTCAATTCAAGCGAATCCCTTAAATTTCCCTTTAATTAACCTGTAAATGCACAAGTGTCACGCTTTTGCCACTGGATTTGTCACGCTGGAGTGCGTGCACGTGCATTTTCAACGGTGTTCGGTACGGCGACAGCGTCGTGAAACGCTCTGATAGACGTTTAATTCAACCAAGTTGTTCAACTTTGCCATCGGCGTTAAATGCAGCCGCGGCGCGACGATTTATCCGCCGCGCCGCCAAGCGCTCAGTCAAACAGCATATTGCCGGTAAACGCATCCTGGCGCGCAACCCAGAAACCGCCGCCATCGCCTTCGCGCCATACGTAGCCCTCCAGTCCCGCCGGAGGTTGCGGCGCATATCGGCCCGGTATCAGATACGCGACCTCGGACGGCCGCCCATCCTCGCACTTTACGCCAACCGCACAGCTGCCGCCGCCGGCCAGCGGTGCGCGCACAAACACAAACCCCGGCAGCTCAAGCGGATATACGCGCCGCGTATTGGCAAACAGCCGCTTGAGTTCGGCACAGTTGTCAGGCCACGCCCGATCCTGCGCGCAAATGCCTTCCAGCAGCCAGGCCTCTACATCGCTTGTCGCATCCGGTTCAATCGCGCATTGCACCGGAGCAGCCTGCGTAGCGCCGGTCTGCACAGTTTCATTGGCAGCCGTTTCAGACTGTGCAGGTTCGGTTTGCGCCGTTGCCGTCTCCGTCGAATTGAGCTGAACCGGTTGAGCCTGCGTCGCGTTTGATTGCGTCGTTTCGACCTGCGCCGGCGCAGTCCGGGCTTGAGCCGAAGCCGTATCGGTTTGAGCAGTCGCCGCCTGTCCGTCAGTCGCATCGCATGCGGCGCCGGATATTCGCGCCATCATGCTGCGCACCGTGCGCTCGATCAACTGCTCCAGCTGTGCGTCGCTCAAGTCAGTGTCCTTATCGCCGGTTATGGACGCGCCCAACACGCGCAACCTGTGCGAGCGTTCGGCATTCGTCGCCGTGCCGGCGTCCGATTGCCCGGCTTGTTCGGCGGCCTTTTCCTCGGCAATCGGTATGTAGCGCGCGCCATGCTCCCATCCAGGCACATCAAACGGATAGTCCGGACTGCGCTCAGCATCAGCGGTCGAACCGGTTGACGTGGTGGCAGATGCCGTTCCAGGTGCGGCTGCCGAGCCGATCGTATCGGCCGATTGCACAGTCGCGCCATTGGCGGCATTGCCGCTCGCTGTGCCCGCACCTGTATAGCCGGTCTGAGTACTCTGCGTGGTCGTTGCGCCTTGCGTGGTTGTTGCGCCTTGTGCGGTCGTTGCGCCTTGTGCTGTTGTTGCGCCTTGCGCGATTGTCGCGCCTTGCGCGGTTGTCGCACCTTGTGCGGTTGTCGCGCCTTGCGCGGTTGTCGCGCCTTGCGTGGTTGTCGCACCTTGTGCGGTTGTTGCGCCTTTCGCGGTAGTTGCGCCTTGCGCGGTAGTTGCGCCTTGTGTGGTTGTCGCGCCTTGCGCTGTTGTCGCGCCTTGCGCGGCCGTTGTGCCTTGCGCTGTAGTCGCACCTTGTGCTGTAGTCGTACCTTGCGTGGTCGTTGTGCCTTGCATGGTCGTTGCACCTTGCATAGTAGTTGCGTCTTGCGTGGTCGTTGCACCCTGCGTGGTCGTTGCACCCTGCGTGGTCGTTGCACCTTGCGTGGTCGTTGCGCCTTGCGTGGTCGTTGCACCTTGCGTGGTCGTCATGCCTTGCGCTGCCGTCGCCGTCTGTTCAGCCGTCGCAGCCGAACCAGCGGTACCGGTAGGCTCTGTCGCAGATATCTCTGTGCACAGGCGCAATCCCTGACATGGGTCGGTACACTCGGAACCGGATTGCGCTTGGGCGCCATTTGCGCCAGTCGTCGTGGCCTGGGTTTGCCCGCCAGCCGAATTTGCCGAGGCAACTTCGTTCTGCGTTGCCGGCATTTCCCCCATGGGCGACGCATTTTGAGTTGACGCAGTTCCGGACGGTGCCGCCGAGCCGGCCACGCCGGTTGATACCGACGGCTCGACCTGACTCGCCGCGCCTGCTGGAGCAGTCGTCCCCGCCTGACCTGACGCGCCAGCTGTATTGCCGGTTGCCGCCTGGCCTGTGGATTTGGCCGTTTCCATCGGGATTGACGCGCCGGTCGAACCAACCGTTCCCGTCGCATCCGTCGCGCCGCCCGATCCAGTCCTGGCAGCATCGGTTACCTGCGCTGTGCCGGTCGTATCGGCGGTTCCGGTTGCATTGGTCGATCCGGTAGACTGCGCGGTTCCGCCGGCAGCAGATTCGGCAAGCAGTTCATGCACCACGCGCTCAACTTCGTCCCAATCGACCACGCCGCTCCGATCCTGCTTGCCAGCCAGCAGCAGCCGCGCATCTGGGCCGTCCACCGCGACGCCTACCAAAGCATAGTTTTCCAGCGCCAGCGAGTTTATCGAGCGCGGATCCAGTTCCCAATAGAACCCGGCCTGCCCCAGCGCATCAGTGCGTATCTCGCCGCCCAGCGCGACCTGCCAGCGCCCGTTGCGCCGCCCCACCAGCACCGCCAGCAGCCTGCCGCCATAGCCGCGCTGTGCGCGTATGTTATATGTAATGCTGCCGCGCATCAGGTGCGCCTCGAGCCGGCAAAAGCCGCTGATGCCCTCTTCCAGCGGGCGCAGCAGTATCATTTCGCGTCTGTACTCGCTCTTGACCATCCAAGCATCGCCTCCTGCCTTGAGACAGTGTATGCGCGGGTACAAAGGCGTATGACGCGGACGCGCGCAGCTTCAGTTGATGCACGCACCCGTGCGTTTAGCCCGCATCCTCAGCGGCAAGGGCGCGTCGCGCTGCATAATGCGCAGTGTTGGGCGATGCCGTCGCGACTGCGGCTGGAGCACAGCCACGGCGCATCCTTGCTGCTATAGGCGTCGCGCCCAGCAGCATGATCGAAATAGCCATCGCTATTCACACAGCGCCATGCCGCAACAATCGCCGCAATTGGAAGCGCGGCTATGACCGATGCCTCATCGATAGCGGAGCACCTCGCCTACTCACCAAATAGCGCAATAAACCTAATTCCGGTTGCATTTGCGACGCAATGCCGCGCAATTTCATATGCTGACTTGTACTATGCAGTCAATGTATATACAAACTGTACACGGCGCCCGTCAGTGGTCAGACGACGCGTCAAACGCCGCCCCAACCACGGCTACGCATTGGCAACTCGCCCGGCCGACCTCTTGCTCAAACAGCAAGGGCGCAGGATGCATCCGCCGACACATCCTGCGCCCGGTACTTTAAAGCGTCGCTGTATTATAACCTGCCCGTAGTCTGGTTCTTGCGCACTATGCCCGTTCGCCAGAAGCATGCGCGGCCTCATATTCGGCCCGGGTCAGCCGCCAGTGGTATTCGTATTCGCCCTTTGTGGACTGTGGCACGCGCACGGCGTTGACCAGCGCAAATCCGCACTTCTCCCACACCCGCCTTGAACGGATGTTGTAATCGTCGCACAGACAGTGCAGCACGTCCACCTTCTCAACTCCAAACGCAAAGTCCACCAGCATGCCCACCAGCAGCGTGCCGACGCCCCTGCCCCACCATGCCTTTTCGCCTATCATCATGTCGATCCGGCGCACGTCGGCGTCCGCCGGATATATGGCTTTGACTTCAGGCAGATTCATGCGCTGCAGCGAGCAGTCGCCGATCAATTCGCCATCCGCTTCGATGATGAAATACAGCGTCTCTTCCGCCGGCCGGCCGTATATCTGATGCACCGCTTCCGGCGGGTATGATTTCACATCATCCGAATCCGCCCAGTATAGCACCTCGGGATCCGCATTCCATTTATAGAGATATGGCAGATGCGCATCCGTAAGCGGTCTCAGCGCGATACTGTGATCAGCGTTGCCACCGAGCAGCGTTATGTCATGAGAGTGTATTATGTTCATTATAGGCACACCCTTCTCTGAGCAATTGGTTCATGTCGCGTGAAAGCTGCTTCGGTCTTTTGCTCACACCGACCGGCTTTGCATCGCTTTAAGCAATGTGCGCCGGCAAGGCTTCAAGCCCTTGCCGGCGCATGCACCGCCATTAGTATTCAGTCGCCCAGCATGTCCTGCGACACGTAGCCGGATTCGCCGTCAATTGTGCGCACCAGCGCCCAGCTGTCCACGCGTTCCAGCACCTCGACGACCTCGCCGTCCATCAGCTCGCGCACTACCTCGGCCTCCGGATCGGCCTCGGCCATCAGCGTCGCACCGCCCATGCGCTCGCCCACCGCCGCAAGCGAGTCGGAGCTCTCAAACGGCAGTATGTACTGCGCCGAACAATAGCCCTCATAGTCCTTATATATCACATAGTACCAGCCGCCGCTGGCCGTTATGTCAACTATGTCGACCTCGTCGCCGCGCTTGAGCGTGTAGACTATGTCCGCCGACGTGCTCGCCGAGAGGCGCATGTTCAGCTCAGACGCAGTTACGCGGCCCTTGGTGGTGACGCCCGGTATGTAGGTCGCATCGGGCGTGGGAGTGGCCGCCGGCTTATCGGTGGCGCTGGGCTGCGCGGTAGGCGTGGGCTGCGCGGTAGGCGTGGGCTGCGCGTCGCCGTCAAACACCAGGTACTTGGTCTTTACGTAGCCGCGCTTGCCGGAGTAAGTTATATTGGCCCAGTCGCCATCCACGCCGTTGCCCACCGAGTGCACAATGACCGTCTCGCCATTGCGCACCGTACCCAGAGACGTGCTTTCCGTAGTGGGCAGCTGGCGTATGTTCATCGCGCCGCTGCACACCAGCGTGGCGGTCGTGCTAACGGGCTGCACAGGCGTACCGGTCGGAGCGGCCGTCGGCGCGGCCGTGGCAGAGCCGGTCGCCGTCGGAGCAGCCGTGGCCTGACTGCCGTACACAAGGTACTGAGCGCTCACATATGCCGTGCCTGAGCCGTACTCTATCTGCGCCCAGCCGTTTGATTCGCTGAGCACCATCACGCGGTCGCCCGGTTTGAGCGTACCCACTATGCGCGAACTGGTGCTGGCCGACTGCCGCACGTTCAGCGAAGAGCTGCAATTGACGCTGGCCTGACGCGCGGGTTGCGCGGTAGCCTGGGGCGTTGCCGCAGGCGTGGCCGTCGGTTTGGGCGTCGCGATTGGCGCATCGATGTAGCGTATGTACTGAGCGCTCACGTATGCCGTGCCCGAGCCGTACTCTATCTGCGCCCAGCCGTTCGACTCGCTGACCACCGTCACGCGGTCGCCCGGTTTGAGCGTACCCAGTATGCGCGAGCCGGTGCTGGCCGACTGCCGCACGTTCAGCACGCCATCGCAGTTGACCTCCGCCTGCCGCGCGGCCGGAGCTGTGGGAGTGGCTTCAGCGCCGGGTGTGGGTGTGGGCGCGTCGATGTAGCGTATGTACTGAGCGCTCACGTATGCCGTGCCTGAGCCGTACTCTATCTGCGCCCAACCGTTCGACTCGCTGACCACCGTCACGCGGTCGCCCGGCCTGAGCGTGCCCAGTATACGCGAGCTGGTGCTGGCCGACTGCCGCACGTTCAGCACGCCATCGCAGTTGACCTCTGCCTGCCGCGCGGCCGGAGCCGTGGGCGTGGCTTCGGGATCAGGTGTGGCCGTAGGCGCGCCGGACGGAGCTGCCGTCGCAGTCACCACGCTGGTCAGCAGGCTCGAGGACACATATCCCTCCATATCGCCATACATCACGTGGCTCCAGGAGCCGTTCACATCCAGCAGCTTGACCAGGTCGCCATTGTGCAGCTGAGCCAAAGTATCATAGCTGGTGCCGGGGCCGGAGCGCAGATTGACATAGGTCTCGCACAGCACCTGCATGTACTTGCCGTCGTCGGGCACGATTATCGGCGTGGGGCTGGGCGTGGGCGAGGCCGTGGGCGCGTAGGTCACGCCCGGGTCGCTGGTCGCCATCGGCGTATCGGTCAGCTGAATGTAGCGCGAGCTGACATAGCCCACATACGTATTATTGTATTCCACAAACGTCCAGTCGCCTATAACGCCTATCGCCGCGACGACGTCTTCGTCCTTGAGCGTGGTCAGCACGCGCGCGCCATTCATCGGCTCCACGCGCAGATTGAGCGTAGTCGACACGTTTACAATCGCCCGCACCGGCGTCTCAAACAGTTCGCACTCGGGCAGCGGCGTGGGCTTGGGCGTCACGGTCGGAGTAGCCGACGGCGCATCGCCCAGCGCAGTCAGCGAGGGCCGACTGAGCTTTTCGGTGGGATATGTAACCATATCGTTGTGATAGAAGTCGAGTATCTCGCGCCAGTTATAGCCTTCACGCGCCATCTGCTCGCCGCCGTACTGGCTGTATCCAATGCCGTGGCCCCAGCGGCGCGACTCTATGACGAAGTTGTCGCCGCTTTCTTCCACGGTGAACAGCTCGTTGGCCGAACCATTCAGTGACAAACCAAACGTGCTGTTGTCCAGGTCGTCGAATATGTCCAGGTCGACCTCGACGGTGCCGGGCACGTCCTGAGCCGCGCCGGTGGACTTGCTGACCGAAGCGACTTTAAGTTCAAACCGCATCTTGGTATATACGCGCGAGGGCGAGGAATATTTGGGGGTATGGGGATATACGTCTACGACGGTCTTGATCGTTATATCATCGGTATCCGTCGAATACAGCGCGTCGTCAAGCTCGTCTGCGACCTCGCTTAACAGCAGCTTGTTGAGCGCGCTCATGCCGGTTGACGAGAGGTGCGCGTCAAAATCCGAGTACACCGTCAGGCGCTTTACGGGACTGCTGGGGTTGGCGTAATCGTATGGATCGTCCTTTACCTTGTAGTAGGGGTAACCGCTGCCGCCCCACCAGTTCTGAGCGGATTCTATCTGGCCGCCATTGGACGCGCCGTACACGCTCTCTATCAGCGAACCGTTGTAGCGCACGACTATGCCCTCCGTCTCAGAGACGGCGCGGGCGGTATTCGACTGGCTGGGCACTACGCCCTTATAGTTTTGGTGTGCGGAGGTGTTCTTTATATCGTAATAGCTGCCCGCGGGCGAGGCCATATAGCGGCGCGCATATGTGCGGGCTATCACGGCCATAGCCTTGAGCGACTCATATGCGTGGCCTTCGGACCACTCGGCCGCCAGCACGCCGCGCAGGTAATCCTCTATATATACGTGGTTTACGGTCTGTATCGTGCCGCCGGTCAAAACGAACTCGACGTCGCCGGGAAAGTAGTTGCTGAGTTTGGGCGTCGAAAATGACACCGCGTTTGTTACCTCATCGGGCAGGTGGCGCACGAGCTTGAAGCTGCTGCCCATGTCATACGTCACGCCGTCCACTGTCACGTGAAGTTGACCGCCTTCGACGTAGACCGTCGCGGTCTTGCCCGATGTGAACGGCCGCGAGGCGTCGCCGTCTATCGAGTAGTTGCCGCGGCTGAGCACCACGACCCGGCTCACATCGCTGGCGGTAGCTATGCGCACGCGTATAACGCCGCTGCCCGCTGCCTGAGCGCTGTCGATCAGCCCGGGCATACCGCATATCAGCAGCGCACAACACATCAGCACGCTGAGTATTTTTATTGGCATACGTATCTTCATTGCAAACCTCCAGTGTTCTTGTTGCGTAACACGCCGTCTTTTGTGCGCGTATAGTATAATCAGTTCGCCATATGTTGCGAAATTCCTGCCTGCGCGGCGCCAAATATTACTGTAATATTTTGCCTGGCCCGTTTTTTGAAATGCTTTTGTAACACATTTAGGGACAGCGGCGCACACCGCCTATGCGCGATCAACGCCGTTCGAGTGCGCGCAATCGCTGAATGCCAAGCCGCAGGCATGAATACGGCATGCATTCAGCTGCACTGCACATATCCAATATGCGCAACCTGCACACACACCGTCCACGGATCTGCGTGCCGGCATACAGATATGCCCGCCGCAGGCAATGCGCCAAATGGCAGTTATGTCGCCATGAACAGCGCACGCGTAACAATAATCAGATGGCCAGGCGCGTGCGCCGCATGCAAAACGACATGCGTTTGCACCGACCACAGGCATTTTATGCTGACCAAAGGCCCTTGCAAAGCAGTTTTGCAAACAAAAAAGCCCCGGCATAATTGCCGAGGCATATTGCCTGAGGATTATTCGGGCTTGGGAGCGTCTACCGGGCACACACCGGCGCACGCGCCGCACTCGATGCAAGTATCGGCGTCGATCACATAATGCTCATCGCCCTCGGATATAGCGGAAACCGGGCACTCGCTCTCACAGGCGCCGCACTTGATGCACTCGTCAGAAATCTTATAGGCCATAGGTTACACCTCCTAATATATATTACCATCGATAAGGCAGGGCAACCATTGCCCAGCGCGTCTATTTTATCACCTGCACGCATTAAAATCAATCGGTTTGCGGTGATTTTACCGGAGAGTAGATTTATCTAATCATTATTCCATATATTGTAATATCCTGTGCTAAACCGCGAACCATCTGGGCCAGTTGTCGCCACCCACTGCCTGATGGCAGCAGGTGGCGACACATCGCATACCCAGCTATTCGATTCAGTTCAGTTGATCCGATTCGCCTGTGCCCGCGTCGGAGGCTTTCGGCTCTGCCTTGGTCTTGGGGGAAGGCGCATCCGATTCGGCGGCAGCATCACCCAATGCTTCAGACGTTTCGGCTTGAGCCTGTTCCGCGGCGCCGGCCCGCTCGACGGTATCAGCCTCGCCGTCGCCCGTGCTCGCCTCATCCGCTCCGGCGTCAGCATTGTCATTCGCTGCATTTGGCGCAGCTCCAGTTGTGTCATCAGCGCTATCGACTGATTCGGCATCCGCGACATCTGCATTGGCGTCCGTGTCGTCCTCGGCAGCGTCCGTGTTGCCCTCATCGGCGTCTTCGCCATCCGCACCGGCGTTCGCGGTGTCCGCATCGAAATCCGCGGCGTATGCATCGGAATCTGCGGCATCTGTTCCGGCAGCCGCGCCATCCGCACCGGCAGCCGTGTCACCTTCATCGGCAGCCGCGCCGTCCTCATTGGCATCCGTGTCATCCTCATCGACAGCCGCGCCGTCCACGTCCGGCTCGTCGATGTCCATCACTTCGACCTCGTGCTCGACCAGCTTGACCAGTTCCACGTCGTCCGCGCTCAGCGCCGTGACCTCAAGCTCGGTCACCTGCTCCGATGCGCTCTGCTGTTGAGCCATATCGAGCAGCTTGCGCTCAGCGCGCAGCTCCTCGGCCAGGTCGGCGTCTTCATCCAGCCCGGCGTCGCTAACTTCGAGCAATTCCATGCTCTGAGCAATCTGGGCTTCTATGTCCGGCTCGAGCTGATCCGCCGAATCGCCTTCGGTGCGCTCAGGCCTTGAGAGATGCGATTCCTCGCGCGCTTCGGTGGCCGGCTCGTCGCCGCCCTTGCGCCTGCGCTCACGTCGCGGCTGTTCGGGCTTGTCCGCGCGTTCGGCATCGGTTTCGCCCTTGCGCGCGCGGCGGGAGGGCTTTTCGGGTTCAGCGGCGCGCTCAGCCTCCTGCGCGGCCCGCGCACCCGGCTCGGGTCGCGAACAGTCCGCATATTCATAAGTGCGCACATCAAACGTGTTGTCGGGCAGCTGTATGCGCGCCTTGACCTTCTCGCGCAGCACGTCTATGTCCACGACCGTGCCCAGGCCGTCCGGGGTCATGATGTCTCGGCCCGCGCGCGGCAACCGGCGCGTCATGGTCTCGTAGTATTCCTCTTCATATTTAAGGCAGCACATCAATCGCCCGCACAACCCTGATATCTTGGTAGGGTTAAGCGACAGGTTCTGCTCTTTGGCCATCTTTATAGACACGGGCTGGAAATTGCTCAAAAACGCGCCGCAGCATATCGGCCGTCCGCACGGCCCCAACCCGCCCAACAGCTTGGCCTCGTCGCGCACGCCTATCTGACGCAGCTCTATGCGCGTCTTGAACACGCTCGCCAGATCCTTTACCAGCTCGCGGAAGTCGACACGGCCATTCGCCGTAAAGTAAAACACCATCTTGCTGTTGTCAAACGCCACCTCGACGTCTATCAGCTTCATCTCCAGCTTGTGCTCGGCTATCTTGTCCTTGCACTTGAGCATGGCCTCGCGCCCCAGCTCCTCATTGGCGCGCACGCGCTCCACGTCCTCCTCGGTGGCCATCGACAACACCTTGCGCAGCGGCAGCTGCAACATGGCGTCGTCGACCTCGCGCGCACTGGCCGCGACTACGCCGTACTCCAACCCGCGCGCCGTGTCGCAGATAACGCCATCGCCTATCGCCGGCCATACGTCGCTGGGGTCAAAGTAGTATATCTTGCTGTTCTTGGCAAAGCGCACGCCGATTACTATCGCCATTTTATACCTCCAAAGCATCAAAACATATCATATCAAGCACGCTGGCCCAGCCCACGTTGCTTCTGAGCCGCTCGCGGGCACGCATCACGCCGCCGAGCATGTTCAGTCCGTTGAGTCGCCGCGATTGCACGGCTATCTGAGCCCGCCGGTCTATATTAAGCGGCGCAGCCTCGCCATCCAGCATGAGGTCGCGCGCATATAATTCAAATGTATCCAGCACCCAGTCGGCGCTGTCGCGCATGTCGCGCAGGCGCGCGGTGACAGAGGCCACCCGCGTCCTGTCCTCCAGTTCCGCCAGCGCATCCAGCACGGCGGTGCGCACATTCCAGTAGTCCGCATTGCCATCCATGTCCAGCGCACGGCCTATGCTGCCGCCGCTAATCGCCGCCAGCAGATGCGCGCGCTCGGACGGCACGCCCCGTCCCAAAAGGTATTCGCGCACCAGTCCCTCGTCCAGCGGCTGCATGTGCACGACCTGGCAACGCGAGATTATAGTGGGCAACAATGCCCGCAGGTTGTCGCATGTGAGTATAAGCACGCTCTGCCCCGGCGGCGTCTCCAGCGTCTTGAGCAGTGCGTTTTGCGCCTGCGGCGTCATGAGCTGCGCGTGCGGTATCAGCGCAACGTTGCGCTCGGCCTCAAACGGGCGCCGCGACAGAAACTCGCTCAACGCGCGCACGTCGTCCACGCTTATCGACTTGGGCCGCTTGTCGCCCCGCACGCCGGATGCATAGCCCGGTTCCACCGTCTGTATGTCGGGATGATTGCCGCTCAGCGCGCGCCGGCACGGCCCGCACTCGTCGCAGGGGCGATGTTTTGCGTCGCCTTCGCACACCAGCGCACGCGCGCATATCGAAGCAAGCGTCCGCTTGCCCGCGCCCGCCTCGCCCGTGAATAAATAAGCATGGACAATCCGCCCCGACCGCAGCTGGCCCTGAAGGTTTGCGGTTAGCGCGGATTGTCCCACTATATCGCCGAAATTCATCTTGCTCCTTTGCGCAGGACGCGCCCGCTCGGCTCACGCCCTCGACGGCATTACAGTCTGCCGACTGTCCAGCTCACATCTTGATAAACTGTTCGACGTTAAGCACGAATATAGTCGCGCCGCCGACCATGACCTCTATCGGATACGGCACATACACGCCCGTGGTGCCCGCGACCGGCGACGGAGACGTGGCTATCTGCTTGCGGCTCTTGCAGACCTTTTCTATGACAGCCATCGCGCCGTCGAACTTGTCGTCGTCCACGCCGACCAGCAGCGTGGTATTGCCCGCGCGCAGGAAGCCGCCGGTGGTGGCGAGCTTAGTCACGCCATACCCCTCGTTCATGAGATTGCTGACCAGGCGGGAAGCATCCTCGTCCTGAACGATAGCGATAATAAGTTTCATATTCTCTGCCTCCTTATATTATGCGCGCATTCATAAGCACGCGATGGATAGTTTTCCCTGAATATATTATATTCGAATTCCGCACAAAAATCAATGATAACCTGCCGATTCGTTAAAATTTGTTGTAGCCGCGCTCGACATCGCCCGATTTCGCCGCGCCCAGCGCGCGCGAGTACAGCGGCGTATACCGCAGCACGCCATCCACGCGCGCGCTTTCAAACATCGTTATGCGTCCGACCGCGATCCGGCCGCGCGAAAGTTCGCCGGGCGCGGGCAGCGGTGCGGGCGTGCACTGGCGCGCAAGCGTAATATGAGCGTTGAACGCCCCCGCATCAAACGCGACGCCCTGCACGCGCAGTTGCCCGCACACCGCGCGATACAATGCCGCCAGCGGCGCATCGGGCGCAACGCCGCGCCACACTATCCAGCGCGTGCCCCGGCTGAACCGGCCCATTCCGGCCAGCTCCAGCTCAAACGGTTTAAACGTTGCCGCGCCATCCAACGCACGCCTGAGCGCAGCCAGCTCATCATCGGTGCGCCCGCCCAAGAACACCAGCGTTATATGGTAGTTGTCGCTGCGCGAGAAGTTGCCGCGCATACGCTCTTTAAGCAGCGCTGCATCGCGCTCCAGACCCGCGCGCACCTCGGCACTGAGCTGTATGCCTATAAACAGCCGCCTCGTCCGCGCGTCGTTCATTTGCCAAATCCCAGACTCAGCAGCCAGTTCTGGCACAGCCTGGTCCACTGACCTGCATGCGTGCCGCCGGCCAGACCCAAGCCATGCGCGCCTTTGGGGAATATGTGCAGTTCGACCGGCACGCCGTTTTTGACGCATGCCTCGGCCAGATTGAGCGAGTTCTCGACCGGCACTGCGTTGTCCTCGGCGGTATGCCACATAAAGCACGGCGGCGTGTCCTCGGTCACGCGCAGTTCTGCCGACATCGCGCGCAGCGCCTTCCAGTTGTTGGCATCCTCGCCCATTATGTTGAGCCGCGAGCCAAAATGCGTGAACGCCGCCAGCGACACCACCGCGTAGCACGGCACAAACGCGTCCGGCCGCGATGACAGCCGCTCTATCGGATCAGGTGAATCCGGGTCGCCCGCGTCGTACATCGTGCCGGCCATGCCGGTCAGATGACCGCCCGCCGAAAAGCCCAATATGCCTACGCGCTCATATCCCATCGAGCGCACGACGCGTATCGCGCGGTTGGCGTCCAGTATCGGCGCCGGCATCACATATGGCGCGACGCGATAGTCCAGCACGTATGCCGATATGCCGGCCTGATTGAGCATGCGCGCGATCGGCGCGCCTTCATGGGACGCCTTCATCACGTACCCGCCGCCCGGGCACACCACGACCGCACCCTTTGAACCTTCCACCGTGAATGCAGTCAGCGAGGGCTGTTCCTGGCCGTATTCGGGATTGAACATCGGCGCGCCGTCGGGCCAGAGCCATATGCGCTCGGGCTTTATCGACTTGAGCCCTTGCAATCCGCGCTCGACCTCAGCCCACTCGGCGCGACGCGCGGCCTGCGCGGCCTCGTCCTCGCTTTGGGGGCGGCACTCGGGGTCGTATCGCTCGGCGGCGTCATACACCGGGCGGAACCCGAATTCCTTATACAGCTTTATCGCCGGCAGCCGGAAATCATCGGTTATCAGCATCGCGCGCGTATAGCCCAGCTCGCGCAACTTGTTAAGCGCCGCGGCTATCACCGCGCGGCCCAAGCCGTTGCCCGCCGCAGTCGGATGGGTCGCCACCCAGTGCAGCACGCCGGTATGCGCGCCCAGGCTCGGGTCGTGCCACGCCGACGCGGTCGCGCTCGGCTGGGAGTACTGCTGAGCGATTAGTATCCGCTCGGGCGAATAGCACTCGCTTGAGCGCATCTCGGCGTCAAAGTCGATATGGCGTCCGAACGCGCCCTCCAGTATCCAGTTCCACGCGGCCTCCTCGCCGGGCTGAAGCGAGTGTATCTGGCAGCCCTCGGGAAGTTGGGCGGCGGGTATGCCTTCAAGGTCATCGCGCACCATGAACAGCTGTCCCATATTTTCACCTCGTCCTGTATATATATTATATTGCGTCATCCGCCGGCCGGCGCGGGCCTTAGCGCGCCGCCTGAATGGACATATTATATCATATCGCGGGCCGGCGCGCCACTTTTATTTGGCGCAGCGCGCGCATAATATGAAGCGCGGCCCCATGGCCTGCCCATGAAGCCGCGCCGCCTGGCAATTGCGTCCGTTCACCTCACGTAGTACGGATTCGACCTGAACAGCAGCGATATGAAGTCCACCACCCAGCCTATGCCGAACAGTCCCATCGTCAGCAGGTACAGTATGCCCACGCCCACCTTGTCCTCATAGAACTTGTGCGCGCCCAGATAGCCCAGGAAGAAGCACAGCGTCAGCGCCACCCACTTGCTCTTGGCGCGCCCATCCACTATCGCGGCATAGCCGCCGAGGCTGGCGCTGCTGTTGTCGACTTTATTGTCGCTAATGTTGGAGCTGCTGTTATCGTTTCTGCTGTCGTTGGTATTGTTTATTACCACCTGCGGCTGTTCCGACTTGAGCTGCTCCACCTGGCAGCCGCAGTGCACGCATATCACCGCTTCCCACGGTATCAGTTCGCCGCAATACTTGCAGTACTTCGCGCCTGCGCTCTGCCCAGTCGCAGGCCGCGCGCCGGTATTTGTCGAGTTATCCATGCATACGCCTCCACCTGGCTAAATTGAGCGCCCCGCTCACATGCGTGACATGCTATTATCACATGTTTATTATAATATGTGCCGCCGCCCTTGTCAATCGCCTAAAGCGCAGCCGCGGCGCAAAAAGTGGTTGACAGGTGTTCTGCTCCGTGCTATAATGTGCTTGTACGATAAGCACACTCAAGTACACTCATGTACGAGGAGGGCATATGTGGACATAATAATAAGCAACAACAGTTCCAAGCCGATATACGAACAGATAACCAGCCAACTCAAGGCGCAGATAATGGACGGCGTGCTCAAGCCCGGCGAGCCGCTGCCATCGATGCGGGCGCTGGCGCGCTCGCTGCACATAAGCGTGATAACCGTACAAAAGGCATATGAAGACCTGCAGCGCGACGGCTTTATAGAGACGACGGTGGGCCGGGGCAGCTTCGTATCGGCCGGCAACCGCGACTTCATACAGGAGGAGCAGCGCCGCCGCATAGAACAGCACCTGCAATCCGCCGCCGACGCCGCGCGCGAGGGCGGCATACCGCTGGGCAAACTGGTTGAACTGCTGACGATGTTTTATCAGGAGGGACCGCAATGAACGACGCGGTGATTATAAAGGGACTCAAAAAGCATTACGATGGATTCGACCTGGACGCGACGCTGACGGTGCCGCGCGGCACAATAGTGGGCCTGATAGGCGAAAACGGCGCCGGCAAGAGCACCACGATAGGCGCGCTGCTGGGCATAGTCGCGCCCGACGGCGGCACGGTGAGCATATTCGGAAAGCCCGCTGCAAAGCTCGACGCCAACGCCCGCGAGCGCATAGGCGTGGTGCTGGGCGAGGGCGGCCTGCCCGACACGCTCAGCCCCGCGCAGTTGGGCAACGTGTTCGCGCGGATATACCAGCGCTGGGACGACAGGTACTACGGCGAACTGCTCCAGCGGCTGGATCTGCCCACGCAGCGCCGCGTAAAGCAACTGTCCACCGGCATGAAGCGCAAGCTCTCGCTGGCGTTGGCACTGGCGCACCGGCCCGAGCTGCTGGTGCTGGACGAGCCGACCAGCGGACTGGACCCGGTCGTGCGCGACGACATGCTGGACATGTTCCTGGAATTCATGCAGCAGGACGACCATGCGATGCTGATATCGTCCCACATAACCAGCGACCTGGAAAAGATAGCCGACTACATAGTGCTGCTGCACAAGGGCCGCGTGGCATTTGAAAAGTCGCGCGACGAGCTGATAAACCGTTACGGTATACTGCGCTGCGGACGCGAACAGTTCGCCTCGATAGACTCCGGCGACATGCTGGCCCGGCGCACGCGCGAGTACGAGTGCGACGCGCTGGTCGCCGACCGCGACGCAATGCGCCGCAAGTACCCGGGCGTGACGATAGATACGCCTACGATAGACGAGATAATGCTCATTTACACTAAGGGGGAAGTGCTGTGAAGGGATTGGTGCTGAAAGACCTTTACATTATACGCGACTACTGGCTGTTGCTTGCGATGTCGCTTGTGGCCGTGGGCGTGGGCATGTCCATAATCGTATCGCCATGGGTGACTACACCCATATTCGCCACGATACTGGGCAGCGTCGCAGTGAGCACGATACAGACCGACCGCGTCTGCAACTGGCACCAGCTGACCGCCACCATGCCAGTGCGGCGCAACGCGTTCGTGTCAGCCAAGTTTATGCTCTACGCGCTGGCGCTTGTGACCGGTCTGGCCATAGGCATGCTCACGGGCGGCACAGTGTGCCTAATCCAGGATGCGTTTGACCCGGACGAGGCCATACTGTACCTGTGCATGAGCATGTGCATAGCGCTGCTCCCCGGCAGCATAAGCATACCCTGCGCCATAAAGCTCAGCCCCGAGCGCTCGACCGCATTGCTCATGTTGTCATACATAGCAGCATCCGGGCTGTTCGCGGCGGTAGCGGCGATAAACCGATTCCTGCTGCCCACGCCGTATGACTTCAAACTGGTCTGCGCGTTCATGGCGGCGCTGAGCGTGTGCGCATATGGCGCGGCATGGTGGGCGTGCGCGCGGCGCTGCGGCAACATCCCGGCATGACGCTGCTTATCCGACGGCTTTGCTCATGTTGTCATACATAGCAGCGTCCGGGCTGTTCGCGGCGGTAGCGGCGATAAACCGATTCCTGCTGCCCACGCCATATGACTTCAAACTGGTCTGCGCCTTCATGGCAGCGTTGAGCGCGTGCGCATATGGCGCGGCATGGTGGGCGTGCGCGCAGCGCTGCGGCAACATCCCGGCATGACGCTGCTTATCCGACTAACGGCACAAAGGCGCATTATCCCCTATCCGGCCAAAACCACAAACCGGGCGGACGCTTAATTGCGTCCGCCCGGCATTTTACATGCGGATATCAGATCAGCCCTGAGCCTCTACCTTGCCGCCGTCCTCGGTCTTGAGGCGGGAGGTGGCGCGGCGCTTGTTGAGCTCGTCCAGGAACAGCTGCTCGTCGAACGGTATGTCGACCGCATGGCCCAGCCAGCTGGACAGATGCATCGCGTTGGACAGCGTCAGGCCGTTTATGCCCTCGCAGCCATTGGCAACCAGCGGCTCGCCGCGCAGTATGTGCGCCGCAAACGCGTTGAGCACGCCCACGTGCTGCGGGTTGAGGCCGTCGGTCTCGACGTCGATGACCTCACAGTCGGGCTTCTTGAAGCCCTGCGGCTCGGTCTTGGTGTACTCGGTCAGGTCGCACGCGAGCTTATAGAACTTGAGCTTGTTGTCCTCGCAGACCAGCTTGCCCTTGGTGCCGGTGACCTCAAAGCGGTTGGTGCCGGGTGCATCGCCGGTGGTGGTTATGAACACGCCGGTCGCGCCGTTGGGATACTCCAGGTACGCCGTCACGTCGTCCTCGACCTCTATGTCATGCCACTTGCCCTCGTGGCAGAACGCCTGCACGCGGTTGGGCATGCCAGCGATCCACTGCAGCAGATCCAGGTTGTGCGGGCACTGATTGAGCAGCACGCCGCCGCCCTCGCCGGCCCAGGTCGCGCGCCATGCGCCCGAATCGTAGTAAGCCTGAGTGCGGTACCAGTCGGTGATTATCCAGTTGACGCGCTTGAGATCGCCCAGTTCGCCGCCCTGCACCATCTCGTGCATCTTGCGGTACACGCAGTTGGTGCGCTGGTTGAACATCATCGCAAACGTGCGGTCGGACTTGGCAGCGGCCTCGTTCATCTTGCGCACCTCGAGCGTATATACGCCCGCGGGCTTTTCGCACATGACGTGTTTATTGTATTCAAAGCCCATCATGGCCAGGCCCGGATGCTGATAGTGCGGCACGGCGATCAGTATCGCGTCGCACGCATCGCTCTTTATCAGGTCTTCGCCTTCGGTAAATATCTTCACGCTCTCGGGCAGGTTTGCCTTGGCCCAGTCGCGGCGCTCGGCCTTGCGGTCGGCCACGGCGGTCAGCTCTATCTCGGGGCACTTGCCGGCCAGGATGTTGTTTATATGGCCCGTGCCCATGTTGCCCACGCCGATTATACCCAGTCTTACCTTGTCCATTTTGATCTCCTCCGTTTTAAATTCGATGCACGCTCAAGGCGTTTACTTGTAACCCAGCCCCGCCAGGTAGTCGTAGCTCTTCTTCAGGCATACGAACGGCGACTCATAGCAGGTATCCTGCTCTACGAGCGCGTACTTAGTAGTGCCGAGTTCGTCGAGCTTTTTCATAATTGCCGGGAAGTTCATGTTGCCCTCGCCCACCGGCGCCATGCGGCGCTCGCGACCTGCGACGGTCATGTCCTTCAGGTGCACGCACGGTATGCGGTCCTTGAGGCGCTCCAGCCACTGGCACACGTCGCAGCCCGCGGCCTGCAGCCAGAACGTATCCAGCGTAAAGCCCATCAGGTCCTCGCTCAGCCCATCCATCAGCACGTCTATGAACTTGCGTCCGTCGGGCATCGTCTCGAACTCGAAGTCATGGTTGTGGTACATGAGGAGCTTGCCGGCGTCACGGATCTTCTTGGCGGCGGTTTCAAAGTCGACCGCGAAGTTCTCGACCCACTCGGGCGCGCTGGAGCGATAGCGCTCGGGCATGCCGCCGATGCCTATGTAGTCGCAGCCCAGTATGTTGTGCTCGGCTATCAGCGCGTCGGTGTCGTTGAGTATGCGATTTTCGGGATTATGGGTCAGCACGATCTTAAGCCCGTTTTCATCGCAGATGTCGCGCAGCACATGCGGGTCTATCGGCCCTATGCCGGATATCTGCACGGTCTTGTAACCCATCTGGCCCACCAGCTTCAGCGACCGGCGAATATCGCGCTCGTTCTGCATGAAAGTGCGCAGCGTGTAGGTTTGTGCGCCTATTGAAATCATTTTAAGCATCTCCTCACATA
>DSLFC04102__coassemble_814_pt1 | contig 27469 bp, 24 predicted proteins | sample DSLFC04102__metabat2_low_PE_005 | metagenome-assembled genome bin DSLFC04102 | reverse complement strand
AACCAGTTTCGGCCGGTGCGCGCAAGAGTCGCGTCTGGAATTTAGTCCGTAATAATGCCAGTCACGCATGAGGTTTAAATCAGATTGGCAAAACGTGCAATTATTTTCGAAAACACGCATTGCCGATTGACAGATTGTGCGCGCAATGCTATACTTTGCCCGACAACTTGATAATGAGGGTCTGGTTCCGCGCCGCAAGCGCGGATTAAAAGGGAAACCGGTGCAAATCCGGTACAACGGCCATTACTGTATTTGGCGATACGGGCGGCATAAGCCATTGGTGTAAACCGAGAAGGCGCCGTCCGGGCGATCAGCGCGCCATAAGTCAGGAGACCTGCCGGCCTTCATGGGGCAAAAGCCCCGTTCGGTTCTTGATTCTTGGGCGATGAAGAATTCAAGCCGGCATCCGCCAGCGGTTACTGGCGGAGCTTGCGCGCTTCTTCGCTGTGTCGGAGGGCGCTTTTTTTCGCCGCCCACACAATGTGTGAGGAGGGAAAACCATGAAGAAACTTATTGCTGTGCTGCTTGTGCTTGTGCTGGCGCTGTGCGCGCTGCCGGCTATGGCGGACGAATCGACTGAGGCCGCGACCGTGACCCAAACGCCTGTGGAGGAATTTGGCGGGTTGACATATACCGGCTCGATGGAGCTGGACTATGCCAATCAGTTCCGCGTCGATTACTATGAAGGCGGGTACAGCCTGATTACGCTTGTGGACGGCGTACAGGTGCTGGTCGTGCCGGAAGGCGCGTCTACTCCCGAGGGGCTGTCTGAGAACGTGATCGTCGTAAATCAGCCGCTCACGGACATGCTGATATCGTCTACGCCCACTACGTCGCTGATAAACGCGATAGGCCGGCTGGACACGATTAAGTACACGACCAATGATCTGGACAGCTGGTACATCGATGAGGTCAAGGCCGCGATGGAAGCGGGCGAGATTACGTACATAGGCAGCTATAAGGAGCCCGATTTCGAGGTGCTGGCTGCCGAACCGCCTATGTTCTCGGTGTTCTCGACGATGCTGGACAGCGTGCCGGACGTGGCCGACAAGCTGGATGAGCTGGGCATAAAGTACATCCGCGACTACGCGACCTACGAGAATCACCCGCTGGCGCGCGTGGAATGGGTTAAGCTGTACGGCGCGCTGCTGGGCGAGGAGGAAGCCGCTCAGGCCGCATACGATGAGCAAAAGCAAATGGTTGAGTCGCTGGGCGAAAGCCAGACCGGCAAGACTTGCGTGATGTTCTACATAACCTCCAAGGGCACGCTGCACGTGCGCAATGGCTCGGACTACATGGCGCGCATGCTGGAGCTGGCGGGCGGCGAGTACGCGCTCAGCGACTTCAACCCGGACCAGACCGGCGCGGAGCAGATGGAGATGGAGGAGTTCTACTCGCGCGCGGCCGACGCCGACTATATCATCTACATCTGGAGCCTGGGCGGCAAGCCCGAAACGCTGGCCGACTTCACCGCCAAGTGGGAGCTGCTGAGCGAGTTCAAGGCCGTAAAGGACGGCAACGTCTTCTGCACCACGCCCGATTACTTCCAGATAACCAACACCCTGGGCGACATGATAGTCGACATGAACACCATGCTGACCGGCTCGGATGCGCCCATGGAATACCTGTTTAAGCTGCAATGAGTGAGAGAACTTCAGGACTCGTGCGTGTGCAGCTGGTATTTATACTGCTGCTGGCGGCGTGTGCGCTGCTGCTCGTGTTGAACGCCAACACGGGCAGCGTGCGCATTGCGCCGCTTGACGTGTTCAGGATAGTGCTGTTGCGCGCGGGCGAGGGCACGAGCGATTACAATGTGCTTTGGAAGATACGTTTGCCGCGGCTGTTGGCGGCGGCAGTGCTGGGCGGAGCGCTGTCGGTGTCGGGATTTCTGTTGCAGACGTTCTTCCGCAACCCGATCGCGGGGCCGTATGTCATGGGTATATCGTCGGGCGCCAAGATGTGCGTGGGGCTGGTGACGATATTTATGCTCAAGCAGGTGGGCGGCATGCCGTTTTACGTGACCATGCTGGCGGCGTTTGGCGGGTCGATGCTGTGCACGGGGTTCGTGCTGCTGTTTGCGCGGAGGATACACAGCATGGCGATGCTGTTGGTCGTGGGCATAATGGTGGGCAATATCTGTTCGGCCATAACAGATTTTATGATATCTTTTGCGGCCGAGAGCGAGATAGCCAACCTTACGGCATGGTCGCTGGGCAGCTTTTCGGCCATATCATGGCAGAACCTGAATGTGACGGCGGCAGTCATCGGCGTGACGCTCGTCGGGGTATTCATGATGAGCAAGCCCATCGGCGCGTTCGCACTGGGCGAAGGCTATGCGCAGAGCATGGGCATAAATGTAAAGGTGTTCAGGATGCTGCTGATACTGACGTCGAGTCTGCTGTCAGCGTGTGTCACGGCGCTTGCGGGGCCGATATCGTTCATCGGCATTGCGGTGCCGCAGATAACCAAGATGCTCATGCGCACGGCGCGACCGTTGGTCATAATACCGGGCACGTTTTTATGCGGCGCGGTGTTTTGCATGATGTGCGACCTGATAGCGCGCACGGCGTTTGCGCCGACCGAGCTGGCGATAAGCTCGGTTACGGCGGTGTTCGGCGCGCCGGTTGTGATATACCTGATGGCGCGGCGCAAGGGGGCAAGGTAAATGTATGAATTCACTGCGCGCGGCCTGAGCGTGGGCTATGACGGCCAGGCGCTGATACGCGACATAGACGTCGAACTGGGGCGCGGCGAGATACTGACGCTTATAGGCCCCAACGGCTCGGGCAAGTCGACGATACTCAAGACGATAACGCGTCAGCTCGCCTCGATATCGGGCGCGGTGTATATCGGCCGCGACGATTTGGGGCGAATGAGCTACCGCGACGTGTCCAGACGCATGTCTGTGATGCTGACCGAGCGGATAGCGCCGGAACTTATGACATGCTTTGACGTGGTCGCGTCGGGACGGTATCCGTATACGAACCGGTTCGGCCAGCTGACGCCGCACGACCGCGAGGTGACGCTGGAGAGCCTGGCGCGGGTGCGGGCGCTGGATCTCAAGGACCGCGACTTCAACCGGCTCAGCGATGGCCAACGTCAGCGCGTGCTGCTGGCGCGCGCGATCTGCCAACAGCCGCGCATAATGGTGCTGGACGAGCCCACGTCGTATCTTGACATACGCCACAAGCTCGAGCTGCTGGACATACTTATCGACATGGCGCGCGGGCAGGGCATATCGGTGATAATGTCGCTGCACGAGATAGACCTGGCTGCAAAGGTCAGCGACCGCGTGCTGTGCGTGAAGGGCGATTACATAGCGCATTCGGGCACGCCGGATCAGATATTCCGCGACGAGCTGATTGCGGAACTCTACGGCCTGGAGCCGGGCGCGTACAACTCGATATTCGGCAGCGTGGAGCTGCGTCGCCCTGAAGGTGTGGCTCGGGCGTTCGTGTTGGCCGGAGCGGGTGCGGGCACGCCGGTATTCAGGCGGATGCAGCGCCTGAGAGTGCCGTTTGCGGCGGGCATACTGCCGCGCAACGACGTGGACTGGGCAACCGCGCGGCAGCTTGCCACGGATGTGGTGGACCTGCCGGCGTTTGGCGTGGTGGACGATGCGGCGCTTGTGCGCGCACGGACAATCCTTGACGCGTGTGGGCGGCTGGTGCTGACCGATGCGCCACTTGCGGGCGCGTGTGCGCGCGCGTTGGAGTTGGTGGAGTATGCGCAGGCGCGCGCGTTGCCGGTGCTGAGCGGCGCGCCGGGCGAGCTGGAGGCACTGGCGGATTGCGCAATGCCATGTGGCGAGGCGTCACGCGGCACAGCGCCAGGTGGCGCCGCGGCGGATAGAGCGACGCCGGGCGGCGCTGGTTCGGGTGGCTCAGGCGGTGAAACGCAGGGCGAAGGCACGGCCGCCAGCTGACGCGCATAGGACGCATCATAATGCGCACTCAGGGGTTTATAAAGTCAATGCCAGATTGCAGGGAGGGAATCATATGCAGCCAATGGACATAGAGCGGCGCAGCATGGAGATAATCGAAAGCGAATTGCAGCGCGAGCTGCCCGCGGATATAAAGCCGATAGTCAAGCGCGTGATACATGCAAGCGCCGATTTTTCATACGCCGACACGCTGCACTTTACGCCGGGCGTGGTCGAATATGCGCGCAAGCTTATGCAGCGCGGCGCCAGCGTGATAACAGATACAAACATGGCGCTGGCGGGCATAAACAAGTCGGCGGCCGGCAAGCTGGGCTTGCGGCTTGACTGCTTTATGGCGGTAAAGAGCGTGGCGCTGGAGGCGGCTGAGCGCGGCGTGACGCGCGCGACGGTGTGCATGGAGCGTGCGCTGGCACTGGACGGGCCGCGCATAATGGTGTGCGGCAATGCGCCGACGTTTCTGATGCCGCTGCTGGATGCGCCGCCCAAGTCGGACGTCGTGGTAATAGGCGTGCCGGTGGGCTTTGTGAACGTGTGCGAAGCCAAGCAGCGCCTGTGGGAAAGCGGAGTGCCGTGCATAACGGCGCTGGGCCGGCGCGGCGGCAGCAACATCGCGGCGGCGATAGTCAACGCGCTGATGTATGGCATAGAGGGAGTGCGCACATGAGGATTATGATAGCGGGCACTCATTCGGGGTGCGGCAAGACGACGCTGACGCTTTCGCTCATGGCGGCGCTAAAGGCGCGCGGGCTGCGCGTGGCGCCGTTCAAGACGGGGCCGGATTACATCGATCCCGGGTTTCATGCGATGGCCTGTGGGCGTCCGTCGCACAATCTGGACGCGCATCTGCTCGACTGGGAGACGATAAACTACCTGTTGGCGCACTACGGTGCGGATGCCGACATATCGATCATCGAGGGCGTGATGGGCTTTTATGACGGGCGCGACGCCGTGAGCCTGGAATGCTCCAGCTATGAGTTGGCGCGCCGCACGCATACGCCGGTACTGCTGGCGGTGGATGCGGCGGGCGGCGCGGCGAGCGTGGCGGCGCAGGTATTGGGATTTAAGCAGCTGGCGCCGGACAATACGATTGCGGGCGTGATAGTCAACCGCGTGTCTTCGCAAATGCACTATGCGCTGGTGCGCGACGCGGTTTGGCACTATACGGGCCTGCCGTGCGTGGGCTATCTGCGCAAGGACGCGGAACTGAAGCTCAACAGCCGCCATCTGGGCCTGGTACCCGCCGAAGAGCTGCCCGAATTGCAGGCGCAGCTCGAGCGTGCGTCGGCGCTGGCGAGCGAGGGCATCGACTTGGAGCAGGTGCGCAGCATAGCCGCGAGCGCGCCGGAACTGAATGCGCCCGAGTGCGCGATGACGCGCTGGCTGGCCGACAATCAGGGAGCGCTGAGCGGAATGCGCATAGGCGTACCGCGCGACGCGGCGTTCAGCTTCTACTATCAGGCCAACCTGGATGCGCTGGAGCGCGCCGGCGCGGAGTTGGTGCGTTTTTCGCCGCTGGCGGATGCGGCGTTGCCCGAGCGGCTTGACGCGCTGTACATAGGCGGCGGCTTCCCGGAGGTGTTCGCCCGGCAATTGGAGGACAATGTGGCAATGCGCACGGCGATACGAGCGGCGCTTGAGCATGGCATGCGCTGCTATGCTGAGTGCGGCGGGCTAATATACCTGTCGGAGCGCGTCGATGGGCACGACATGGTCGGCTACATACCGGTCGAGTGCAAGTTGACCGACCGGCTGCAGCGATTCGGCTACGTTACGGTGTGCGATTCAACCGGGCTGAAGTTCCCGGCACACGAGTTTCATCATGCGATAGCCACTCCAACTGGCGATGTGGACCTGGAGTTTGACGTTACACGCGCCGGAGGCAAGGGTCAATGGCGCTGTGGATACCGTAAGGGCAATACGCTGGCTGGATTTCCACATATACACTTCTGGTCGCAGCCCGAGGTCATGACGCGGCTGCTGGGCGACAGGCGTAAGGTCTGAATCTGTGGCGGGGATTTACTATTAAGCGCTGACCAGTCCGGCGGCGCGGATGATCCATCATCTGCGCGATTCCGGGCTGCGTTTGCGCCAAGAGCAGGAGGACGTAACAATGCAACATGGCGGCAACGTATGGGAAGGCGGCGAACCGACGCAGTGGCTGGACTACTCGGCCAACCTGCGCCCGGAGGGCATACCGGCCTGGGTGCGCGAGCGCATGGGTCGCGGCCTGACCGATGCGCGCTATTATCCCGATCTGGCTATGCGCGGCGCGCGGAGCTCGCTTGCGGCGTTTGCGGGCGTGGCGGGGAATTGCCTGCTGCCCACGGCGGGTGGCATAGCGGCAATTGATCTGGCGTGCGCGCTGGCGGCAGGACGGGTGTTGATAATGCCGCCGACGTTTGGCGAATATGTGCGCCGCGCGCGGGCGCATGGGCATGAGACTGCGGTCTACGCAGGCCCGGGCAGTCGCGCATGGGGCGATCTGACGCGCGGTGGCTTTGGGCCCGTGGAGACCGAGTTGCGCGCCGGCGATACGCTGTTTGTATGCAACCCGAACAATCCCACGGGCGAGGCGCTGACGCGCGACGAGGTGCTGGCGCTGGCCGAATATGCGCGTGCGCGTGGCGCGTCGCTGGTAGTCGACGAGGCGTTCATAGACTATTGTCCGGAGCTGAGCGTGCGCGCAGTGGCGGCACGGGGCGAGCTGCCGCTTATCGTGGTGGCGTCGCTGACCAAGGTGCTGAGCGTGCCGGGAGCGCGGCTGGGATATATGGTCGCGGGTGCGGAGCTGATAGAGCGCGCTGAGCGACTTGCGCTGCCATGGGCATTAAACAGCTGCGCTGCGTGCATCGCTGAAGGCGTCGCCGCGCATGCGCCCGATATAGCGGCGGAGAATGGGCTTAATGTGAAGCGGCGGCAGGCGTTTGAGCGGGCATTGAGCGAGCTGGGCGTACATGTGTATCCATCGCGCGCGAACTTCCTGCTGTTGAGGTTTGAGCGCAGTGCGGAAGACCTGGCGCGTCAGCTCAAGCAGCAGCGCATACTGACGCGCGATTGCGCCTCGTTTGGGGTGTTGGACGAACGCTATATGCGCATAGCCGTAAAGACCGACGCTGAAAACAGGCATTTTGTAGATGTATTGAGGGACGCATTGGCGGAAAGCTGATTGCAGCGCGGATCGCAACGCGAATGGCTGGCGAGCTTTTGCGCACCATGCCGTAACTAATATTAATGACTGAATTATGTTTGACAGGAAAGGACAATTGACATGAGAGGCAAATCGCTGATGATACAGGGTACCGGTTCGTCGGTGGGCAAGAGCGTGCTGTGCGCCGCGCTGCTGCGCATAATGAAGCAGGATGGCTTCAGCGTCGCGCCGTTCAAGGCGCAGAACATGGCGCTGAATTCGTATGCGACCCGCGAGGGCCTGGAGATGGGCCGCGCGCAGGTCACGCAGGCGCAGGCCGCCGGCATAGAGCCCAGCGTGCGCATGAACCCGGTGCTGCTCAAACCCACCAGCGATCGCCGCTCACAGGTCATAGTCAACGGCCGTCCGCTGGGCAGCATGACCGCCATGGAGTACCACAACTACAAGCCCAAGCTGCGCCGCATGGTCAAGCAGACGTACGACGAACTTGAGCGGGGCGTTGACTTTGTGGTGCTGGAAGGCGCAGGTTCGCCGGCCGAGATCAATCTGCGCGAGGGCGACATAGTCAATATGTCCATGGCCAAGGCTGCCGACGCGCCGGTAATACTGGTGGGCGACATAAACCTGGGCGGCGTATTTGCGTCGCTGCTGGGCACGGTGATGCTGCTGGAGGACGATGAGCGCGCGCGCGTGAAGGGCGTCATAATCAACAAGTTTCGCGGCGACGTAAAGATACTGGAGCCGGGGCTGAGAATGCTGGAGGAGCGCATAGGCGTGCCGGTGCTGGGCGTGGTGCCGTGGATGGACGTCGAGCTGGAGGACGAGGACAGCGTGACCGAGCGGTTGGGCAGCGTGTCGGGCAGTGGCGACATTGACGTGGCCGTGGTAAGGCTGGGCCATATATCGAACTTTTCCGACTTTCAGGCGTTGACGCTTGCCGGCGGCGCAAAGGTGCGGTATGTCACCAGCGCGCGCGAGCTGGAGGGCGCGGACGTCATAATACTGCCCGGCACCAAGAACACGATTGAGGATCTGCTGGAACTGCGCGCGCGCGGCATAGACGCCGCGATAGTCCGCCATGCGCGCGCGGGTGGACTGGTCGTGGGCGTGTGCGGCGGATATCAGATGCTGGGCAACCGGCTGTGCGATCCGCATCACGTCGAATCGCGCGTGCCCGAGGTCGCTGGACTGGGGCTGCTGGACATGGACGTGGTGTTCCGCGACGAAAAGACCACCGTGCAGGCGACCGGCGAGATACGCGCCGAGACCGGCTGGCTGGCAAAGCTGAACGGCGTGAACGTCGATGGATATGAGATACATGCCGGTGTGAACGAGTTTCACTCGGAGAGCCGCCCGTGGCTGTACGTGCGTGGCGAGGTCGATGGCGTAACCAATCCTCAGGGCAATGTTATCGGCAGCTATGTGCATGGGCTGTTTGACAATGGCGCGCTGTGGCGGGCGTTGCGCGATCAGGTGCGCGCGCGGCGCGGTCTGGACGCACAGGACGGCGAGACGTTGACTATGGACGAATACCGTGAGCGCGAATTTGACCGCATAGCCGCAATAGTGCGCGCAAGCGTCGACATGGAGCGCATATACCGCATCGCGCGCGGGGAGGAATGACATGCCTGACTACATAATAGCGCTGCTTATTGGCTGCGCGTTGGATCTGGCGATAGGCGATCCTGAGTGGTTTCCGCATCCGGTGCGGTTTATAGGTAAGTACATCAGCTGGTGTGAAAAGCGGCTGCGCGCGCGTGGCGGCGATTTGCGCCGCAGCGCGGTATTGTTGACGGCATCGACGGTGCTGCTGACCATGCTGGCGACGGGTGTTGTGCTCTGGCTGCTGTCGCTTGCGGGGCGCTGGCCGCTGCTGGTTGGCATGTCGATAATAAACTGGCTGGGACTGTCGGCCCGGTGCCTGGCGCATGAGGGCCGCGGCGTTAAGCGCGCGCTGGCGGAAGGCGGCGTTGAGGCGGGCCGCAAGCAGGTGGCGCGCATAGTCGGACGCGATACCGATTCGCTGAGCGCGCGTGAAATAATCTGCGCGACGGTTGAGACCATCGCCGAAAACACTACGGATGGAGTGATTTCGCCGTTGATTTACAGTGCGCTGGGCGGTCCGGTGCTGATGATGGGGTTTAAGGCGGCGTCCACGCTGGATTCGATGGTGGGCTATCTGGACGAGAAGTACCGCGACATAGGCTGGTCGAGCGCGCGGCTGGACGATGTGCTGGGCTATATACCGGCACGGCTGTGCGCGCTTCTGATGTGCGTTGCGGCAGGGTTGACGCGGCTTGATATGGCGCGTGCGATGGCCACCGTGCGGCGCGACCATGCAAATCACAAAAGCCCCAACTGCGCATGGAGCGAGGCCGCGGCCGCGGGTGCGCTGGGCATACAGCTGGGCGGTACGCATATGTACTTTAGCAAACCCGTAGTAAAGCCCACGATAGGCGACGCGCTGCGCGAGCCGGAACCGGTGGACATTGACCGCACTAATCGGCTCATGTTTGTCGCCAGTGGATTGCTGGTGATTGTGGTTGCGCTGATAGCGCTTGCAGTGTGATGCGCGATTTTATAGTCAGCGCCAGGGCTTACGCACGGCTGGTGGATTGCGCAGGCGGTTGCGCGGAACTATGCGCAGATATATACGAAACAAATATAGCAGAAATGAGCCCGCGCGGCTGGGCGGTAAGGAGCGACAGATGGACAAGGTAACTGTAATAGGCGCGGGCCCGGGCGCATCGAACGGTCTGACATTGTGCGCGCAGTCTGAGCTTGCAAGCGCTGACAGAGTATATGCGGCGCGGCGCCACGCGGGCTTGGTAGCGCCGGAAAGGCTTGCGCCGCTGGAGCCGCTGAGCGAAGCGCTGGCGCGGATAGAGCGCGACTGGCGTCAGGGCATGCATGTGGCGGTACTGGTGTCGGGCGACACGGGCGTATACAGCCTGTTGCCGGTGATCGTCGGACGGCTGGGCGCGGAGAATGTGCGGGCCGTGCCGGGCATAAGCGCGTTGCAGGAGTTCTGTGCGCGGCTGAGTGAGAGCTGGCAGACGGCCTGCGTGCTCAGTGCGCACGGCCGTGCATTGGCGCCGGATGCACTGGTGCGCGCGGTGCGAGAACACGTTTCCACCATAGTGTTTTGCGATGCCGCGCATGGGCCGGCCTGGATCTGTGCGGCACTGCGCGCAGGCGGGCTGGACGATGTCGAGATCGCAGTGGGAGAGCGGCTGTCATATCCCGACGAACGCGTGACGCGCGCAGATGTGGCCGCTATTGCGGACGGCGAGTACGATGCGCTGTGCATGGTGCGCATAGGCAATCCCCGCGCGCAGCGATTGCCGCTGGAACTGGGCCTGCCCGACGAGGAGTTTGTGCGCGGCGGCGTGCCCATGACCAAGCGCGAAGTGCGCGCGCTGGCGCTGGCTGAGTTAAGGCTGAGCACTGATGCGGTGGTATGGGACGTGGGCGCGGGCACGGGCAGCGTGTCGATAGAGTGCGCGCGGCTGTGTCCATGGGGCGAAGTGTACGCAATAGAGCGCGACGAGGAGGCGTTGAGCCTTATAGAGGCAAACGCGCGCAAATTCTGCGTGCAGAACGTAAACGCAGTGCGTGGCGCGGCTCCGGAAGCGCTTTCGGAATTGCCCACGCCGACACATGTGTTCCTGGGCGGCTGCGGGCCCGCGATAGCGGATGTGGTCGCGCTGATAGAGGCGCGCGGCGCGGCGGTGCGGCTGGTCGGCAATGCAGTCACGCTTGAGAGCGCAACGGCGCTGATGGAGGCTCTGAAACGCTGGCATGGATTGCGCGCGGCGCAGGTCGCAGTCAACCGCATAGAACGGGTGGGACGCTACAATATGTTCAAAGCGCAAAACCCGGTGTTTGTGATATCTGCCGATTGGCGGCCTCAAAGCGATGCAAACCAGAGCGGCATGCAAGCCGGCAAATCTAATTAAACCCTGCGCATGGCAGCTTGTCATACGCTTTACGACGGCCACTGGCCGCACATGCGGTACCAGTGCAACAAGGGGTATCATTGGTTAATATATTATATTGAAGGGAAGGCGAATTAAATGATATACATAATAGGCGCAGGCCCAGGCGCAGAGGATCTCATAACGGTGCGTGGCCAGAATCTGCTCAAGCGCGCGGATATGGTCATATATGCGGGCTCACTGGTGAACGTCGAGCTGCTCAAGCAGTGCCCGGCGGGGTGCGAATTGCTGGACAGCGCGCGCATGACGCTGGACGAGGTAATAGCGGCGCTGGAGCGCGCGGACGGCGAGGATAAAGTGATAGTGCGGCTCCACTCGGGCGACCCGTCGATATATGGCGCGATACGCGAACAGATGGACGAGCTGGATGCCCGGGGCATGGCGTATGAGGTGGTGCCCGGCGTGAGTTCGCTGAACGCGGCAGCGGCGGCGTTGCGCGCGGAATACACGCTGCCCGGCGTGTCGCAGACCGTGATAGTCACGCGCATGGCGGGTCGCACCAGCGTGCCTGAGCGCGAGAGCGTGCGGTCGTTGGCGGCGCATGGCGCGACGATGGTGCTGTTTTTGAGCACGGGCATGTTGAGCGAGCTGTGCGCCGAATTGATGGCGGGCGGATATGCGGCGGATACGCCGGCGGCATTGGTCTATCATGCGAGCTGGCCTGATGAAGCGGTGGTGCGCGGCACGTTGGCGACGCTGCCCGAGCTGGCGCGCGGCTATACTCGCACGGCGTTGGTGCTGGTGGGCGGATTCATGGGCGATGAATACCTCAAGTCGCGGCTGTATGCGCCGGATTATTCGCATTGCTACCGTGAGGCGCGCAAGTGATGCGTGCGGCGGCGTTTTCTCAGCGCGGTCTGGCCTGGAGCGAGCGACTGGGCGTTGAGGTGGAGCGGCCTGAGAGCGTGATGCGCTGGGCTGCCGAGGCGTTTGGCAGCAGTGACGCATTGCTGTTTATAGGCGCAGTGGGCATAGCTGTGCGAGCCATCGCACCGCTCCTGCGCAGCAAGACGGTCGATCCGGCAGTGGTCGTAATGGACGAGCTGGGCCGGCATGTGATACCGATATTGTCGGGCCATATCGGCGGCGCAAACGAGCTGGCGCTTGAAATCGCGCGGCGCACAGGAGCGCAGCCTGTGATAACGACCGCAACCGACATAAACGGCGTGCCGGCGATAGACGTCTGGGCTAAAAAGCACGACTGCGCAATAGAAAATCCTCAGGCGATAAAGGCGGTGTCGTCGGCAGCGCTGAGCGGTGGTCAGGTCGGCGTGATGATTACCGAGCGCGACATAAAGCCGCCGTTTGAGGTCACGCTCAAGCTCCGGCCGCGCACGCTTGTGTTGGGCGCGGGCTGCCGGCGCGGCACTGATGCGGCGGCGTTTGAGCGGGCGGTGCTTGATTTCCTGGATAAATGCGGTGTGTCGCTGCTTGCGGTGCGGGCGCTGGCCACGATAGATATAAAGTCCGATGAACATGCGTTTGTGACGTTTGCGCGCAAGTACGCCTTGGAAATGTGCACGTATACAGCGGAAGAGCTGGCGGCGCTCCCCGGCGAGTTTGCGCATTCGGACTATGTGTTCAATACCGTGGGCGTGGGCAATGTATGCGAGCGCGCGGCGGTATGCGCGGGCGGCGCAAGACTGCTGCGCGGCAAGACGCTGTACGCAGGAATAACGCTTGCGCTGGCGGGCGACGCGGCGGTTTGAAGTAAGTCATGTGGTCGTGACGGTTGCCAGTGCTCGGTTGCGGATGCCTGAGGCGGCCCCGTAAGGCGGGCGCAGGGATAGCACATTATAATGATGTAACAGCGGAGCAGAATGCGCAACCGGTCACGAGATTAGGGAAAGCGTGCGTTGGCGCAGAATAAGCTCTCCGCACGAGTGGAACCGGTCACGCGAGGGGGGAAAGGCTATGAGGGATGGCTTTACTACGGGCAGCTGCGCCGCGGCGGCAGCGCTGGCAAGTTGCATATGGCAGCGCGATGGCGCATGTCCGGCGCATGTTGCGCTCACTGTGCCCGAGGGCCGCGTGTTCACGGCGGAGATAACCGCTCACGCCGGATTTGAATGCGGCGTAGTCAAGGATGCCGGCGACGATCCCGACGTGACTGACGGTTACGAGGTGCGCGCGCGCGTGGAGTTATCGGACTGTGCTGGACCGGTGGAGTTTTGCGCCGGTGAAGGAGTGGGTGTGATAACGCTCCCGGGGCTTAAACTCCCGGTCGGCGAGGCGGCTATTAACCCGGTGCCGCGCGACATGATAGCGCGGGCGGTGCGCAGTGTTTTTCCGGAAGCGGCAGCCCGCGTGACCGTATCGATACCCGGCGGCGCGGAACTTGCAGCGCGCACGTTCAATCCGCGCCTGGGCATAGTGGGCGGATTGTCGGTATTGGGCACGACCGGAATAGTTCGCCCGATGAGCGAGGAAGCGCTGGCCGAGTCGATAGCGCTGGAACTGCGCATGCGGCGCGCCCAGGGGCTGGAGGAGCTGGCGCTGGTATTCGGCAGTCAGGGCGAGGCGGCGCTTTCAGGTGTGTATCCCGGGTTGCGCGCGGCGCAGATCAGCAATTTCGTGGGATTTGCGCTGGACACGGCGGCGGAACTGGGTTACAGGCGCCTGCTGCTGGCGGGGCATCCGGGCAAGCTCAGCAAGGTCGCCGCAGGCGTGATGCAGACGCACAGCCATTACGCCGATGCGCGGCGCGAGGCCATCATGGCGCACCTGGCGCTTATAGGCGCTCCGGTGGAACTGGTGCGCAGCGTGCATGACAGCGCGACGACTGACGCGGCGATGCGCGCTATTGCCGATAGCGGCTATGACGGCGTATGGAGAATAATGGCCGACTCGGCGAGCGCATATTGCGAGGCGCGAGTGCGCGGAGCATGCGAGGTGGATGTGCTGTTTATCGACGGAAGCGGTACGCCGCTGGGCATGAGCGCGCGCATGAGAGAGGATGAAAACAGATGGAAGAAAAGCTGAACCTGTTGCACCTGTACACCGGCGAGGGCAAGGGCAAGACCACGGCGGCGATGGGGTTGGCACTGCGCGCATTGGGGCATGGCCGGCATGTGCTGATCGCGCAGTTCATGAAGACCGGACGTTCGGGCGAGCTGTCGGCGCTGAAGCAGTTGAACGGCGCGCACGTATACGAAGCCCCGCCGATAGGCAAGTTCACCTTCAGAATGACGCCTCAGGAGCGCGAGGCAGCATGCGAGCAGCAGGCGCGCGCACTTAACGAATTGTGCGAGCTGATAGACCGCGAGCGTCCAGGGCTGACGGTGCTGGACGAGCTGGCGCTGACGGCACAGCGCGGACTGGTCAGCGAAGCCGACATGTGGCGGCTCATAGAGCGGGGCCTGAGTTGCGGCGAAGTTGTGGTCACAGGGCGGTATGCGCCCGAGTCGCTGAAGGAGCGCGCCGACTACGTGAGCGAGATAGTCAAGCGCCGCCATCCTTATGACGTGGGCGTACATGCCCGCAGCGGCATAGAGTTTTGACGGGAGGCGCGCATGGACATACTGTTTGGAGGCACTACGGAAGGTCGCATGTTGGCGGCTGAATACCTGGCGCGCGGCGAAACCCCGCTGGTATGCGTGACGAGCGAGTATGCACGCGCGCTGTTGCCACAGGGAGTGCGCTGTCACGTGGGCGCGCTGGACGAGGCGGCGATGCAGGAGCTGTTTGAGCGCGAGCAGCCGGCGCGGGTTATAGACGCTACGCACCCGTTTGCGGTGCGCGTGACCGACAATATAAAGCGCTGCTGTATGCGGTTGGGCATAGAGTATAAGCGCATCGAGCGCATGAACGAAGCCGGCGCCGACTGGCGGGACTGCGTCGAATGGGTCGCGGATACGCAGGCCGCCGCCGAAGCGCTCGCGCGCACTCAGGGCAATGTGCTGCTGACGACGGGCAGCCATACGCTGGGCGCATATGTGACCAAAGTTGAACCGGAACGGTTGTATGCGCGGGTATTGCCCATGGCGCGCGTGTTGGAGCAATGTGAATCATTAGGCCTGCCGCCCGGACATGTGGTGGCGATGCAGGGCCCGTTCACGCGTGAGTTTAATGCGGCGCTGTACGACATGTTGAACATAGCTGTGATGGTATCCAAGGATTCGGGCGATGTGGGCGGCGTTACGGAGAAGGTGCTGCCTGCGCTGGAACGGGGCATCCACGTGATAATGATCGCGCGGCCTGAGTGATGCAACAGGTACCGCGGCCTGTAAGCGACCTGTACGCGCTGGTATGACTGAGTGCCGGTCATGCCGCGCATTGAAACACTATGCGCCGCGGAGGCTGTTTGTCAGCATGGCGCTTATCTGCAAACTGCTTTATCAACTCATAAGTACAACTGCCGTGCGCTCGCGAACTGGAGCGCACGGCAGTGCCATATTATGACCGCGTATCTGTCAGGCTCGCCGGATAAGCAATCTGCGCTTTAGGGGGTTCAGTCCAGTACGATTGCCATTTATCCGGCGTCCAATTGTGCGCGTTGAAAGATGTTCACGGCGGGGTAAAACATATATCCGAAAGAATTGGCGAATGCGGCAAGCGTCCAGCGTTTCACGGATGCGCTGACGTTCAGAAGTTGTCATACAATAAAGCAGCGCTCCGCAAGGTGCGTACGGGACATATTGCCGAATGCCTTGGCCTGTGGGAGTGTGCGGCGGGTGGTTTTTCGGCTTTATCGCTTGGTATGTCGGTTTGGTCAAGGTCATTCAAACTGCGGCGGGATTTAAGCGCAGAGTGTAACGCCGCTGGCCGCGGCCCATACCCCAATGCCGCCTGTGATGAGCCGGCGAGTGGCCTATGTGTTGAGCGTCCAGCCGAAGTCGTTATGGTAGATCATAAGATGGGTCATGCCGCCGTCGATGCATATGTTTTCGCCGGTAATGAATCCAGCCTTGTCAGACGCCAGGAAAAGCGCCATGTTGGCTATGTCCATAGGATTGCCCACGCGTCCAACGGGCTGTTGGTATGCATCCGGGCCTTCATATTCAATGAAGTCGGTATCTATCCAGCCCGGCGATATGGAATTGACGCGCGCGCGTCCCGCCAGACTGACCGCCAGCGCGTGGGTCAGCGCGGCTATGCCACCCTTGGCTGCGGTGTAGCTTTCCGTCTGGGGTTGGCTCATGCGGTCCCGGGAGGAGGATATGTTTATTATGGAGGCGCCGGGCGCAAAGTATGGCGCGAACAACTTGGTCAAATAAAACGGCGCGGTGACGCCTACGCTGAGCGCATAGCTGAACTCCTCATACGAGCAGCTGTCCAGCCCGCGCGAGAGCGGCGGCGCGTTATTCACCAGTACGTCGACATGGCCATAGTCTGAGATCACCTTGTGGGCAAACGCCTCGAGCACGGCCTGATCGCCCAGATTGCCGACAAAGTAATCGTTGGGTTGAACGTCTATTGTGCAGACCTGCGCGCCGGACTTGGCGAATTCTTGGGCGATGCATTTGCCGATGCCGTGTGCCCCGCCGGTCACTACGACCGTTTTTCCGTGGAACATGCAAATCCCTCCTGCAATTGATGAGACTTTATTACGTATTGATTCCGGACTTGTGCGCCGTAAGCTGCGTGTGGACAGTGCGTGCGCCGATGGCGACCGGCAGCGGCGCTTTGCCGGCACAATGCGGATAGCGCTTGAATGCGGCAATGATCGTTTAAGATGACACTGCTGGCAACCGCCTTTAGGCAATCATATTTCCGCAGATGGCTCCGGTTCAGGCGTGAAAGGCGAGTTAAATGCCACACAAGCGGTTTGGCGGCTGTGGATAATTCACTTATTCAGACCGACGCGGCGCCTTGCGCGTTAATGAATGGCAAATGTATATTAGCATATGCGCGCCGGTAGCGTCAAGCGCGCTGTCCGCTGTGCGGCCGGGCCAGGCGGCGAACGCGTTGACACCACACGCACTGCATGCTAAAATATATTGGCATATATTATAAGGCAGCCATGACGCGCTGCGTTTGACTGTCACCGAGGAGCGCTTGATTATGAAAATAGTTATATTGGACGCGCACACCGCAAACCCGGGCGATCTGAGCTGGGATGAGCTGAGCCGGCTGGGCGAGCTGGAGGTATACGACCGCACCGCCAATGCCGACATAGCCCGGCGCATTGACGGCGCTGAAATAGTGCTGACCAACAAGACGCCGCTGGACGCGAACACGATAGCAGCCGCCAGCGCGCTGCGCTACATAGGCGTACTGGCGACCGGATACAACATAGTCGATGTCGATGCTGCGCGTGCGCGCGGCATACCGGTGACCAACATACCTGCGTATTCCACCGACTCGGTCGTGCAATTGGTGTTTGCGCATTTGCTGGAGATCTGCCACCATGTGGGCCATCACAGTGCAGCGGTGCATGCCGGGCGCTGGTCGTCCAGCCCCGACTTTGCGTTTTGGGATTATCCGCTGATAGAGCTGGCCGGCAAGACCATGGGCATAATCGGCTATGGGCGCATAGGCCGCGCGGTTGGAGAGGTCGCGCGCGCGTTCAAGATGAACGTTATAGCTTCGGGCACGCATCACAACTATCCCGAGGTAGTGCCGCTTGACGAATTGCTTGGCCGAAGCGACGTGATTTCGCTCAACTGCCCGCTGCTGCCCGAGACGCGCGGTCTGATAAATCGTGATACCATAGCCAAAATGAAAGACGGAGTGATAATAATCAATACTTCGCGCGGCCCGGTCATTAACGAGGCCGACCTGCGCGAGGCTCTGCTGTCGGGCAAGGTGTACGCGGCTGGTATCGACGTTACCTCACAGGAACCGATTCAGCCCGACAATCCGCTGTTGGGCCTGGACAACTGCTTTATAACGCCGCATATTGGCTGGGCGCCGCGTGAAGCGCGCGTAAGGCTTATATATATCGCGACTGAGAACGTGCGCGCGTTTTTAAGCGGCGCGCCCGTAAACGTTGTTAATGCGTGATGCAGCTGCCGGGGCCTGAATAGGGCCGCGGCGGGGAGGCGCTACATATGCGCGGCTGATGGCATGCGCGTTAACAGTGATGGCAAAAGGGTGGCATATCGTCATATTTCGCTGGCGCATGCAGGAATATGGCGTCGTGGGCGCGAATTATTGCAGGATTACAGGTCTATTACCAGCGTGTCGCCGGCGGTTTAAGCATCTGCCGGCGCACGCCGTCTTGGATTACGGAGGACATCGATGAAGCCATACGGCGATACAGACAAGCGCGTGGATGAACGCTCACGACAGACCGAACGCGCGCTGGACAAGTGGCGTGCCGGTGAAAAGCCTGCGTCGGGCGCGCCGGTGTACGTGGAACCACGCGCCGCCAAACCGCGCAAGCCCAGTTCCGAGCCCAGGCAGCCCGATACGCCCGATGAGGAACAGTATGCCGCGCGCTCACGGCGCGAGCAGAGCGCGCAACCGACCGCCAGCGCTCAGCCGTCAGCGACCGAGCGGGCCAACGCGCACCCGGGCGCGGGTGCAGGCCAAGGGCCGGCCAAGCGTAGCGCCAGGCAGGAACGCACGGTTACGATAGAACTGCCGCCGTTTATACGCATAGCGCTGCTTGTGGTGCTGGGGCTGTGCGTATGCGGAGTCGTCGTGGTAGGCGTGCGCGAGTTGCTGCCGCGTGCCGGAATAGAACTCTGGCCCGCGGCCACCGAGGATGCGGCCGCGACGCCGCGCGTGACGATGGATCCGCTGGCTACGATCGATCCCAACGCTACTGCAACGCCGGCGCCGACGCCGACCGTGGATCCCAATCAGACGCCCGATCCCAACGCCACGCTCGATCCCAATGCGACAGAAGCTCCGGTCGACCCCAATGCGCCAATACTTGAGACCGATCAGGCCAAGGTATACGTATGCGAGGTCGAAGGTTCGCAGATGCATCTGGTCAGATTTGAGGTCGACGACGGCAATATATTCATAGATGCGCTCAACGAGTCGTTTCCGGTGGTAAATGGCTGTGCCGACGTGTATATAGACGATTCCGAGTGGTTCGACAGCGAGCCTGCAAACGACGCCACTGCGTCGGTGACGCTAAATCCGGTGCTGACCAAGCTCAGCGGCGAGGTAACGGTGCTGGACACGATCGAATACGAAGTCGAAGTGCCCGCGTCGCCGCTGGAACTGATACAGCCTGCCAGCGGTTATGAAGAGGTGCTGATATCGCTGTACACGCTGCAGATGCGCGTGCAGCCCGGCTCGCGCGTGACGGTGAACGGCAACGACATGTCCGACTTCATCGATAAGCGCGGCTATCTGAGCGTCAATCAGACCGTGGAACCAATCGGCGATAACGTCATAAACGTGAGCGTGCTGACGCCGTCGCACAAGGAGACCCGCGCGCAGATAACGCTGTATCGCCCGGTGTTTGATATACCGCTGGAGCTGGATATCAATACTATCGACAGCACCAGCACCAGCAATGTGACGATTAGCGGCACATTCGAGCCCGGCGCGACCGTGACCGTGTCGCCGGCAGCCGTCAGCTCCGAGGTGGACAGCGTAAACGGCACATTCAGGTTCGAGATGAATCTGACGCGCATAGGCGACAACACCATCACAATCACCGCGTCCGAACCCGGCAAGGAGGATTCGGTGATAACTCACAACGTATACTATCTGCCCACCGAGGCCGAGTACTCGGCCAAGGCGTGGAAGATGGATTACAGCGCCCTGCTTAATTATTACGAGGTCTGGGTGGGACGCATATTCCTGTGCCAGGGCGAGGTGGTTGAGCTGCTGCCCGAACCCACGCCCGATCCAAATGCCACCGAAGCGCCCGCCAGCGCTGACACGACTATAAGCAATCAGCTGCTGCTGCTCAATGTAGGCGAGGACAAGGAGCAGTTGGTATACATTGAAAACTATTCCAATGTAGTCGTGGAGGCCGGCAAGAGCTACAAGATGTTTGCCGATGTGGTGGGGCTCAAGAGCGGCTATCCTTACCTGATAGCGCGCTATGTTTACGAGATAGAATGACGGGAGGATACTGACATGATACCCACTAGGGATGAAGCCGAAAAACTGTTGCATGAATTCACCCAGTCCGACGCGCTCATAAAGCATGCGCTGGCCGTGGAAGGTGTAATGCGCCATTATGCCGCAAAGCAGGGCGAGGACGTTGAGTACTGGGGCGTAGTGGGCCTGCTGCACGACCTGGACTACGAGCGCTATCCGGAGCAGCATTGCACGATGGTGCGTCAGATACTGGGTGAGCGCGGCGTCGACGAGGACATGATCCATGCGATATGTTCGCACGGCTACGGGCTGTGCTCCGACGTGGAGCCCGAGCGCTATATGGAAAAGGTGCTCTACACGATAGACGAATTGACCGGACTGATAAATGCATGCGCGCTGATGCGCCCTTCGCATTCGGTCATGGACATGGAGCTCAAGAGCGTCAAAAAGAAGTTCAAGCAGCCCAGCTTTGCCGCCGGCGTCAATCGCGGCGTAATAGAGGACGGCTGCCAGCGCATGGGCGCATCGCTGGACGAGGTGATAACCGAAACGCTGGCGGGCATGCGCGAGGTCGCAGACTCTATAGGTCTGGGCATGGCGCAGGGCTGAGCGCATGCAGGGCGATATATCGCTGCGCATAGCTTCGCCTGCCGATGCGCCGGCGTTGGCGGAGATATATGCGCCATATGTTGAGCAGACTGCGGTGTCGTTCGAGTATGATGCGCCCACGCCTGACGAGTTCGCGCGGCGCATTGAGCGCACACTTGAGAAGTATCCTTATTTGGTGGCAGAGCGTGCCGGCGTGCCGGTGGGATACGCATATGCCGGCGCGTTTCACTCGCGCGCTGCATACGGCTGGGCGGTCGAGACGTCGATATATGTGCGGCGCGACGAGCGGCGCAGCGGCGTAGGTCGGGCGCTGTATACGGTGCTGGAGCGGGTACTGCGCTGGCAGGGCATATTAAACCTGAACGCATGCGTGGCCTGGCCCGAAGTTGAGGACGAGTACCTGACGTATGACAGCGTGCGCTTTCATGAGCGCATGGGCTTTGCCAAGGTCGGGGAATTCCACAGCTGCGGCTACAAGTTTGGGCGCTGGTACGGCATGGTCTGGCTTGAAAAACTTATAGGCGCGCATGAAGGCGTGCCTGCGCCGGTAACGCCGTTTGCGCAGCTGCGTGCACAGTTGAATGATACGGATTTATAACCGATGCGTTTGCTATGTTACGGCTCACTGGCATTGTCCGGTGAGCCGCTTTTATGGCGGTATAGCTCGGGCAAAGTACAATGTATATGCGGTTGAAACCCTCGTGACACGGTCGGAGGTCATGCGGACAGCGCTGTGGATAAAGCCAAAATACGGCAAGTATGACCGGGATTGATGGCAATATAGTTAGGCGGCATGTCAATGCGTGGCCTGTCGGGCGTTCAGCAAATCGCAAGAGGGGCTTCACCATGATGCTGTTGGCCGGGCAATATTGTTTGAGCATATACTGGGCTGTGTCCGCCGGTCAGAATGCCGGACGCACAACGCAGTTAGCGCCCGGCGATTGCAGGCAGGCGCAGGTATTGACTGTGCAGGCGATCTCAACCGGGGCCGGTTAACGAGATTTGGTAGAATTCGCAGGAAAGTTTAAATTTAAAGGACGCCCATTGACAAAGTCAATCGGCCGTGCTAAAATACATTGCAACTGAATACAGACAAAAGCTGTGACGAAGAATGGTCAAGGTGAGATGACATTTCAGAGAGCCGATGGTTGGTGCGAATCGGCATGTGCGACCTTTGTCCTCTGCCTTCTGAGCTGGAAACCTGAACCTCTTTCGGAGAGTTAAGTAGGGCGCCCCGTGTATGCTACGTCAGTGCATAGAAGTTGATTGACTTCAATGAGGTGGCGGGTTATTATCCGCAATTTGAGTGGTACCGCGAGTGTAAATATGTATTTCACCCGTCTCAAAGCAGGCATGAGCTTTGAGGCGGGTTTTATTTTGGCTTGCGGTGCTACGGGTTGGAACGCGACTGACGGCTGAACTGCCGGTCGCGCGCCGTCGCTGGATGCCCGGTCCACCTGACCAACATCAATAAGTATAAAAGGAGCGGAAAGTTCTATGGATGCAACCAAATACCGCGTGGGATATTTCCCGGTCGACCAGAAGTATGACAGTTGGGTAAAGCGCGATCATATAGAGACTCCGCCGATCTGGTGCAGCGTGGATATGCGCGACGGCAATCAGAGCCTGGTGGTGCCCATGAGCCTGGAGGAAAAGCTGGAGTACTACAAGGTGCTGCTGGCGGTGGGCTTTAAGGAGATAGAGGTGGGATTCCCCGCGGCGAGCGAGACGGAATTTGAATTTCTGCGCACGCTGATAGACAATAACATGATACCCGACGACGTGACCGTACAGGTGCTGACTCAGTGCCGCGAGCACATCATCCGCAAGACGTTTGAAGCCTGCAAGGGCGCGCCCAGTGCAATAATACACTTCTACAATTCGGTGAGCGTCGCGCAGCGCGAACAGGTATTCAAAAAGTCCAAGGAGGAGATAAAGCAGATAGCGGTAGACGGCGCCAAACTCGTCAAGCAGTTGGCAAGCGAGTACGAGGGCAACTTCCGCTTCGAATACTCGCCGGAATCGTTTACCGGCGCGGAACCCGAATACTCGCTGGAGGTCTGCAACGCCGTGCTGGACGTGCTGGAGCCGAGCGCGGATAACAACGTCATAATCAACCTGCCGGCTACGGTCGAGATGAGCCTGCCGCACGTTTATGCGAGCCAGGTCGAATACATGAACCAGAACCTCAAATACCGCGAGCATATTACGCTCTCGCTGCATCCGCACAACGACCGCGGCACGGGCGTGGCCGATACAGAACTCGCGCTGCTGGCGGGCGCGGAGCGCGTGGAGGGCACGCTGTTTGGCAACGGCGAGCGCACCGGCAATGTGGATATAATCACCCTTGCGCTGAACATGTACTCGCATGGCGTAGATCCCAAGCTCGACTTCAGCAATATGAACTACCTGGTCGAGGAGTACGAAAAATGCACGCGCATGCACGTGTATGAGCGCACGCCGTATGCCGGTGCGCTGGTGTTCGCGGCGTTCTCGGGCAGCCACCAGGACGCGATAGCCAAGGGCATGAAGTACCGGGCGCGCAAAAAGCTGCATGAGTGGAGCGTGCCGTACATACCGATCGATCCGACCGACATCGGCCGCACTTATGACGCGGACGTCATAAGGGTCAATTCGCAGTCGGGCAAGGGCGGCATAGGCGCGCTGCTCGAGCAGTCCTTCGGTTACAATCTGCCGCCCAAGATGCGCGAGCATTTCAGCTATCTGTGCAAGAGCATATCCGATCACGAGCACAAGGAGCTCAAGTCCCACGAGATACTGGATATCTTTGCCGAGAATTATCTGAACCTGCAAAGCGGCATCAGCGTCACCGACTTCGACTTCATGCGCGAAAACGACGTCGTGAAGATAACGATAACCTTCATGCGCGACGGCGTAGAGACCGAGCTTGAGGCCGAGGGCAATGGTACGCTGAACGCGATAAACAACGCGCTGACCGAGTACACCGGTGAAAAGTACTCGCTGCAGGTGTTCACGCAGCACAGCATGCAGGGCGAGGGCTCGCGCAGCGTCGCGGCGTCTTACATCGGCCTTGAGCGCGATAACGGCGACATGTACTGGGGCGCAGGCACCGATACGGACGTTATCACGGCCAGCACAAAGGCGCTCCTCAGCGCGTTCTACAACATGACCAAGGGAGGTAACTGACTATGGGTATGACAATGACTCAGAAGATACTGGCAGCTCATGCGGGTCTTGACACTGTGGTTGCCGGGCAGCTCATAAACGCCAAGCTCGATATTGTGCTGGGCAACGATATCACCACGCCCGTCGCGGTGAACGAGTTTAACAAGGCGGGCTTTGATAAGGTGTTTGACAAGGACAAGATCGCCATAGTGCTGGATCACTTTGTGCCCAATAAGGACATCAAGGCGGCCGAACAGTCCAAGACCTGCCGCGAATTTGCCTGCGCTCATTGTGTGAGCCACTTCTACGACGTGGGCAAGATGGGCATAGAGCATGCGCTGCTGCCCGAGCAGGGCGTGGTGACCGCCGGCGACTGCATAATCGGCGCGGATAGCCATACCTGCACCTATGGCGCGCTGGGCGCGTTTTCTACGGGTGTGGGCTCGACCGACATGGCCGCGGGCATGGCCACGGGCATGGCGTGGTTCAAGGTGCCCTCGGCGATAAAGTTCAACCTTACGGGCAAGCTGCCCGCAAACTGCTCGGGCAAGGACGTAATACTCACGATAATAGGCCAGATAGGCGTCGACGGCGCGCTTTACAAGAGCATGGAGTTCGTGGGCGACGGCGCGCACGCGCTGTCAATGGACGACCGGCTCTGCATATGCAATATGGCGATCGAGGCCGGCGCTAAAAACGGCATATTCCCGGTGGACGACGTGACGCTTGCGTACCTTGACGGACGCAGCGAACGCCCGCCGGTTGTGTATGCCGCCGACCCCGATGCGGAGTATGAAAAAGTCATTGATATCGACCTTTGCTCGATAGTGCCCACCGTGGCCTGCCCGCATCTGCCCGAAAACACTCGCCCCGCCAGCGAGCTGCATGACATTAAGATCGATCAGGTGGTCATAGGTTCCTGCACCAACGGTCGCATGGAGGACATGGAGGCCGCCTACAAGATACTAAACGGCAAGAAGATCGCCGACGGTGTGCGCTGCATCATAATCCCCGCCACTATGCATATACTCCGCGAATGCGTGCAGCGCGGCTGGTACACCGCGTTCATAGATGCGGGCGCGGTCGTGTCCACGCCTACTTGCGGGCCGTGCCTGGGCGGCTATATGGGCATACTTGCCGCAGGCGAGCGCTGCGTCGCCACAACCAACCGCAATTTCGTCGGGCGCATGGGTCATGTGGACAGCGAGGTATATCTTGCATCGCCGTATACCGCCGCGGCCAGCGCGCTTACAGGCTTCATCACAGAGTACAAGGAGGATTAAGCGATGAACGCACAGGGCAAAGTTTTTAAATATCCCGATAACGTCGATACCGACGTCATCATACCCGCCCGCTACCTGAATACGCCCAACGCCAAGGAACTGGCGCTGCACTGCATGGAGGACATAGACGCCAGCTTCGTAAAGCAGGTAAAGGCAGGCGACGTGATCGTAGCCGGCTGGAACTTTGGCTGCGGTTCGTCGCGCGAACATGCGCCGCTGGTAATCAAGACCTGTGGTGTGGGCTGCGTGATCGCCAAGAGCTTTGCGCGGATATTCTATCGCAACGCCATAAATATCGGTCTGCCGATACTCGAGTGCGAAGCTGCGGCGGGCGAGATCAATGCCGGCGACGAGGTCAGCGTCGACTTTGACACGGGCGTCATAACCGATAGCACCACCGGCAAATCCTACAAGGCGCAGCCGTTCCCGCCGTTTATCCAGAACATCATAAGGAGCGGCGGACTGCTCAAGTCGCTGAAAGAAGGCGCAGCCAATGGTTAAGCAAATAGCGGTAATACGTGGCGATGGCATAGGCCCCGAGATAGTCGAGCAGGCGCTCAGGGTACTTGACAGGGTCGCAAAGCTGTATGGGCATACGTTCAATTACGTGGACGTGGACATGGGCGGTTGCGCGATTGACAGATGGGGCGATCCGCTGCCGGACGAGATGCTCAAGCGGTGCGTGGAGTCGGACAGCGTGCTGCTGGGCGCGGTGGGCGGCGCCAAGTGGAACGATGTGCCCGGCCATATGCGCCCGGAAAAGGGCCTGCTCCGACTGCGCGCGGGCATGGGCGTATATTCGAATAACCGCCCGGCCAAGATATGGCCGCAGCTGGCCGGGGCTTCGCCGCTCAAAAAGTCGATAGTAGATCAGGGCATCGACTTCATAATTGTTCGGGAGCTGATAGGCGGAATATACTTCGGCGAGCACAAGACCGAGGGCGATACTGCAACAGACGTGATGAAGTACAGCGCCGCCGAGATCGAGCGCATCGGCAGGATAGGCTTTGAGACCGCGCAAAAGCGGCGCAGGAAGCTCTGCTCGGTCGAAAAGTCGAACGTGCTGGACACGAGCCGCCTGTGGAAAAAGGTCATGCACCGGCTGGCGGACGAATATCCCGATGTGGAGCTTACCGATATGCTGGTGGATAACTGCGCGATGCAGATAGTCAAAAATCCGGCGCAGTTCGACGTAATCGTGACCGAGAACATGTTTGGCGACATACTCTCGGATGAGGCGTCGATGATAACCGGATCAATAGGCATGATTCCCTCGTCCAGCCTGGGCGCGACCTCGTGCGGCCTGTACGAGCCGATACATGGTTCGGCGCCCGACATCGCCGGCAAGGATATCGCCAATCCCATAGGCACAATACTGTCTGCGGCCATGATGCTGCGCTTCAGCTTTGATATGCCGGAGGAGGCCGACGCAATCGAAGCCGCCGTGTCAGCCTATCTGGACGCGGGCTATCGCACCGCGGACATAATGGATGCGGGCATGACGCAAGTTGGCTGCGCGCGTTGCGGCCAGCTGATAATCGACAGGCTCGTGAAGGCGTAATAATCAAAAATATATTAATTATACTTCGAAATAAATTGTGTATGCTGTAAAATAAATTGTGTTGTCGACCGCATTGCATTTTGCAATGCGGTCGTTTGCGTCCTGCAGGCCAGGGCGCGCAAGGGCAAAAGGCTTGACTGCAATGGACCGGCATGCGCCTATACAAAGAGCGAAATAACGCCAAACAGCACGGCGCAGATTGCGTCGGAGAGCATGAGGCAGACGTTCTGCTCATTGGCGTCGAGATCGGCGTAATCGGTTATGGGTTCATCCACATGGTCGATCATGTCGCCGTAAAGGCTGTCGATCTTTGGAGCTTTGCGGGTGCGTGCGGGCAGGCGCGGTATGCGCACGCCGTCGATGCGGAGCCATGCCAGCCACGTGGCCAGCAGAAATCCGACGCCTATCAGACCGAACGCGGCGCTCAGCCCTACCGTCGTGCCCCGACTGATGAAGCGGTCCCACAAAAGCGCCAGTGTCAACAGATAGGCAAAGCGAGAGGAAGATTTGTATATTATCGGGCGGATCATATACCGCTTAACATTTCGATTCAGCCATTTGCGCATATGCACACCACCTCTTAAGTAGCTGCATGTATTATACCGTAAAGCAGTGCTGGTTGCAATAGCAGACTGTAAATGGAGCAAACTTTTGCCTGCATTGACCTCGATAATATTTAAAAGCTGCTTCCGGAAGGCAATAAACTGCTTTAAATTTGCATGCAAGGTGCGTTTTTTATGCAAAAAATACTTGACAAATGAAAAAGGGAGAAGTTATAATGACAAATAAGGAATAGACGATACGTTGTCTATTCTGTTCAAATCAACG
>DSLFC04102__coassemble_789_pt1 | contig 28802 bp, 21 predicted proteins | sample DSLFC04102__metabat2_low_PE_005 | metagenome-assembled genome bin DSLFC04102 | reverse complement strand
GTCGTACAGAACTGTTATTGGGCAAACGCTGTCGAACTGACGCTGAGCTCGATACGAACATGGAGGCGACGGCATGGGACGGATATACATAGTGACGGGAGCGGGCGGACATCTGGGCAGTGCGGTACTGGGCCAGCTTGCGCTCAGAGCTGACGGGGCGGAACTGCGGGGATTGCTGCTGCGCGGTGAGCCGCGCCCCGACCTGCCGGGCGTGCGGTTTTACGAGGGCGACGTGCGCGAGCCAGATACGCTGGAGCCTATGTTTAAGTGTGCGGCGGACGATGAGCTGTACGTAATACACGCCGCAGGCATAGTCAGCATTGCTGACAGCGTGACCCCGGTGCTGCACGAGGTGAATGTGAACGGCACGCGCAATGTAATCAAACTATGCAGCGCGCATGGCGTTCGTTCTATGGTGTATGTAAGCTCGGTGCATGCGTTGCCCGACGTGCCCGGCGTTATATGCGAGGCCGACTCGTTTGCACCGGATTCGCTGGTGGGCGGCTATGCGCGCACCAAGGCAGAGGCCTCACAGCTCGCGCTGAATGCGGCTGCCGAGGGTTTGAACGTGATGGTCGTCCATCCGTCGGGCATACTGGGGCCTATGTACGGCGAGGGCAACCATATGGTGCAGCTGGTTCGGGATTATATGCGTGGCGCATTGCCGGCGTGCGTGCGCGGCGGGTACGACATAGTGGATGTGCGCGACGCGGCGCTGGGCTGCATACTGGCGGCTGAACGGGGCCGGCGCGGACGTTGCTATATACTGTCAAACCAACGAATAACGATTGCCGGATTACTTGAACAGGTGCGCGCATATGCGGGCGGGCGCAGGCTGCCGGTGCTGCCGCTGGGCGTAGCGCGCGCGGCGGTGCCCATCATGGGGCTGTATGCGAAGCTGCGCGGTCAGCGGCCGCTGTTCACGCGGTATTCGCTGTATGCTGTTGCGAGCAATTCCAACTTTTCGCATGAGCGCGCAAGCGTCGAACTGGGCTATGCGCCGCGGCCTATTTCGGACACCGTGCGCGACACTGTGGACTGGCTCAGGCGCGACGCTGCGGCGCGGGTCGACTGGTCGCGCTGGCTGCCATGAAGCAGGTGAGCGGCGCGCTCTGCCGCGGTTGCAATGGAGCAGGTCAAGCAGTGGAGTTATCGCAAATGAACGCAAAGCTGCGTTGTTTTGGCAGAAACTGCATGCAGACAGTATAGAGCTGCCTTGCTATGGCTAAGGTTGTACCGGATTCGCCTTTTTAGCCGGTCTTGCGCAATAATGGCCTGGCTGAGTGCGAACAACTGCGCCGCTGAAATGCAATAACGAACGCAAACAGAAAATCGGGACTCCGTCGCCGGAGTCCCGATTTATATACGCTATGATTACAGCTGCTTGATGAGCTCCTTGGCCAGGTCGGCGGCGGAAGCAGCGTCGGAGGAATAACCGTCAGCGCCGATCTCGTCAACGTAGAGCTGAGTCACGGGTGCGCCACCGATCATGATCTTGACCTTGTCGCGCAGACCAGCAGCGGTTATGGCGTCGATGGTGTCCTTCATGACGGGCATCGTGGTGGTCAGCAGTGCGGACATGGCGATTATCTGAGCGCCCTGCTCCTGTATGGCGGCGACGAACTTTTCGGGGCCGACGTCGGTGCCCAGGTCGATAACCTGGAAGCCCGCGCCTTCGAGCATCATCGCGACCAGGTTCTTACCTATGTCGTGCAGGTCGCCCTTGACGGTGCCTATGGCAACCTTGCCCAGCAGCTCGACGTGCTCTTCGATCATCAGGGGCTTGATTATCTCCATGCCGGCCTTCATGGCGCGCGCAGCGATCAGCACCTCGGGCACGTAGACTTCGTTGTTCTTAAACAGCGTGCCTATTTCGCCCATGCCCACGACCAGGGCGTTGTTGAGGATATCGACGGGGGCGACGCCCTCTTCGATAGCGGTGGCAACCATCTTCTTGACCTTGGGAGCGGAACCCATCTTGAGCGCATCGGCGATCTCGCGGAAGTTTGCCATTTGAAAATTCCTCCAATCAGCAATATACTTAAACGTCACATTGATACGGGCCTTATGACCGATGCCGTAAGTATACCACATTTGCGCAGTGTCATGAATGGATAAAGTTGTGGTATAATCGGAAATTCTTGCGGTCTGGGAGCAGATATGTCCAATTCGTGATGTGCTGCGCCTGCTGGCGTTATAAAATGTGAGCACGGCTTTAATCGGCTACTGCCGGCATGAAACCTGGCGCTGGATAGCCAGAATACCTTTAAGCGTGACCATATGACTTCGTATAACCCGCTGCCTGCATCTTAAGGCCAGATTGAATTAGAGCGGTTGATGGCATTACGCCGCATGAGATCCATATAAAAAACGGGCGCCGGATATGGCGTCCGACGCCCGCGTGCAGAACCGGCGAATCAAATGCCACGCCTATTTTGCCCATACTGTGCGTATATCGGCGGTGGGCAGGCGCAGTCTGAGCTCGCTGGCCAGATCCCACTCGTGGGGCCTGCCGGCGCGGCCCAGCAGCAGCGTATCGACGTGATACTTGACTACGAAATCATGAATTGCCTCAACGGCGTTGTCGGCGCGCAACACCACCATGCTGGCGCCGTACTGATGGCTTATGCGGAACAGATATTCAAGCGCATCGGCCTCGGTCTGATCGCCCAGCAGTTGCGCGCCCTTCTTGGCCACGTGCAGCACGGACAGTTCGTCGCCCTCGCCGCATAGCTGTGCGCCATCGTGAATGAGCCTTTCGCAGGTCTTCTGGCCGGTAACGCAGACAACGACATGCATGTTTATACCACCCCAATCAGGCGCGTTCCCAGTCGATTATGAAAGCGCCGTGCGAAGTTATGCGCAACATCTCGCCGGGCTGGATCTCAGGCGCGGGCTTGGAGTCATCCCAATAGAAAGTGCGCAGGTCTTCGCCCTTTTCCTTGGGGCCTTCGCTCATCTCAAAGACGTGCGCATCCACGCCGTCATGGGTCGATATGTCAGGCGAGAAACCGACGAATTCGGCAACCATCACTCGCGACATGCCATTGCCGATCTCGCGCAGAAAGCGGCGATAGCGTATCAGCGGCGTCAGCTTCATGCTCCAGAAGAATATTATGAATGCGCCAAACACACATGAGACGACATCCGTGGCCCATTGCACCCTGAATATCAGCGTGGGCACCAACGCGGCTATGCCCAGTACCAGCGCCACTGCCAGCACGGTAACTATCTTTTTTATGCGCGCGTTGTTTACTGTGGTGTCCTCACTTGAATACAAAGGAAATCCCTCCAGCCTGCCGCGCGCCGGTCAAGCGCCGCGCGACGATATTGTCCATAATTACACTATACAACGTTTGTCCGCGCCTGTAAAGCACAAAACGGTTTATTCATAATTTTGCCGCATTCAAGCGCAAGTTGTCGACGGTAGGCGGGGCGGCGGTCTTCAACTGCATAACCGTAAGCGATGGCGTATAATAATGCGCACGCAGGCGCATCGACCGACAGCTTGATTTATCTGGCCGAATTCCGGGCCTGCGACCTGCCTGCGTCGGGATCGGATCGACTTGCTTCGGCAGGTCCGGCCGAGGAGGCGCGTGAGGCGGTCGCCTTTGAAGCGGGTTTTCGGGTTGAAGCCGCCCTGGCGGTTGTCGTCCGGGCAGCCGCAGCGCTGGACGTTGAAGTCCGGGTAGACGAGGTTTTGGCCGTACCAGTGCGTGTGGCCACCGGCCTGGTCGACGCTGCGCGGGATGGGGCAGAGGCGCTGGAGGGCGTCCGAACGGCGCTTCCGGCATTAGCTGTGCCTGTGCTTGAACTGGCCGCGCTCGCCTTGGCTGGCGCTACTCCAACGATGCGAGGCCTGCCATCCACCAGCCGTATCAGCTTGCCGCCCAACGCGGCATCTTCGCCTTTTAGCAGCTTGCGCGCGGCAGTGGCCGTCAGTGCGGGCAGTCCATCGCGTTCCAGCGCGTCCTTCCACAACGTGAAGCGACAGCCTTCGCGCCAGCGCTCGCAGCCGAATGCGCGGGCGGTCTCCTGTATGCGCGCGCCGCACACTGGGCAGCGCACTCCGGTAAGCAGCGTCACCTGCGAGCGGCGCGGCGCGACGTCCTGGCGCTCGAACTCGACCTGCTGCTGGCAGGAGCGCGCGCTGTCCACTATGAACGCCGCGAACCGGCGTATCGAATCCAGAAACGCGTCGGGCGTGACCTGCCCTTCGCCGCGGGCTATGCGGCCCAGCGCGCGTTCCCAGCGACCGGTGGTCTCGGCTGAGCGCAGCTGTTCGGGCAGCACCGATATGAGTTTGAATGCCTTGGGCGTGGCGCGCAGCGACTTGCCTGTGCGCTCACAGTAGCCCACTTCAAGCAGCCGTTCGATCGTTGCGGCGCGAGTGGCCGGCGTGCCCAGGCCGGAGTCGCGCATCGCCTCGCGCAGTTCTTCGTCGTCCAGCGCGCGGCCGGCGCCCTCCATCGCCTGAAGCAGAGTTGCGTCGGTGTATGGCTTGGGCGGTTGCGTCTTTTTCGCAAGCGGCAGAGCATCCAGTGTGGGGCGCTGCTCACCCGGCGTTGCATTGGGCAGCGCGGGTTCGCGCTCATCGTCGTCCACGCCGCGATAGAGTTGCTTCCAGCCAAGGTCAACCGGCGTTGAGCCGCGGCTTATGAACTCGTGCTCGCCCACTCGGGTGACTATCTCGAGCTTCAGGTATCTGTACGGCGGGTAGAATGCCGCTGCAAATCGCCGCGTCACCAGATCGTATACGGCGCGCTCGGCAGCGGTCAGCGATTCAAGCGCGGCACGGCGCGCGGTGGGTATTATCGCATGATGGTCGGATACGCGTGCATCGTCGAATATGCGCCGGTTGGCCAGCGGGTCGGCCAGTTCACGCAGCGGCGCGCACATGGCATCGTAAGGCGCGCACAATGCGCCGCATATTCGCGGCAACTGCGCGGCCATATCGCGCGTCATGTAGCGGCTGTCGGTGCGCGGGTAGGTCAGCAGCTTGTGGCGCTCATAGAGCGACTGTGCGGTGTCCAGTGTCTGCTTGGCCGACAGCCCCAGCAGGCGATTGGCATCGCGCTGCAGGCTGGTCAGGTCATACAGTTGAGGCGGAGGCGTTTGCTGTTCGGTGCGCCTGGCGCTGGCTACTGTTGCGGGTTGACCGCGCACCTGATCGGCTATTGCCTGAGCCTGGTCGGATGTGGGTATGCGGGTGGGGTTGTCGGGCGCTTTACCGCGCCAGGTGCCGACGTATTCGCCGGAAGCCGGCTCGAGCTTTGTCCGGCGCGTGGACTGCTTGGATGCTCTGGCGGCAGGCAATTCGGCGTCCGGCGCTAGCGGCGCGCCAAACAGCGCCTGCACTTCGAAATAGTCCTCGGGCTTAAACTCGGCGATTTCAGCATCGCGCGCGCAAATCAGCGCGAGCGTGGGCGTCTGCACGCGGCCGACTGACAGCCATGCGCCAAACCGTATCGAGTATGCGCGCGACGCATTCATGCCGACCAGCCAGTCGGCCTCGGAGCGGCAGCGCGCGCTCTGGTAGAGGTTTTCATAGTCGCTGCCCGGGCGCAGATGCGCAAAGCCCTCGCGAATCGCCTCATCGGTCATGGATGATATCCAGAGGCGGTCGAAGGGCTTTTTGCATTCCGCCTGAGCGTATATGTAACGGAATATAAGTTCACCTTCGCGGCCGGAGTCGGTTGCGCAGACGACGCGCGATATGTCGCGGCGGTGCATGAGCTTTTTTACGACGGCGAATTGCTTTTTGGTCTTGTCCAGCACGTGGAGCGGTATGGATTCGGGCAAAATCGGCAGCGTGTCCATTCGCCAGGGCTTAAAGCGGGGATCAATGGCATCGGGCTCGCACAGCGCCACAAGATGGCCCAGCGCCCAGCTGATGACCCACTCGTCGGATTCGATGAATCCCTGCGCTGTACTGCCGCCGCGTGCGCCCAGCACGCGCGCTATATCGCGCGCTACGGACGGCTTTTCTGCCAGCACCAGTGTCTTTGTCAATGTGGCCAGCTCCTTATTCAGCAGTAAGCGGCTAACGCCGCAGAATCATATCAAATTGGTATGCGCTTGCAACACGAAAAGGGCAGATCTGCATTAAGGAACGCGCATGGGTATGATATGGCCCACGCGCGCGCCGCGCTTCACCGTAATGATGCGGTGCCGTTGCCGGCAGGCGCAGATATTGACAGGCGCGCGCCGCCAGGCGTTATAGGGGAGCGCCGCATAACCGCCATTTTCGCAAAGCGGCTGCTATACAGCGTCATGCCTGTCCGCCGCGCGCCACGGCGCGGTAGCCGGTCGGGGATATCGAGTGGAATCGCCGGAATTCGCCCGAAAAGTGATACGGCGACGAGAACCCCAATGCGGATGCGATTTCGCTGATGGGCGCGGTGGTGGTCAGCAGCATGATCTCGGCCTCGCGCATCCTGACCGAGCGTATGAACGCCGAGGGCGGCATGCCCAGCATGTTGTCGAACAGCCTGCGCAGGTAAGCGGGGCTGACGTACATGCTGTGGCACAGTTCGCCGGCGGATATCGCGCCGCGGTGAGCGGTGATTTCGCGAACGCAGTCGCTGAGCAGCTTTTCGGCGCGGGAGCCGCGGTTGTCGGGGCCGGGGCAGGCGTCGATGGCGCTGATGTCGCGGTCGGCCAGGCGTATCACGCGCAAAAAGATCAGGCGCACCAGCGCGTCTATCGAAGCGCGGCAGCCGTCGCCCTGAAGCTCATATTCGGCGTCGAGCCAGCGGTACAGGTTCAACAGCCAACTGTCCAGGCCCAGATGCAGCAGCGGTCCGCCCAGCAGCACCCTCAGCCGCTCGGCGCAGAGCATGTCGCCAATGTCCAGGTGCAACCAGTAGTTTTCGTGAGGATCAGCGGGGTTTGTGTTTATTTCGGAATACGAATATTTGGGTATTACGAACATATCGCCGGCAAAGCCGTGGCTCTGCTCGCCGTTTACGGTGATTATGCTCTCGCCGGAAAGCACGTAAACCAGCTCCATGTCGCCGTTTATGCGAGGGCCGCAGGTGGCATAATCGCCGTATTGCCAGCCGAACGCCTTGGCTACGGGCGCACATGCGTCCAGAAAATCGCTGAGCGGGTCGCGCCGGACTTGGGGCTGCATGCTTATGTATTCATATCGTGCGGAGTCAGGCGCGCCGGACGCGCGCGCTGCAGGTGCGGGGGTGTTCTCGCTCATGGTAGCCTCCAGGGATGGTGCGGCGATATGCGCCGCAAAATAGAATCAGAGTTAGCAATACGCATATTGTACCACGAAATACAGAAATCGCAACATCGAACTTTAAAAAAGTGCAGGCTAAGCTGTGACAAGGCGGGAAAATGTGCGGGAGTTTAAGTGTAAATAGTGGAATAGAGTGGTATGACAGTAAATTGGCAGCCTGAAGTGAGGACATAAACCGGGTTGGGACTGGGGGTATTGTACCGCGCAAGTCGTATGCCAAGCGCATGACTGGCCATCCATAGTAGAGCGGTGCAGCGCGCTTCGGGTCGCGGCGGTTTGAAGCGTGCTGGCATGCCGGTATCGCAAGGCATGGCATACGCTCGATGCGGCCCGCGTGAATCGGCTTTGATGTTGCGGTGCATCGTACACGGTGGCAACAGGCTTGTCGGCCATGTGGCTACGTGCGTTATAATAGGTATAACGTGCATGAGCTCAGTACTACGTGATATTCGTGCGCCGAAAACGACCGTCGCGGGAAGGCCAGCTGTGCGCCTGATGTCGGTGGCGTTGCTTGCGGTGCTGCGTCAAATGCAGGTGAGAGGCGCCTGCTGAGCCAGCGTGCCGCGATGAGCTTGCAAGCGCTAAAATGGCCATACTGGCAGCAGGCCATGCAGCATAAAAGTCGCAGCGTTAGCAGAACGCTAAAAAAACGGCGGGCGTTCGACCAGTACAGGGCCGAACACCCGCCGCAGAACGCAATGTCATGCGAAATCTGTTTTGTATTAGCGAGTTGGATTGCTAAGGCATAATGCAATACATTGCCGGTCACAGCGCTACTTCTGTACGACGCAGAATGGTATGCCATCGGGATCCAGCAGCACCACATAGTCCGCGTAGGGCTCATACCGCCATTCAGTGCGCGTCGCTCCCAGAGCCAGCAGGCGCTTCACCTCGGCAGCCAGATCGTCAGCGAACAGATCGATATGATGCCTGCGCGCGCGCAATGACGTCACCAGTTTAAACGATATCTGCACGCCGTCTCCATTCCGGGGCACCAGCACGGCCCAGTCGTCCGACGCCGGGTACTTGAGCACATAGTCCAAAGCGCGACCCCAGAAGTCCACGGCGCGCCTGACGTCGCGCACGCCCCACACTATCGACCCTATGTTCAGCATGTCGAATCCTCCACGGTTTGGCTGCATCCGATTGCAGCTGCGGGCACTGCGCGCTGTCGAATGCCGCGATGGTTAAATGGCATGGCCCTGTGCCGGCCGTGCGTTTGTCAGTCAGCGTTGAAGTCCACGGTCACGCTCATGCCTATGCGCAGTTCGTCAAACTGTGCCGGCAGTATGCGCACTTCGTAGAGCACTTCGTCGGCCTCAGCCGAGGCTTGAGTTGTTGTGGTCTGCACGCTGTCCGACTGCGCGCCAGTAGAGGTCATATCGGTTGCCGCCATGTCGGTCGATGTCATATTGGTTGCCGCCATTCCGGTTGAGGCCATGGCGATTTGCGCGCTGCTGGAGTTCATGCCTGACAGCGCATAGTCCGCGCTCATCGCGAATTGGTCGCTGGCCGCGCTGCTGGCGACGCCAGTTGAAGCGATGCCGGCGGCTGAGCCGGTGGACTCCATACCTGCCTGAGCGGCATCTGAAGTGCCATTGGCGGCTGCCGTGCCCGCCGCGAGCTGCGTTGAGGCAGCCTGTTCAACCATGCCTGCCGATACGAGCGATACCGATTCTACCGTGCCGGCAAAAGCCTGCTCGTCCTCGTACCAGGGCAGCGTCAGTGTCACAGCGTCGCCTGCGGCGACGTCATGCGCGTCCTCCTCGCTTACGTATACGCTGATGCGCAGCGCGTCCAGCGGCGCGATCTCCGCCGCAACGGCGCCCGCCGTCAACGCCTGTCCAGCCTGAGCCGATATGCTCAGCACTATGCCGCTTGTGTCGCTGAGCAGCACTTCGCCGGCGTCCTGTCCTGATTGACCGCCGGGCATATATTCGTATAGCAGTTGACCGCGCTCGACTATGTCGCCCGGCTCGACGCATATGCGCGTCAGGGTGCCGCTTGCGGCATACTCGCTTAACGAATTGCCTATCACGGTGCCTATGCCCACGCGCTGTTTGGATTCGAACTCATCGCTTGAGTACAGATATACCGTCTCGCCTATGTACAGTTCGCCGCCCAGCGTTTCGAGCGTGAAGTACTCGCCGTCAATCGATATGACCCGTGCTACGGCTCTGTGCGATCCATCGCGCGTGCATTTGGCGTATAGCGTCTGACCGACGTGCAGCAGCATGTTTTCCGGCAGTTCATATGCATCTTCGACGGTGCACACTATCTGATAGCGGCTTGTCGGCTCCACGCTCAGCACTGTGCCATCCACATTGTCGCCCTGGGCAAAGTCCACGCTGGCCACCACGCCATCGCTGTGTGCGTATACGCGCGCGGGCTCGAGCGTGACCAGCGCATCGCCCGCTTCGACCAGCTGACCCGGCAGCGCGTCCACACTCACGACACTCGCATTGCTTGTGGCGTATACTGCGGCGCTGTCGCCGGCGATCACCTCGCCTTCGCAAACGCCCGGATCAGCCAGCGCCAATGCGGGTGCGCATGCCAGTGCCAGCGCGCAAATCAGTGCAATTATCGCGTCACGTCTCATATGCATCACCCCTGTTCAGGCGCGCTCAGGCTTATGCCGGCGTCGCTTATCTGGGCCGAATAGCTTTCACCCGCGACCTCGACCGTCAGCTGCGAGCTGATGACGTATGCGAAGTCGTGCGACACCAGGCCCTGCGTGCGCAAGCGGGCGTATACCTCGCCGACGAGCGGCTCGCCGGTGGGCAGTTCAGCGCTTGCGCCGGCGGCATCGAGCTGGAGCATGGTTATGCCGCTCAACTCAAGCGTGCGCAGCGCGTATCCGTTGACGCGCCATGTGCCGCTCTGTTGAGAACTCAGCGTCAGCGTTCCATCAGCACACGTTGCGCTGAACTCCAGTGCAGCGCCGCTTTCATCCAGCAATTCTATGTCCAGTTGCACGTCGCCCAAATTGAGCGACTGCGTAGTGGTTTGACCGTCGAGTTCAGTCAGCGCCGCTTCGGGTATCGCGCCATAGAGAGTCATGTCGCGCTCACCTGACGAGTGCGAACTGGTCAGCGCCACGCCCGGAACCACGCCCACGGGCTCTGCAGCCATATCGCCAGCGCCGAGCATGCCGCCCATCATGCCGCCTAATGAGGGAAAGCTGCCGCCTGGGAAACCGCCCGGGAACCCGCCGCCCGGAGTAACCGAGGGCATTGGCGTGGCGTTGGGATCATATGCCGGCGCATTCGGCGAGTAGAGCAGCTGTTGAGTCGCGTCATCGGCTATGCCGGTCACCTCAAGCGACACTCGCGCCTGAAAGAGCATGACGGCATTTTTCGTGGCTTCATCGTATATGCCGCTGGGCTGAGCGCTTCCAACTGTATCATCGCCGGAGGAGTCACCGGTAGTATTGCCGCCGGTAGTATTATCTCCGGTCGTATCGCCGCCGGTTGTGTCGCCGCCGGTTGTATCGCCGCCAGTAGAATCGCCGCCGGTAGTATTGCCGTCGGTGTCAGTGCCGCCCGTTGCGCCGCCTTGGTCAGCTGAATAGCTCAGATACCCCAGCTCGATCAGGCGCAATTGCAGTTTAAGCACAGCGTCGCCCTGCATGCCCAGCGAGAGGGTAGGATACACAGTGGGCGCGGGGCTGACCACGGGCGAAGCCGACGGCGCGGGCGAAACTGATGCGCCAGGCGTATCGGATGGCGCCGGCGTGGCCGACGGAGCCGATGAACCGGATGGCGCCGGTGTGGCCGACGGAGTTGGTGCGTCCGACGCTCCGGGTGACGCGGTCGTGTCCGGCGACGCCTCAGGAGTAAGCTCTGCGGTGGGCTGTGAATCGGGTGAAGCGGCCGGCGCAGCGGTGCTTTCGGGCAGAGCTCCGGCGTCAGGCGGGAGCGAAGCCGTGGCGGCCATAGTAGGGGAGACCTCGAGTGCTGCCGTCGCGGTCGGCTCGTGCGTTGGCGAGCCGGAATCGGCCAGCGCATACCAGCATGGCAATGCGCACACCAGCAGCGAGCTTATCAGCACATTAAGGCGCTTACTGTTGCGGCGCATCTGAATTCGCCTCCGCATCGTCGGAGCTTGCCTGCGACTCTGAGCTGTCCGAATCGGCTTGAGTCGTGCCTGAGTCGGATTCGTCCGATGAGGCGATCTCGTCGTCCGTATCGACGGTAGTTATCAGCGCCTGCATGCCATAGCGCGTGTCGGCGTCGGGGGTAAAGTCTATATAGACCGTGTAGCTGGCCTCGCCTTCAGTCGCGGTCTGGTCGGCTATGGCGGATATCATCGTCACTGTGCCGGGATAGCTGACCTCATCGTCCTGATTCCAGTTGAGCTCAATCGTGACAGCGTCGCCCACGGCTATTGAGCCCAGGTCGCTTTCAAGTACGCTGGCCTCTATGCGCATGGCGTCAGTCGGATACAAAGTGGCCACCGAGGAGTTCTCGGCGACTGTCGCGCCCACTGCGGTGTTCAGCGCCGCGACGTAACCATCGATGGGCGAGGTTACTTCGCAGCCGCTCATGTACAGCCCGTCGAAGGCGCCCTCGAGCGTCTCAAACAGCAGGTCGCCACGCTCCACTGTGTCGCCGTCGCTTACTGCCAGCGATACCACCGAACCGGTACCGGTCACGGCTATCGGATTGGAGCGGGACAGGTCGCCGCGGCCAATGCGGCTGGATGAGCTGTAATCGTCCTCGCGGTAGACGCTGACGGTTTCGCCGACCAGGAACTCGCCGCTGGTCACTTCAACCGTGAAGTCGGTGCCGCTGACCGAGATTATGCGGCCTTCGCCGGTGTGGTCGCCGTCGGAGTAGCAGCTCAGGTATACGTGCTCGCCTACGTGCACGTACTTGGTTTCGGTGCTGTTATAGGCCTTTTCGGTAGATGCGGCTATCGTGTACGCGCTGTCGGGCTCAATGTAGAGCACCGCGCCATAGCGCTCGCCAACGGTCTGAGCGCTGTCGCCGGGCTGAGCGAATACGCCGGTCACGGTGCCCGACTGCTGTGCGTATACGCTGGTGGTTTTGAGAGTCACTATCGGCGCGCCGGCTGTGACCGCTTCTCCGACGCTCACGTTGAGCGCATCGGCGGTGCCGCCGACGTCGGCGAATACCTCGACCGTATAGCTGGCTGCGACCTCGCCTTCAAATGATATCGTGTCGGCCAGCGCAGTGGGCGCGCTCAGCGCCAGTGCCGCGGCCAGTGTAAGTGAGAACAACTTCTTGGCATTCATCAGTCAAATCCTCCCTGTCGGTATATGCTATATATATTGTAATGGCAGCGGGTATATTTGGCAAGCGCGCAAAGCGATAGCCTTAATTGTTTAACCGCCATGCCGTTTTTTATTTCATATTACACGGCACGGAGCGCATCTATCGGGTTCAATCGGCTGGCCTTGCGCGCCGGCGCCCAGCCAAAGATTATGCCTACCGCGGCTGAAAAGCCCACGCCCAGCGCGATTGCACCCATGGACAGCACAAACCCCGTGGACATATACGCGCACAGCCCCCACGACAGCATCAGTCCAAATGCCACCCCGGCCAGTCCGCCCAACAGCGACAGCATGAACGACTCTATCAGGAACTGGGCCTGTATCTGCCAGGGCAGCGCGCCCAGCGCCTTTTTAAGGCCGATCTCCACGGTGCGCTCCGAGACCGAGGTCAGCATCATGTTCATGATGCCTATGCCGCCCACGACCAGCGCGATTGAGGCGATGCCGGCCAGCAGTGCCGACATCATGCTCAACATGGAGGCCATCGTATCCTCAATTGAGCTGAGCGTGCTGACCGAGTATGTGTCATCCTCGAAACTGAACATCTCGTCCAGTCGGGCCTCGAGCTCGTCTGACACGGCTTCAGAGCTTGCGCCGTCGGCAATGTATACTGTGAGGCTGGTCATGTATGACTCATGGTTCAGCTTGAGCGCGGTCGTATAGGGTATGAGTATGTCGCCGGAGCCGCCGAGCATGCCGGATATCGTATCTTCATCGCCGCCGTCAAATGTGCCCACGATGCTAAATGGTATGCCGTCTATGTAGAGCTGTTCGCCTATCGGGTCGACGCCGTAGAAGAACGTCTCTATGATGTCGGAGTTGACGAGGCATACGTATGAGCTGTTGTCCTCGTCGACTATGTTGAGCTGACGGCCGCGCGTGACCGCATCGGGGTATTGCACGAAGTAGTAGCTGTTCTTTCCGGAGATGCTTATGCCGGTCTCATAGGTGCCGCCGTGCGACACTCGGCTGCTCAGCGACACGTTGGGGGTTATGCCTTCGATGTCGTCGAGCGCGGCGAGTTCAGATACGTCGTCCGCGCTGAGGCCGGACTTGAGGTCGCTGCCGGTCACGTTGACTGTGAGGGTGCCTGCGCCCAGGCTCGAAAACGAGCTGGACAGCGAGTTGGACACGCCCGATATCGTGGTTATCAGCGCTATGACCGCGCTCACGCCGATCATAATGCCCAGTATTGTCAGGAATGAGCGCATGCGGTTGTGCGCTATATTGCCAAGCGACATCACGACGCACTCGCGCAGCATGTTTATTGTGCCGAACACTTTTCTCATCATGGTGCTCAAGCTCCTTCCGCGGCGCCCTCGGTCAGCTCGCCGTCGATTATGTGGACAGTGCGGCGGGCATAGCGGGCTATGTTCAGGTCATGGGTTATGACGATTACCGTGCGGCCCTCGGCGTTGAGCGCGCCGAACAGCTCCATGACCTGACGGCCGTTGTTCTGATCCAGCGCGCCGGTCGGCTCATCGGCCAGCAGTATCGACGGATTGGTCACCAGTGCGCGCGCTATCGCTACGCGCTGCTGCTGTCCGCCGGAGAGCTGATTGGGATAGTGGGCCATGCGGTCCGAAAGGCCGACGCGCTCAAGCATGGCCTGTGCGCGGCTGCGGCGCTCGCGGGGCGGCACACCGGCGTATATCAGCGGCAACTCGACGTTTTTGAGCGCAGTAAGCCTGGGCAACAGCTGCGAGTTCTGGAATATGAAGCCGATCTGCTGCCGGCGCAGGCGTGCCAGTTCAACCTCGCTCAGGCTGCTCACGGTGCTGCCGTGCAGCACGTATTCGCCGGACGTGGGCGTATCCAGACAGCCTATTATGTTCATCAGCGTCGACTTGCCGCTGCCCGAGGGGCCAAGTATCGACAGGTGTTCGCCCGGCTCTACGCGCAGCGACACGCCTTTTAGCGCGTTGAGCGGTTCATCGCCCACGCGATATGTCTTGACGATATCGGTCATGCGGAAGAATTCGCCGCTATAACTGGATTCGCTCATCCGTTGCCACCGCCCATGCCGCCCATGTTGCCGCCCGCGAAATCGGGCATGTTGGAGCGGTCAAATCCGCTCATGTCGCCGCCCGCCAGGTCGGGCATGTTGGAGCGGTCAAATCCGCCCATATTGCCGCCGCGGCCGGATATGTTGGGGCCGCCCTGATTGAACAGACCGCTGAGCAGTCCGGCGAGTCCGCTTGAAGCGTCGTCATCCGTTTGCGCCACGACGTACACTGTGTCGCCGTCGGCTACGCCGCTGATTATCTGGCAGTAATTGCCATTGGACACGCCGACCTCGACGTTGATCGGCGTCATTTCGCCCGAGTCGTCCAGCATGTAGACATACGCCTGGTTGTTTGCGTCAAAGCTGAGCGCATCGACCTTGAGCACTACGACGTCGTTGGCCTCCTCCTCGGGTATCGTTACGGTCACCTGCATGCCGGGGTAAATGCCCTCGCCGACGTCGACGTAAGTCGTGGCGGTGTAATAGGCAACCGAACCGGTCGACGCCGACACATAGTCTATCGCGGCGATCTCGGACTCGTAGGTCTGTTCGGTAGCCGTGGCGGTCACGGTGCAGCGGGTGCCCACGCTGACTGAGGCAATGTCGTACTCGTCTATGCGCAGTGTCACCTTCATGTGTTCAAAGTCGACCAGCTGCATTATTGCGGCGCCGGCGGCGAGTTCGTCGCCCTCGTCAGCGCTGAGCGTGTTTATTACGCCGTCAAAGTCGGCGGTCAGCGTCTCGCCGGTGGACAGGCGCGCGAGTTTGTCGCCTTCAGCGACGCTGTCGCCAGCCGAGACGTACAGGTCGCGCAGCTTGCAGTCGGCGCTGGCGGTATAGTTCGTGCTGTTTACCAATTGGAAGCTGCCGCTGAAGCTGAGCGAGTTGGATATGCTGCCTATGGTTGCGGTATAGCTGTCGTATGTTATCGTATATTCGCTTTTGAGCTGTGCATAGGCATAGGCCGCTCCGCCGCCGAGTATCGCCAGCACTACCAGTACCAGCACTATGCGCTTGAGTATGCGGCTCAGCCGCTTGCCGGGTTTGCCCTTCAAATCGCATCTCCTCCAGACCAATTCTTTTGTCTGGCAAATTATAACAGCGCAAGCTGAAAATAACCTAAAGACAAACGCGCAGTATAGTCAGATTTACAGTTTGTTCATAACTCGCCCAGCGTGCCTGGACGAGTTATGGATGCCGCGCGCGGTGCAGAGCGCGGTCAGCGACAAAGGCCAGTCGGCAGATGAACTAGCGAGCGTACTGTTTAGCACCGCAAATCATTCTGCTTCGCTAAACCACGTAAAGGCGCAAAAAAAAGGGAGCGGCTGATTGCCGTTCCCTGATAAACGCTTTAGTAACTATCTGCGCCGCGCGTCATATGTGCGCGAGCCGGACGAATATCGCGTGGACTGTTCGTCGGATGATTTGCCGGTCTGGTATGCGGGCTGATGCGCACTATATTGCGAGTTGCCGGGTATATTGCGCCAGGTACCGTAATGCGAATCCTCGGACGCGGTACGCTGTGCGCTGTACTGCGCAGCGCCAGTGGAACCGCGCTGTGCGCCGTACCGTGAAGCCCAAGTGGAATCGCGCTGTGCGCCGTACTGTGAAGCGCTGGCGGCTCCGCGTTGTGCGCTGATTTGCGTACCGTTTGCTAAATTGCGCCAGGTTCCATACTGCGCGTCGCCGGACGCCGGGCGCTGAGCCACGTGCTGCACGCCGCTCTCGGTTGCGTTGCGGCGCTCGCTGGCGACCAGCCGTTCGTGGTATGACATGCTCCGGCCGTCGCGACCGGCGGGGTAGTACGAATGGGATAGCCTCGGATCGCGTGAGGTGGAGTTGTTCCACTCGGGCGCGCGCCTGTTAGAATCGCGGCGTTTTTGCGCGCTGCCCGGCTGCGCAGCGCGCCAGCCGATCCGCAGGAACTGTGCGCTTATTGCCATAACCAGCGCGTAAAGGGCCAGCATGGCGTAGTTGTACATCGGGTACGGACTGTCGTCTAGCTTGAATTCCTCGGCCACGCACATGCCGATCATCGCCAGCGACACCACAAGCGCGCCGAATCCGCTCAGTCTGCTGCGGCCCGCGCGTATGTGGCCGCGCAGGAACACCACCGTCACGCCCAGCGCCAGCAGCGCGGCCTGCAACTGGTCGATCTTGACAAAGCCCAGCGCCAGGAAGTTGTCGTTGCGCATGGATTCCAGCGGTATCTGGCTCAGCCCCAGCAGCGCCAGACACATAAGCCCGATGTCGCCAGCGGGCCGGCGGTGCCTGTACGGCAGCGCATAACCCAGTATTGCAAGTGCGGCGACCGTTTCATATATGCATACGGCCAGGCAGCGTCGGCCCTGCGAATTGGCCACCGTCAGCGGAAACCCGGGCGCGCCTTCGCCCAGCATGAGCCCGCGGCCCTGCCAGGTGGCCAGTTCGCCCAGCCGCCATATCGCCAGCGTCGCCAGCAGCGCCGGCATGACCACGTCCAGTGCGCGCTTGAGCCCGCGCCGGCCCGCGCCCACGCTCAATCCGGCTATGGCGCCAAGCACTGCGCCCATGACCGAATAGCCGCCCTCCCAGAGCTTGAACAGCGCGCTTATGTTCTGGCCATAGAACGAGAAGTTGACCGCGACGTATATCAGTCGCGCGCCCACTGCCATGCCCAGCAGCATGCTCAGATACACCCGCTTGAGCGAGCGCATGCGTATGCCGTATGCACGGGCCTGATATTGTGCCAGCAGGTAACCCGCAAGCAGGCCCAATGCAATGCACAGCCCATATTGCGTCAAGCGCAACCCGCCCAATGAGAATATTATTCCGGGTGTATTCATGTGCGTGTCAGTCCTTTCAGTGTATCAGGGGAGCGATTCATTCGCCGGTATATGCGGATGCGAAGTAGATGCAGTCGCTTATTTCGCGTTCCTTGTCGCTGGTGTTAACATGGCTGACAACGTCGCCGTGCCAGTAGAGCGTACAGGAGCCGCCGCCATCCAGATTATAGGCGTTCTGGCAGCCGTTCTGCGCCATCACATCGGCCAGCTGAGCGATATCGAGGCCTTCGTCGGTATCGGTACGGCCGTTGGCCGTGCAGATGAGGTATTCAAGTTCGCCTGTCTGTCCTATCGCGGTGCGCGGGTTGGGGCTGTCGGCGTCGAAGTGGTAGTCCGTGTATTCGACCTTCTGGCCGTCTATTACCAATGCCGGGCCGAAGCTGAACGCCTGATAGATCTGCCCCTGCAACTGAGTGACCATGTCGCGGCTGTCCTCGGCGGTTGTGGTTATGTGGAAGTTGCCGGAGGTATCGATTATCAGCTGATGCAGCTGCTCGGAGGGCGTGGACTTTATCATGTCGGACTGTTTGACTATGAACGCAGTGCTTTCGCGCTGCGTATAGTACTCGCCGTTTATCGCGACGACTGCGTTTTTGATGCGCCCCATTTCAGAGGTCTTTGCGTATGCGCCGCCCACTGCCTCCTCGGATATGGCGGTGCGCAGCTGGCTGGGGTGCTTTATCTTTACGAACACCAGGTTGCAGTCCGATTCGTAGTAGCGCTGTACGTAGTACGTGACCTCTATCGTCGGATCGGAGTAGACCTGAGCCGTGACCGTCGTGCCGTCATTCAGCACTATCTCCGAAGTGGAGTAGTTGGCTTCGGCGGGCGCCACGCCGCCATCGTAGGTGTCCATGGGCAGCGTATACACCGGTTCAGGCTGCGGCGTGGGACTGGGTATTGCCGTTGCGGGCGCGGCGGATGGCGTCGCGCTGAGCGGATCGGGCGTGGGGCTGGGGCTGGGCACAGCCGTGGCCATTTCCTCCAGCAGCCGCTGATAGGCGGTCTGTTCATAATCGCGTTCGACTTCAGGCATGATGTCTGTCGACGGAACCAGAAAAGCGCTCAGGCATATGAGCGCAATTATCAGCTTGGCCGACAATGATGTAAATTTCATGTATATTTTTACTCCTTGTATTGGAAACACCGCGTTGGATTTTATGTAATTATTATAGGCCAAACCGCCTGCCATGTCCATCGAAATACTTAAATTTAACTGGACGGGTGAGCATATCTCAAATATGTGGTGAAAAGCGGGCTAACAACAAAATAATTATTCACAGTTTACGCCAATTGGTGTATACTGGAGCCATATGGAGCGCCGCGCGGCGCAAAAGGGGTGGATTGTATTAACATCAGGATAAACGGCGGATATAGCGCGCCGGCGTCGCTGGCCATGGGCGAGGGGCGGCTGGGTGTGAATGCGCGTTACTTTACTGTGGGCGGCAGGCCATGCCTGCCAGTTATGGGCGAGATTCACTTTTCACGATACCCGCGCAACCGTTGGGCGGCGGAACTGGCCAAGATGCGCGCCGGCGGAGTGCAGATAGCGGCGACATACGTGTTCTGGATACACCACGAGGAGCGCCCAGGCGAGTGGGACTTCACGGGGCAGCGCGACCTGCGCGCGTTCATCGATGCGTGCAGTGCGGCGGGGCTGGCGGTAGTGCTCAGGATCGGGCCGTTTGCGCATGGCGAATGCCGAAATGGCGGCCTGCCCGACTGGATAGTGCGCGATCCGGCGATGACGCCGCGCACCAATGACCCGCGCTACCTGGAGCGTGTGAGGCTGTTGTTTGAGCAGATAGGCGCGCAGGCGCGCGGGCGCATGTACCGTGACGGCGGACCGGTCGTGGGCATACAGCTTGAAAACGAGTACGGCCATGTGGGCGGCCCCGCGGACCTGAGCGCAGGCGTCGCGCATCTGAGGGAACTCAAGCGTCTGGCGCAGGCGGCGGGGCTGGATGCGCCGTTTTACACCGCGACCGGCTGGGGCGGCGCGTACATCATAGAGGGCGAAACGCTGCCGGTACAGGGCGGTTATGTCGATGCGCCCTGGGATCAGCATACTCATGCCAATCGGCCGACCGAACTGCACATGTTCACGCCCATGCTGGACGATGGCGGAACCGGCGCCGACTGGGGCAGGGCGCGCGTGCCCGGATACAACTTTGACGTGACGGCGTATCCGTTCCTGACGGCGGAGCTGGGCGGCGGGCTTCAGGTCACACATCACCGGCGCACCTATCCGAGCGCGGCCGACATAGAGGCGTTGACGCTGTGCCGGCTGGGTGCGGGCGCGAACCTGATAGGCTACTACATGTACCATGGCGGCGTCAACCCGCGAGGCAGGTACTCGACGCTTCAGGAAACGCGCGCGACGGGTTATCCCAACGACCTGCCGGTAAAGAGCTATGATTTCTGCGCGCCGCTGCGCGAGTCGGGCGAGGCGTCGGCGAGCTACGGGCGGCTGCGCAAGCTGCTGACGATGCTCAACGAGTTTGGCGGGCGCATTGCTGCGGCATCGGGCTGCGTGCTGCCGGAGCAGCGGCCGCGTGACGCTAGCGATGTGGACACGCCGCGGGTATGCGTGCGGCCGGACCTCGACCCGGCGCATGGCGGGGCGGGCTTTGTACTGATAAACAACCATCAGCGCTATGCGCATTGCACAGCGAAGCATGGCCTTCAAATAGCGCTGCAACTGCCGGATGGAGAGCTGAATTTGCCGCCGCTTGACGTGCCGGAGGATGCGTGCATACTGGTGCCGTACAATTTCGACATGGGCGATGCGGTGTTGCGGGCGACCAACGCGCAGCCCATATGTCGATTGGGCGAGCGCTGGTTCTTCTGGTGCGACGGCGAGCCGGTTTACGAATTTGCGAGCGGCTACGCTTACATAGAGACGCTTTCCCGAGCCGACGCCGAGCGCGCATGCAAGCTGGACGAGGCGCTATATGTTTCGGACGCGCTGATGTACAAGCTGGACGGCGTGGTATATGCCGAGTCTACCGAGCGGGTATTCAGGGCGACGCGCTATGCCGCGACGGGCGATCCGGAGTCGATAGAACTGCGCGCGCCGGAGCTGAAGTGCGGGTGCAGCTTCAGGCAGGTGGGCGAGTACAGGCGCATGGGCGCGCCGCGCAATGCGTACGACGGCGAATACGTCGAATATGCGCTGGACATAGATGTGCCTGAGGGAGCGTATGAGGCGCTGCTGGAGGTGGCGTTTGACGGCGACCGGGCGGAGCTGTATGCTGAAGGCGAACTGGTGGCCGACTGGTTCAACGAAGGCGAGCCGTGGCGCACGGCGCTGGAGCGGCTGGGATATCCGCGCGCGTTGACGCTCAGGATATACGGGCGTACCGAGGAAGTATTTGCAGACCTGCCGGTGGAGCTTGCGCCTAAACTAAAAGGCGCGACGGTGCTGCCGGTGTACAGGTTCGAGGTCTGGACTTAGGTGAGTGTAATAACGCGGCGCATAAACCGCGCGATGCAGGAGGAAATACAATGGAACACTTTGAACAAAACGGCAACCAACTGATATACCGCCATGCAGGCGAGACGATCTGCGTGGAGCCGTGGGGCGCGAACTCGCTGCGGGTGCGCGCAACCGTGCAGCGGCCGCTGAGCGACGACCGGTACGCGCTGCTTGATCCCGTGCCGACCGCCGTCGAGATAGCGATAGACGGCGACAAGGCGTCGATAGTAAACGGCGGCATCGAGGCGAGGCTGACGCGCGAGGGCTGGACCGGCGCATGTACGATAGCATTCTACAATGCGCGGGGCGAGCTGCTGCTGAGCGAGCGGGGTGCGCATGGCGCGTTACAGCTCTACGCGCACGACTTCCATCCTATCATAGGCGGCGACTTCAGGCTTACGGCGTCGTTTGAAGCCGAGGAGGATGAGAAGCTTTACGGCATGGGCCAGTACCAGCAGGAGATACTGAACCTGAAATACTGCACGCTGGAGCTGGCGCATCGCAACTCGCAGGCGAGCGTGCCGTTTGTGCTCAGCAGCCGGGGTTATGGGTTCCTGTGGCACAACCCGGCGATAGGCGAGGTGTCGTTTGGCAGGAATGTGACGCGCTGGGTCGCGCAGTCCACCAAGCAGCTGGACTACTGGATAACGGCGGCCGACACGCCGGCGCAGATAGAGATGCAGTATCAGGCGGCGACTGGCCGTCCGCCGATGATGCCCGAGTATGGGCTGGGATTCTGGCAGTGCAAGCTCAGGTACTGGAACCAGGAGCAGTTGCTGAACGTTGCGCGCGAATACAAGCGGCGCGGCTTGCCGATAGACGTGATAGTGGTGGACTTCTTCCATTGGCCGCATATGGGCGACTACCGGTTCGACCCGGAGTTCTTCCCTGATCCGGAGGCCATGGTGCGCGAGCTGGACGAGATGGGAATAGCGCTGATGGTGTCGGTGTGGCCGCAGATAGCGCTGACCAGCGAGAACTACGAGGAGATGCGCGAGCGCGGACTGCTGGTGCGCTGCGACAAGGGCGTGCAGGTGTGCATGCAGTTCGTCGAGGACAGCGTGTTCTACGATGCGACCAACCCCGAGGCGCAGAAGTACGTGTTTGACAAGTGCAAGCGCAGCTATCTGGACAAGGGCGTTAAGCTGTTCTGGCTGGACGAGGCCGAGCCCGAGTATGCGGGATACGACTTTGACAACTACCGCTACTATATGGGGCCAAACGCTCAGATAGGCAACATCTATCCGCAGCAGTACTCCAAGGGCTTCTTCGACGGCATGCGCGCGCTGGGGCAGCAGGAGATAGTGAACCTGGTCAGATGCGCCTGGGCGGGCAGCCAGCGGTATGGCGCGTTGGTGTGGTCGGGCGACATACATTCGACCTGGCAGGACATGCGCAATCAGATCTGCGCAGGACTCAACATGGCGGTCGCGGGCATCGACTGGTGGACGACCGACATAGGCGGCTTCCATAATGGCGACATAAATGATCCCGGCTTTAGGCAACTGCTGGTGCGCTGGTTCGAGTATGGGGCGTTTTGTCCGGTTATGCGGCTGCACGGCGACCGCAAGCCGCATGAGAATGTCTACCGTGCCAATGGAGTCGAGGTGCTGGGCTCGGGCGGCGACAACGAGGTGTGGTCGTTCGGCGAGGACAACTATGAGATACTGGCGCGCTATTTGCGTTTGCGCGAGCAGATGCGTCCTTATGTGCGCGAGCTGATGCGTACTGCGCACGAGCAGGGCATGCCGCCGATGCGGCCAATGTTCTTCGACTTCCCGGGCGACGCGCAGTGCTGGGATGTGCGCGACCAGTACATGTTTGGGCCGGATGTGCTGGTGGCGCCGGTATGCGAGCCGGACGCGACCAGCCGTGAAGTATGGCTGCCCACGGGCGCGCGCTGGACGCAGCTGGGCACGGGCAAAGTGTTTGACGGTGGTCAGCGCGTAAAGGTTGACGCGCCGTTGGAGCTGATACCGGTGTTCCTGCGCGATGGTAGCCATGCCGACTGGACCGTGTGACGGCGTGATGACGTGCGATAATAGACGAGCTGTATGCTGATGCTGTGCTGCCCGGCCTGCGTGATCTCGCGGGCCGGGCAGAGTCGTGATAAAGCAGGCATTGCGGCATGCCCGACGATGCAAGGTAGCGCGACATGATTGGCGGTGAACAAGGTGCCAATTCGACATCACCGACAACACGCGATAGAGAGCGCAGCGCACATGCCCGACGGCCCTATAAAGCGGTAATATGTGTCATGCCCGATGGCGCGCGCAAGTCAGAGCGGCGCGACATGATAGGCGGTGCATAAGGTGCCAATTCGACATCACAGACAACACACAATAGAGTATGTAGCGCACATGCCCGACGGCCCTATAAAGCGGCAAGATGTGTCATGCCTAATGGCGCGCGCAAGGCAGAGCAGCACGACATGATTGGCGGTGCATAAGGTGCCAATGCGACATCACCGATGGCGTGGTTTTACGCCAAATTGGAAATAGCCGTGCACCCAGTGAATGAATGGCTAAATGCCAAACGCCTCCATAAAGCGGCAAGATGTGTCATGCCCGAAGGCGCGCGAAATAGCAAGCAGCGCAACATGCCCGAAGGCGCGCAATAAAGCCAATCATATGTTGTTGCCAGCACGATTCAAGTACAAATAAGAAACAAAGAAACCGTCCGGTCTGCCTTTACCACAGATCGGACGGTTTTTATGTGTTAAGTTGTATATCATATGCCTGCGCATAAGTGTCGATTGGCGCAAGTGAGTGCGTGGCGCGGCAGAGCTGTGGCTTTACACATGCTCTATTGCAAAACCCGCGGCTCGGTCGAGCCGGTTCATTAGCGCCAATCCGATGCCGGCGGTGTCGAACGTCTGACAGAATGCGATCTCCACGCCGTCGCGGTCGAGCTGGCGCAGTGCGGCAAAAATGCGGTGAGAAGCCTGCTGCGGGGTATCTCCAAGCCGGTACACGCGCAATCCGTCAAAGCCCTGTGCCAGCGAGTCGGGCAGCAGCAGTGCAACGCGATGGCCGCGGGCAGTTTCGGCGGCATAGCGCTCACGCATCGCGCCCAGCACCGCCAGCGGCTCGCCGTCTATCAGTATCAGCTTACCGCGTGGCGCATAGTGACGATACTTCATGCCGGGTGAGCGCGCGGTCTCGCCTTCGCGCAGCGGGCTGAGCGCGGTGTGGTCTACCTCGACCTCGCCCAGCACGTCGCGTATCATCTCGGGAGTTATCGCGCCGGGGCGCAGTATGCGCGGCACGCCGTGCTCCAGCGCTATCACGGTTGACTCGAGTCCTATCTCGCATTCGCCGCCGTCGATTATGAGCGGTATGCGGCCGTCCATGTCCTCGAGCACGTCCTGAGCGCACGTGGGGCTGGGGCGGCCCGAACGATTGGCGCTGGGCGCGGCTATCGGCCGGCCGGTAGCGGCTATCAGCGCGCGCGCGACCGGATGCGACGGCATTCGTATGCCCACCGTATCCAGTCCTGCGCTTACCGAATCGGGTATAATCGGCGCACGGGGCAATATCAGCGTCATGGGCCCCGGCCAGAACGCCTGTGCCAGCAGTTGCGCCGCGCCGGGCAACTCATCCGCTATCAGTGCGCGCAGCTGCTCCAGCGCGCTGATATGCACTATCAGCGGGTTGTCGGCGGGACGGCCCTTTGCCTCGAATATGCGTTGAGCGGCGTGGGGATTGAGGGCGTCGCCGCCCAGGCCGTACACCGTCTCGGTCGGGAAGCCCACGACCTGACCTGCGCGCAGCAGTTCTGCTGCGCGCGCTATCGCCGCATCGGAAGCGCGCAAAAGTTCGGTTTGCATTGCTACTATCTCCAGTATCTTGATATCAGGGCGGCGCGGCCAGACGGTCACAGCCGCCTGATCCGCGCCGCGTGCAAGCTGATGCGCGCCTGCGCCTCAGCCCAGCTTTTTCATAATTTCGGCGTTCACGCGCGCGCGCAGCGAGGTGAGGTACTCGTCGGTGCGCGGGTAATCGGAGAACGTCAGCTCATGCTCAAGCCCCGCGCCGATGAGCTCGAGCACATGCTCGCGCGAGGTCAGACTTTCCAGCAGCTTGAGCGCGCGCATGTCGCACAGGCACTGCTCGAACACCATCATTCGTATCGACTCTATCGGCTCGCCGTCGGGGCCGGGATAGACCTGGAACGTGTCGCCGCCGGGCACAAAGCCATCGCCGTCAGTGCTGCCGTACGGGTCTATCGGGTAATAGGAGTACTGGCAGTTGTAGAAGTTGTAGCCCCAGTGCAGGAAGCCGGAGATGTCGTACTTGTACATTTGCACGCCCATTATGCGCACGCGGCGGCTGGGCATGCTTATGAACTGATTGGACACGTCCTTGTACTGGCCGCAGCAGTAGTACGTCCACAGCCCGGGCACCTTGGCGTCTATGAAATCCTGCACATGGTTATTCGCGGGCACCGGATGTTCGACCGCGCCGGTGCGATAAAAGCGCACGTCGCTGAGCGCGTCGAGCATGTACTGGTCGTCCAGGTAGGGCTTGACCAGCGCCTTGGCGGCCTTATAGCTGTCAAAGTGGTCAAACGAAGGTTCGTCGGATATGTGCCATATCGTCGCGTCCAGCACGCCCAGGCTCTTGAGTTCGGCCTTGAGCGCGGGCAGGTATGCGCTCAGGAATTCGCTGTATTCGGGCGATGTGGCGCTTACGTGCCAGCCAAAGAGCTTGCGCTCCTGACCGTCGACGTTTACGATTATCTTGGGCGCAAAACGCGCGCCCCACTGCGTAAACAGATGCGCCATCTCATAATAGCGCACGCCGCAGCGCTTGCAGATGTCCACGAACCGGCGCAGCTTGTCGAACCCGAAGCTGTAAGCGCCGCGCGTGAGGTAGACGTCGACCAGCTGAGACGTCATGCGCTCGCCGCCCTCGGCGGTGTCCAGCGGCGGGGTATGTATCGGGGTCAGTATCGCATTGATGCCGCGCCCGACTGCGCAGGCTATGAACTTCTCCAGATAGCGCCAGAACGGTTCGCTCCACATGGGCACATTGTAGTACTGCGCGATGGCGTCGGTGTGCAGCCAGCGCGTGTATATCAGCTCCTGCGTGGGCAATTCGGCGGCCAGCACGTTTACCTTTATGCTCACGCGGGCTTCGTCCTGACCTGCGCGGCTGAGTATCAGGGCGATGTCGTGTTCGCCGGCGGGCGCGCCCTCCACGTCAACCCACACGCTGTTCCACTGGCCGGGCAGCGCGCGCAGCCTGCACCGGCTCACGTCGACCAGCATGTCGGGGTACAGGCCGGCCTCACGGCGTAGATAGTCGTCATCGGCGTCGGTGTAGATCGCAAGACCTACCGGCACGCTGACCACGCGCCGCAGCCGCACATGCGCTGCAATGTCGGACTCCACGCGCAGCTCGCAGAACGTGTCGCCGCGCAGTCCGTTGTCGGGCTGGCAGTATGCGAGCTGGAACGATATGGTCTCGTTGGCAAAGCCTTCCGGACGCAGTCCGGGCGCGTCGGCGGGCTCCTGATCCAGGAATACCTTTTCAAGTGAACTTACCAGCTTGGCTATCATGATGGCACCTCCTGTATTGTTGCGCGGGCGTGCGCCGTCAGGGCGCGCCGATCCACCCGCGTCAGACGTCTATCTCAAGCGATACCGGGCAATGGTCGCTGCCCATTACGGAATCGTGTATGTCGGCGGCGCGCAGCGCGGGTCTCAGGCGCGCGGAGGTGAGGAAGTAGTCTATGCGCCAGCCTGTATTGCGTTCGCGCGCGTGGAACATGTACGACCACCAGCTGTAACGGTCGCGCGCGTCGGGATGCAGCGCGCGGAACGTATCGACGAATCCGCTGTCGAGCAGCTGAGTGAACTTTGCGCGTTCGGCATCGGTGAAGCCGGCGGATTCGTGGTTGGTGGCGGGGTTCTTTATGTCGATCTCCTGATGGGCAACGTTCATGTCGCCGCAGGCTATCACGGGCTTTTTGGCATCCAATTCGAGCAGGTATGCGCGGAAATCGTCCTCCCATTTCATGCGGTAATCGAGGCGAGTCAGTCCTCTTTGCGAATTGGGGGTGTATACGCATACCAGGAAGTGCGTGTCGAACTCGGCGCAAATCAGCCGGCCTTCGTGGTCGTGCTCATCCAAGCCCATGCCGTAGCGCACGTCAAGCGGTTCACGGCGGGTGAAGATGGCGGTGCCGGAGTAGCCCTTCTTATCGGCGCTATGCCAGATCTGGGTATAGCCGGGCGTGTCGAGCTGTATCTGCCCGGGCTGGAGCTTGGTTTCCTGCAGGCACAGCGCATCCACGTCGCTGGCTGTGAAATAGTCCATGAAGCCCTTGCCCACGCAAGCGCGCAGGCCGTTGACGTTCCAGGAAGCGTACTTCATATGGGTTCATCCCTCCCCTGAGGCTGGTTGGAAGCTGACTGTGCGGGCGTCGAGCGCCGGGGCTGCGGGGCAGACTGATCGGCGCGCTTTATGTCGCTCATGGACAGCGCGCGCTCGTGGCGTATCTGAACCCATTTGGGCGGCTTTGTGAACAGGCTGACCAGGTTTGCGGGTATCCAGCTCATCAGGAACAGCCACAGCCCAAATATAGTGCGCCACTGTCCGCGTGCCGACTTGCCTTCGAATTTGAATATAAGGTAAGACAACAGCGATATTGCGGCAAACCCCGCGACCAGTCCGCCCAACATGCCGCCCAGCCAGGGCAGCCATGCCTCAAACGGCTGGCCGATCAGATTAATCAGTGCGCGCAGTCCAAAGTATATCCCCGGCAACAGCGAAAACAACTGCACCACCGGCCCGGTGAACAGCACCGCCATGTCAAGGCATTGCAGACTGCGTGCGCGCACGGCCTGGCGTACCAGTCGTCCAAGATAGCCGCGCATGCACTGCACGGTACCTGCCGACCAGCGCCGGCGCTGCTTGTAGCTGTCGATGAAGCGGTTGGGCTGTTCGTCGTAAGCGCGCGCGTCGCCCAGCCACCAGATGCGCACGCCGCTGAGCGCGCACTGCGCGGTGAACTCGAGGTCCTCGGTCAGCGAGGATGTGTGCCAGCCGACCTGGCGCATGTAATCGGCGCTGAGCAGTATGCCGGTGCCGTTGAGCGCGGCCGACATATTGAGCGCATTGCGCGAGCGATTGTAGAACCGGCTCATGCACCAGTAGAACTGGCTCGAGCAGCCGGCGATCCACGAATCGGAGTAGTTCTTGCTGTCGCGGTAGCCCTGGCCCACCTTGGCCCCGGCGCACAGTGCGTCGTTGGCCATCTGGAAATAATCGGCGTCGAGCAGGTTATCGGCGTCGACGATTATGAACGCGTCGTAGTTTTCGGGGTATTTGAGCAATTCGTCTATCGCCCAGGATACGGCTTCGCCCTTGGCGTGCACGGGCACGGTGCAGTTGAGTATGCGCGCGCCGGCGCGGCGTGCGACCTGTTCGGTGTCGTCGGTGCAGTTGTTGGGCACTACGAACACGTCGCGCAGGTCGGCGGGGTAGTGTTGATTGAGTATGCTCTCTATCAGCGGGGCTATGACGCCGCTTTCATTGCGGGCGGCTATTATGGCGGCAATGCGCTTTTGCGGGGGGCGGTGGGGACAGCGCTTTTCGGGTCTGAACGCGCCCAACAGCGCTACTGCCAGGAAATAGGCTCCGTACAGCAGCGTCGCCGCCATCATCAGCGCCATGATTATGTCCAGTGCGAGCATTATTTTTCCTCCTCGGAAGCAGCGGCGTGCGCATTGCGCGCCTCTATCTTTTTTTGCCGCTCCATCAACAGCTTGAATCGGGGGCGGTTATAGCGCTGAATCAGCACAAACGGCAGGTTGCCCAGCGCATACAGTATCGAAGCAATCAGGCCCCAGGCGTTGGGAAAGACCCAGTACGCCACGAACCCGCCCAACATAAGCCCCACATGCACGGCTTCGGCTATACATGTCTCGATCACAAAGC